>OCLD01000385.1_pt1 | contig 11008 bp, 10 predicted proteins | sample 1495911 | NCBI WGS metagenome assembly OCLD01 (sample SAMN03418271, study PRJEB22391) | human gut metagenome | biome: human-gut; feature: organic feature; material: feces | host: Homo sapiens | place: Tanzania | collected 2013-01
AGATGGAGGAAAAAAAGAAGTTTCCTGTGATTTATCTAAAAAAAAAAAGCCCTGCCACAATCGCCACAAAAGTATCCAGTGCAATCACATGCACGCTTTCTCCCAAAAGGCTTCGGTCATCTCCCAGATAACTTCCGAAAATAGCCATACCGCCCATGCCAACGGACAACGTAAAGAACGCCTGATTCATCGCTGCCACCACAATATTCGGCGTAATATCCGAAAAGTTGGGAACCAGATAAAATTTATATCCCTGTAATGCACCTTCATAGGTACTGCTCTTGATTGCAAGGACTATCATAAGAATAATCAGAAGACACATCATGTATTTCGTTACACGTTCCAGACCACCCTGTAAATCAAAGGTCAGAATCGCAAATCCCAGAATAACTGCAACAGCAAGAAATCCCACATTGACCTGCGGATTGGAAATCATCTTCGCAAATCCCAGGTCTGCGACATCTCCTGTCACAAACTTTACAAAATAATAAATCAGCCAGCCGGTCACTACCGTATAAAATGCCATCAGAAATACATTACCAAGCAAAGCCACATAGCCATGCAGATGCCACTTCTGTCCCTTTTTTTCGAGCTTGTGATACATTCTCACAGGACTGGCCTGGGACGCCCGGCCCAATGCAAACTCCATCGTCATTGCCGGCATTCCAAGGATAATCAGACAGAGGATATACAGTAATACAAATGCTCCTCCTCCGTTTGTTCCAACCATCCATGGGAATTTCCACACATTTCCACATCCTATCGCGCATCCGGCACTCAGCAGGATAAATCCTAATCTGCTGCCTAATCGTTCTCTCTCCATATTCCTATATTCCCCTTCCGTTATATGTAACAGTTCAGCCTTGCTCACGCACTTCTCATCCTGCTTCGCAGGATATTTGTTCGCTGATAGATGCCTGAAAAACAAATGTCTGCTTCGCAGCCGCTTGTTTTTCTCTGGCATCTATCACATCATACCATATTTCTTATGTCGAAGTACAGAAAAACATCCGCCACACTTCCATGTAACGGATGTTTCTAAAAGTCAATTAATTTTCATAATTTATTGTAACTCTCTGATGCTGATTTCTCCGGAATTCAGCCGCTCCGTGCTCCCATCCTCATACTGCACAATGAGCGCACAGGTATCATCCACCTCCAAAGCAAGTGCTTTCCGGTTTCCGGACGGGGCAAACACGGTGATTTCTTTCCCCACAACAAGGCTTCTTTCCTGATATTTTTTCACATAATCCTTTTTGTCAAATTCCGCATAATAGTTCATAAAATGATTTAAAAAGCCTGCTGCAAGGAGATTCTTTCCATCATTCTTCTTCTGGTCAAAGATGGCTCCGGCAATGTTTTCAATCTCCCTGGAAAATCCATCCTCCGGAAAGTACACATTAAATCCGATACCAACCACCACATATTCCACACTTCCACTTTCCATGCTGATGGAGGCCTCAGTCAGAATCCCACTGACCTTCCTGCCGTCAATATAAATGTCATTCACCCATTTGATTCCGGGTGTCTGACCGGAAACCTCTTCTATCGTTTCACATGCTGCCACAGCTGCCATGGAAGTAAGATTTGTCAGTTCATTCGTTGCAATTTCCTTCGGACGGAGCAAAATACTTAAATAAATCCCGGTATCCACGGGAGAATAAAAGCTTCGTCCACGTCTTCCTCTTCCTTCGGTCTGCCCGTTTGCAATAATCACATAACCTTCCGGTGTTTCTTCATTTGCCTTCTCCCGGAGCATGGTATTCGTGGAACTGACTTCCGGAAGAACCTGAATGGTAAGCTGCCGGTTCTGCGGATCCAGATATTTCTCAATTCCCTGTACTGAAAGAATATCCGTATTCATTGAAAGCCGGTATCCTTTGTTCGGCACAGCATCAATCACGTATCCATCACTGCGCAGTGCATTGACCGCTTTCCATACTGCCGCACGGGACACCGACAACTGTGCTGCAATCTCTTCCCCCGAAAAATAAATGCCTTTATTTGCTTCAAACAGTGCAAGAATATTTTCCTTTGTGCTCAATTGCGTAACCCCTTTCTTTATATCCAATGAACATTCTTCTCTTTATACTGGTCACGAGGCTCCGGTTCCTCCGCAGGATGACCGATATAAACAATATTTAACGGAATCTGTTTATTCGTAAGTCCCAGAATATCCGCTATTCTCTTCTCAGCATGCTTCTGTGGATGAACGCCGCACCACAGCGAACCAAGTCCCAGTTCTGTCGCTGCAAGCAGAATATTTTCTGTTGCGGCACTGCAGTCCTGAATCCAGTAGGAAGCGTACTGCATCGGAAGTGCCTTTGACAAATTTCCACATACCACAATGGCAGCGGGGGCTGTAATCTTTGAAAACTTCGCAGCTTCACGAAGCTTCTTCAGCACTTCCGGATCCGTCACCGCATAAAAATCCCATGGTGTTCTGTTGCAGGCACTCGGCCCGGACATTGCTGCATGCAAAAGCTCATCAAGCTGTTCTTTCGAAACCGCATCTTCGGTATATTTGCGGATACTTCTTCTTTTCTGTAAAGCTTCTCTTACTTCCATAATTGCTACCTCATTTCGGACAACTGCCTTTTTTCGTAACTGTTCAGTACCTTCACAGTTACGATGCAAAATCCATTCCAAATCGGCTTCGCCGATGGGATTTTGCATTACTGAATCATTTTCTTACGGTCTCAGCAGTAAATGCTTCGACCTGTACTGAATAGTTACCTTTTTTCAAATAAATACCCATAATTATTCAGAATGATTACAAATATTACATTAATCTAATAATAAAACAATCGCAATACGAATTACAATACAGGAAGTCTTTTTGAGGACAATGTTTTTTTCATAAATTTACGTTATGATGTAGTTGCCATTTTTAAAAATCTTAACTATAATCTCAATAGTTAAAAACTGTTGAGGAAAATATTATGATTAAATTAATTGCCACTGATATTGATGGTACTCTTGTGAAGGATGGTACCTTGCAGATTGATGCAGAATATATGACTGTCATTGATAAATTAATCCGGAAAGGCATCCATGTCGTTGTCTGCTCCGGGCGTCAGTTTGTCAGTGAAAAGAAGCTGTTTTCCCCGATCCGGGATGAACTGCTCTATATTACAGATGGGGGAACTGTTGTCAGAACTCCGAACAAAATCCTGCAGGTTTCTACGATGCCGGAGGAGGTCTGGAAAGGAATGTGCCAGATGGTTCATGAACATCTGCCGGACTGTGACAGCTATATCTCCACACCGGATATGGGTTATGCCGAAAATGAAAACAGCCAGATGTTCCGCTGGCTGAGAAATTCCTATGGTTATGATATCTGTGCGGTTAAGGATCTGATCGCCTGCTCTCCGGCAGATGTGATCAAATTTACCGTTTATCACCCTTCTGCCTGTGAGGAAAAGTGTGCTCCTGTTTTCACGCCGGCATGGAAGGATCAGGCGCTTCTTGCTTCCTCCGGAAGGGAATGGATAGACTGCAATCCCCTGGGTGTCAGCAAATGGACTGCTCTGTCTTATTTGCAGAACTATCTGGGTGTTCTCCCGGAGGAAACCTGTACGTTCGGGGATAATCTCAATGATATGGAGATGCTTGAAAACGCAGGACTTAGCTTTGCTGTTTCCAATAGCCGCGAGGAGGTCCGTAATGCTGCCAAGGAAATTTGCCCGCCCTACTGGGAAAATGGTGTCCTGCAGGTATTGAAGCGGTTTCTGTAAGGCCCTACAACTGCTTTTCCATGTAAACACAGACAAATCGCGGATCCCATACTTCTCTTACCGGATCTGACGGCTTTTTTAATTCCAACGTATCAGGATTCATGTCTTCTCTGGTGATATAACCGAGCTTATGATAGAATCCTTCTGCCTCTTCCCGGCTGGTAATCACGATATGGGAATACCCAAGCTCCCGGATCCAGTCTTCGGCTGCGAGGATTCCTGCTGCCCCGGCACCAAGTCCTCTTGCCGTGGAAATTGTCGCTACACGCTCGATCTTCGCAAGATTTCGTTCCGGAAGCAGATGAATCCGGTTCGTGCTCAACGGCTTCCCATGATCATCCGTTACCAGAATATATTTTCCATCCGGCGTATCGTCGGCAAATTCTCCTTCCAGGCTTAAATTAAAACCTAACACCATGGCCTCTGTCCGGACATAATAAACGCCTGCCCTCTGCCATTCTTCCTTTACTCTGATCGTTTTCATCTGATTCTCCATCCCTCCGTATGGTAAATCTGCTGTTTCACACTAGTTCTCCCACCGGATCACGGTTGCTTCCACTTTATTGACCGCCAGATCAATGATGGTCGTAATAACACCAACCGTCACAATGCCGGCCAGTACGCACCGGTAATCCGCGAAACTCTTGTATTTTTCAATAAAATATCCGATACCAAGGTTAATTCCCAGCATTTCTGCACCGGATAAGCACATGAAAGCACCTCTCAGGCTCTTCGAAATACTCTTGATAATTCCCGGAAGGCAATACGGGAAAATCACCTTAACCAGCATTCCTGCCGTTCCAACTCCCATGGTTCTTGCTGCTTCAATGACGGCCTTGTCAATCTGTGCGACCCTTGCCACCATTCCCTGAAAGGTCGGCCAGAACACCGCAAAGAAGATTACAGCAATCGCAGCCTGACGGAAGGTGGAAAAAATCATAATCAGGTATGCTGAAAACATCAACGGCGGAATCAGTGTGATCACATTGGATAAGGGAAGCAGCACCTCTCTTACTCTCGGAATCCAGCCTGCAAGAAGTCCTAAAATCGTGCCGGACACGACGGCCAGAAGAAATCCCCAGAACAGAAGCTGCAGGGAACCAAGTACGTCTGCGCCGATCTCTGCAGGTTTTTCCACGAATACATGGAACAGACCTTCCGGTGAGGGAATCAGCAGATCATTATGTATGAATCCCAGCTTATAGGAAAGCTCCCAAAGGATAAAAAAGGCAAATAACACAACCGCAATATCCGATGCACTCTTCTTCGCGGTCAGATGAATACGGATCACATAGATAACATAAGCCGTAGTTAACACGGTAATGTATGCTGCACTGTCATAATACGCTTTATGTGCGGTGAAATAAGGGAAAAACAGGGTGAGCAGTACATTCACAATATAAAGCAGCGTTGCAACTGCAAATTCCAGATAATAGCTCTTTGGCAGTAATAATTTTTTCATAATGCTACCCCCGCATCAATATTGTCCTGTACCTGTTCGTAAAAGCTGGCAATGAGCTTCCGGTGAAGCTTTTCGTAGCCCTGTGTTCCAATCAGGTCATCGCGTTTTCTCGGATGAGGAAGCTCTACCTGAAGAATGCTCCGGATTTTCCCGGGTTCCATTACCACGATCCGGTCTGCAAGCAGAATGGCCTCATCAATATCATGTGTGACGAAAACCACGGTTTTCTTATGTGTCGTGCAAAGGGAAGAGACCAGTTCCTGTAGCTCTAAACGAAGCTTCGGATCAATCGCTCCAAAGGGCTCATCCAAAAGCAGCACATCGGATTCAAGTGCCAGTGCACGCGCAACTGCAACTCTCTGCTTCATTCCACCGCTTAACTGGCTCGGATATTTATCCCTGGCCGCTGCAAGTCCTACACTGCGAAGATATTCTTCGGCTTTCTCTTCCCGTTCCTTCTTCGAATACTTCTTTCCACTCTGCTTAATGCCAAACAGGATATTTCCCTTTGCGGTCAACCACGGAAAAAGCGAATACTGCTGGAAAACAACCGCACGATCCGGGCCTGGGCCCGCAATCGGCTTTCCATCCAATAGAATCTTGCCGGACTTTGCCTTATTTAAACCGTTCAGGAGTCCTAAAAGAGTAGACTTTCCACATCCTGAGGAACCTAAGATGCAGATAAATTCACCCTCTTCGATCGAAAGATTAATATGATCAAGGGCAGCAAAGGAGCTCTTCTTATCTACATAATCAAAGCAGACATCTTTCACCTCTATTTTATTCTGAGTATGTACGGTTTCTTCCTGTATGCTCATTTCCTGAACTCCTTTATCCTGCTCATTTTGTCTTCATTTTACAGATCATAACTATTCAGACCCCCATTCGTAAAACCGTTGCTAACGCAACTTGAGTTTTACTCATGTGGTTACTTCGCCATATAAATTATGCTAAATGTCCTTACGAATGCAAGCATTCGACGCCCATATTATCATAATTTGCATGGCTCTGAATAGTTACTGCAAATCGTACACCGGTTCCGATAAGTATTTCTCTCCACTGTCCGGTATGATAATCACAATCCGCTTTCCTCTGTTTTCCGGACTCTTTGCCAAAACTTCTGCTGCATAGAGCGCTGCACCCGATGAAATTCCTGCAAGAATCGCATCTTCTTTCGCAAGAAGACGAGCGGCATCATAGGCCTGCTGTGTGGTAACCGGAATGACTTCATCATAAATGTCAATATCCAGTGTCCGCGGCACAAATCCGGCTCCGATTCCCTGTAACTTATGCGATCCGGCCCTTCCTTCGGACAACACCGGCGAATCCTTCGGCTCGACGGCAACCACCTGAATATCGGGGTTCCGTTCCTTCAGATAGCGTCCTGCGCCGGATAGTGTTCCACCGGTTCCGACACCGGCAACCAGGATATCCACATCCCCATCGGTGTCCTTCCAGATTTCCGGTCCGGTTGTTTTATAGTGTGCAAGAGGATTGGCATCATTGGTGAACTGTCCAGGAATAAAGCTATGTGGAATTTCCTCTGCAAGCTCGTTCGCCTTTGCGATAGCTCCCTTCATTCCAAGCTTTCCATCGGTCAGAACAAGCTCTGCTCCGTAAGCCTTCAGAATGTTTCTCCGCTCTATGCTCATGGTATCCGGCATAACAATGATTGTCCGGATTCCCTTTTCTGCGGCTACTGCGGCAAGTCCGATTCCGGTATTACCACTTGTCGGTTCAATGATGACGGAATCTCTTTTCAGAAGTCCTTTTTCCTGTGCATCCAACAACATGTAAAGCGCTACTCTGTCCTTCACACTGCCTGCCGGATTAAAATATTCAAGCTTTGCTAAAAGCTCTGCGTCCAGCTTCTTTTCTTTCTGATATCCATTCAGCCGCACAAGCGGTGTATTTCCGATTAAATCGGAAGCCTTTTCAAATACCTTCATAGCCTGTTCCTCTTTTTTATCCGTTTTTACTAATCTCTGAGCTTTGATGCAATAGGATTGATGGAAGCATCTGTAGAAAGCGTACGCTCCATCGGATTCCGGTCTGCCCAGTCCCTGGAATTCCATTTTGTTGTGGAAATCACGGACTGATAATCCTCTACACTCTCACCTTCGGGATGTTTCTTAAATACATTCTCGGGATCCTTCGATAATGCTTTTCTTGATCCGTCTGCTGCCCACAGCTTCTCATAAGGAACCTGGGAAGCAATACGCTTCGGATAGCTTGCGAAAATTCCCTTTGCATCATTCTTCGGAAATTCAAAGAAGGTATACTTCTTAAATACCGGAAGATTGAACAGATCCTCCACATATCCCCAAAGGTTCTTATATTCCGTGATTCTCTTTTTCATCGGTCCGATGTTATGATAATAGCTTGTCTCCCAACGGACAAGCGTCACATAAAGCCGGATATCCGAATCGGTAATATAATCGCCAAACAGGAAACGGTTCTCTGCAAGTCTCTGATCCAACTTTTCCACGGAATCAAAGAAATCCTGATAAGCCTCATCATAAGCTTCCCATGACTGGCAGAAAGCCATCCGGTAGTGTCCGTTATTTACGGTCGGGAAAAGCCAGTCATTAAATTCATCAATCTCCTTGCGGTACTTCACCGGATAAAGGTCCGGCGCATCGACCGGCTGGAATTCCCGGAACTGTACCTCGATATAATTGGTCAGTCTGTGATAGTCGTTATTTACGGCCTTCTTTTCTTTCACATCCACAAAAGTAGGGGTGGTTGCTCTTCCTGTAAATTCCGGATTGGCATTTTTATAAAACTCACTTAAGAAATGTGCTCCGCAGATCGGATCCTTGAAATCCTTCTGGTCTGCAAATCCATGTCCATAAATATTGGACTGACCGGAATGGGAGGTTGCGACATCACCGATGACATCGGTAAGCCCCAGAATATCACGTACAATCACAGGACGGTTTGACCAGTGGCATCCATGTGCCCAGTAGATCGCATAACGATTGGCTTCTGCCTTAAGGTCATTCTCTCCTTCTCCAAACGGCTGGATAAAGGCATTCGGTTGGCGGATAAAAGCGCCACGGTCATCGATCTCTGATTTTGTTTCCTTGGGTCTTGGCGCTACGCCTGCCTCCTTTGCAAACTGTTCTGCAAGTTCATCGGTGTATACCGCCTGTTCTTCTGTTCTGAATAATCCACATGCATTTGCCATGATTATGCCTCCTCATCATATAAGTCACTTGAAAGATATTTGTTTCCGTTATCCGGGAAAAGCACCACGATATTCTTTCCCTTGTTTTCCGGTCGTTTGGCAAGCTCTACTGCCGCCCAGAGCGCTGCGCCCGAAGAAATTCCAATCAGCAGGCCTTCCTTTTTCGGACAAAGCCTTGTGTATCGGTATGCATCCTCATCAGAGCAAAGCAGGATCTCTTTGTAAAGATTAAGATCAGTAATCGGACAGATCACTCCACCACCGATTCCCTGAATCTTATGCGGCCCCGGCTGCCCTCCGTTTAAAACAGGACATCCCTTGGGTTCCACTCCGTAGATTTCAATTTCCGGATTCCGGCTTTTTAAGAATCTTCCGATTCCACCGCTTGTACCACTGGTTCCAACCGTTGCTACGAACAGATCCACCCTGCCGTCCAGATCCTTCCAGATTTCCGGTCCGGTATGTAAAATATGGGCTTCGGGATGATGGGGGTTTTCGCCCTGTGCGGGCCGAAAGGCACCTTCCTCTTCTTCAATTTCCTTTGCTCTTCCTCCGGCCCGGCCAAATCCTTCGTTCTTTGGTGTAAGCTCCACCTCTGCTCCATAGGCTTTCAGGATCTTGATCTTTTCTGCACTCGTTCCTTCCTGCATGCAGATTGTGGCATGGTAGTTTTTGACAGCGGACACAAGCGCGATTCCAATTCCCGTATTTCCGCTTGTTCCTTCAACAATCTTTCCACCCGGCTTTAGCTTTCCTTCTTTTTCGGCCGCCTCAATCATATTGAGTGCTGCCCGGTCTTTTACGCTTCCGCCCGGATTAAATCCTTCTACCTTCGCATAGATATTGGCTTCCAGTCCCTCTTCATCTTCAATTTTATGAAGATGAAGAATTGGTGTATTGCCGATAAGCTGTATCACATTGTCATATATCTTTCCCATACCACTGATCCCCTGACTACTGATTATCTGTATTGTACTGCTCTAAAAGTGATGCATAGAATGCATTGTCCGGATTTGCCTCCGCAAGCTCCGTAACCGCCTGTCCATATGCAGAAGCATCTACATTCTGCTTAATATCATAAGTTGCAAAATCAATACCTGCGCTCTGTAAGAGTCCGGAGTTGTTTGCTGCCTCAACGTACTTCACAATTCCTGCTGTATTCGGATCTGTTGCATATTTGGTAACGCCACCGTAAAGATAAGTATCTACATAATCGGTTTCTTTTCCTGACCAGGAAGCTACGATATTCACCACATCCTGTCTCACACTATCATCTGTTTCACCCTGCTTATAATATTCAAAAGCACGGATTCTTGCTTTTTCGTAAGCAACAAAGGCATCTTTCTTCTCAGCAAGTCTTGCCTTTGAAGTTACTTCACGGCAGCATACATAATTTTCCTGAAGATCTCCGGCTTTCGCTACAACCTCAAGATCATAAGCATCTGCATAAAGGAGTGCATATTCAAGAGGTAAAAAGGCGAGATTTACTTCATCCTTCTGAACCGCCTGTGCAACGGCTGTCTGGTCCGCATAGTATGCGATGTTTCCGGTTGATTCATCTTCAATTGCGGTGATCTCATCTTCTGTCACACCGTTATCCAGAAGATATTGTCTGGTGATCACCCAGGCTGCTTCGTTTCTCTGTAAGCCAAGCTTTGCACTCTTTACAGCATCAAAGTTTAATATCGTTCCTGCATCCTTGTACTGATCTGCATTTCCCTTTTTCGTAATGATTGCACCGCCTTCTACAGCCGTTCCACCGATTACGGTAAGATCATATCCGGATCCAATTGCCTGAAGATCTGCCACAAAGCCTGTCGTCAAAAGATCCAGATTTCCGTCTGCGGAATTAATTGCGGTAAGTGCATCCATTCCTCCAAGGTTTACTTCTTCAACGGTTACGCCCTCTTCTTTAAAATAACCAAGCTGCTGTGCAAGGATATCAATGGCAATCCGGATGTTTCCGGTCGGGAACGATACATAAAGTGTTCCGTAGTCTTTTGCCTCAGTTGTCTCCTCTGCCGCATCCTGTGTATCTGCATCGGCGGTTTCCGTTTCTGCAGCGGTATCTGTTTCATTATCTGATGCAGCTTCTGCTGTTGTATCCGCTTCCTGTGCTGTATCTGCTGCGATGGTTCCTGTCTGTCCACATCCGGCAAGGGTTCCCACCGCGATTGCTGCTGTAAGTATTACACTCCATAATTTCTTTCTCATATTTGTCTCCTCATTTTTCTTCTAATTTACATATACCTGCTTCACTAAATTCGAACTTCGCTCTGCTTGTTCTCATTAAGTGTCCAGGTACCGTTCGCTCTAAACTCAAGCTGCGCTTTTAGCTTGCTTTCATTAAGTGCTCTACATGAAACAAATGCCCGGTAGTTTTATTTACTCCCGGGCGTCTGACACATGATCATATAGGATAATCATAACCTTTAAGATGCACAACAAATGAGTCTACATCGGTGCCAGGTTACCGCCCGGGAGAAAGACATTCGACACATACAGTTCATACAGTTCTGACCAGTCATCATGTTTCTCATCTGCGTTGCACTCCTTTCCTTCTGTTACTGTTCACTCGTACCTCGTTCCAGTAACTTCGTTCTCTCTTTGTTGTACCTA
>OCLD01000390.1_pt1 | contig 10951 bp, 8 predicted proteins | sample 1495911 | NCBI WGS metagenome assembly OCLD01 (sample SAMN03418271, study PRJEB22391) | human gut metagenome | biome: human-gut; feature: organic feature; material: feces | host: Homo sapiens | place: Tanzania | collected 2013-01
CGACAGACATAAAAACACGAAGATGATAAATCCCGATAAGATTGTTTTTGACATAAGATATAAACTAACCTATTAACTATTACTCACATGGTCGTGAAGTGATTGCGTCACTATCACAGCATCATATATTCCTGATTTGTATTTTGTCGTATCCTGAAGAATCCATGTCGTATGTCACTTTCCTTGTTCATATTATAGATTCATTCTCCCTTTCGCTGCTTCACACAAAAAGCAACCGGAAGCAGACCAATGCTCCATCACTCATTGGTGAGAAAGACATTGCTCCGTTTCCGGCTGCAAAATTACTATATAATTATGGTTTGGCAGTCCTTTCGAGCCAACGCTATTCTATCATCGGACAACGAATTTCAATCACTTTACCGTCAATTCTATCCTGTTTTTCCGTCTTCTGACTAATCCTCACCACTTCTAAGGCGTGCAGGAACATCTCCGAGATGCTTTTTGCAGAAACTGGTGAGATAGTTTGGAGTGAGATGGTATTTCTCCGCTATCTCCTTGATGGTCAGATCTGTGGTCTTCAAGTCCATCAGCACATTGACCTTACGCTTGGCGTTCAGCCAGTCGATGGCTGACAGTCCGAATGCTTTCCTGAACTTACGGTTGAATGTGGCAGGTGGCATCTGCATGAGCGATGACAGTTCCTGCACGTTGACACTGCGGTTGTAATGCTGGAATATCTGCTCCCTGAACTCGTAATCATCGCCCTGCACTGACCGGAACACGAAAAACAAGTCCTCCTTATTATATAAAGAGCGGAGCAGCATCACTATGACATAACGCTTGAATTCCATAAAGCGCATGCCCATCAGTCCGCTTTCCATCTCCATCTGCGTAATCTTCAGCTCAGCACAGAGAAGTTTATGGATAGGCAACTGCGGCAGGCCTCTCTCCATTCGCTGCTGAAGCGTAGGCGGTTCCGGGTTTGCCTCAGTGACTGGAGCGAAACCATTGCATATCGCCATCGAAGAGTCGAAGCAGCAGAAGAGCACTACTGCGTCCTCCATACATCGGATAAGGATGTTGTCGCCCTTGTGCACCACGAAGAAACAGTCATGCTCCACCATGTCCTTGATATAGATACCGGTGGAGACGCGCAGTGTTCCTTCCAGCACAAACACGAGTACTGCGGACCCGATGCTGTCGTGTCTTACGTGTTCATCCTTATTGAGTCGGAGGACATAGAACAATGGCTTCCTTGCGATGTCATATTCACCGCAGGTCACTGGTCGGTTTGCGTCTTCCATTTCGCTGTCCTTTGCCGCCTTTTCATTATTTGTATCAATCTTGGTTTCCTTCATATACATCCCGATTATGGTTATGTTCTTCAGCACTATTATATACCTGAATATATAGGTTAGAAATCTTTTCAATTCCATGCTCACATCCTTATACTCGCTACGACGGAGCGTAATCCTAATACAAAGTTAAATATTTTCTTTTTCTTTATACAATTACCCCCCCCCGTTTAATATTTCTTAATATTTTTTATAATGATTGATATTCCTATAGGGTAATCAAAGCCTATCTATATCCTTAGTAAGATACCACAAGAAATCCCCTCCAGAGATTAGCCTGGAGGGGATATTCCGTGCAAAAACCTATGTTTTCACGATGTCATGTCGCATGATGCGGATGCCGGGAGAGGTCAGAGTGCCAGCGGTTCGTAAGGCAATCCGAATACGTCAGCCACAGCCTTGAACGTCACCTTGCCGTTGACCACGTTGAGACCCCTGAAGAGTGCCGGGTCATCCTTGCACGCTTTCTGCCAACCTTTGTCAGCAAGGGCAATGGCATAGCGCAGCGTAGCATTGGTGAGAGCCATGGTGGAGGTGTTAGGCACCGCTCCCGGAATGTTGGCTACAGCATAGTGCACGATGTCATCGACGATATATACAGGATCGGAATGGGTGGTAGGACGTGAGGTCTCGAAGCATCCACCCTGGTCGATGGCCACATCGACGAGCACCGTTCCCGGCTGCATCATCTTCAGCATCTCCTTTGTGATGAGGTGCGGAGCCTTGTCGCCGGGCACGAGTACGCTGCCCACCACGATGTCGATGTCAGGAAGCATCATCTTGATGTTGTGCTCGGTGGAGTACAGCGTATGCGCATTCACCGGCAGTTCCATTTCGAGCTGGCGCAGTCGAGGCAGGGAAATATCGGTGATCCACACGTCAGCACCGAGTCCGCAGGCCATTCTCGCAGCCGCTTCACCCACGGTGCCACCGCCCAATATCAGCACCTTCGTGCGGTCAACGCCCGGCACACCGCTGATGAGCTTGCCCTTTCCGCCCTTCGTCTTCTGCAGATAGTAGGCGCCGTTGAGCGTAGCCATTCGTCCAGCCACCTCGCTCATAGGAATCAGGAGTGGCAGCCTATGGTTGTCGGTCTCCACAGTCTCGTAAGCCAGACATACCGCGCCGCTCTCTATCATCGCCTCGGTGAGCTTGCGGTCGCAGGCAAAGTGGAAGTAAGTGAACACGAGTTGGTCCTTCTTTATCAGCTTGTATTCCTGCTCGATAGGTTCCTTGACCTTGATTATCATCTCAGCCTCCTGATAGACAGACTCTATGTCCGGAAGAATCTCAGCTCCCACCTTGACATACTTCTCATCACTGAATCCGCTGTTCACTCCGGCTGTATGCTGCACCACAACCTGGTGTCCGTGGCGAGTAAGTTCTGCTACTCCGGCAGGGGTCATGCCCACTCTGCTCTCATTGTTCTTGATTTCTTTTGGAATGCCGATTTTCATAATAATAAGATATTAAAGTAAGTAATCAAAAATGTTTCGATAATGAATGGATGATTATGAAAACAATTTTTGGCCAACTACTTGATTAAACATATTTATTCGGCTGTAAATGTATGAAAAAAAACGGACTTTCTGTTTCCCTTTACCATGAAAAAACTACATTTCTGCCTGAATTTCAGCATTTTTGATTACTGGAGTTTACAAAATATCGGTTGCTGGTTATCGGATGATAATGCGTCCGACACAATGACGGACACCAACCGACAACCACCAACCGATGACCTATAACCGATGACTTACCACCGGCAACCGGTATGTCTTACTGCTTCCAGGTGTCAGGACTCTTGCGCCACTCAGCGAGAACGGCGAGGTCTTCCTTCTTGATATAGCCTGTCTTGGCAGCGATAGCAGTGGTATGCTCATAGTCGGAGAGGGTGATCAGACGCACATTGGCAGCCTTGAAAGCCTCTTCAGCTACAGGGAAGCCGTAGGTATAGCTTGCCACCATGCCCACAATCTCGAATCCAGCCTTGCGAAGCGCATCGACAGCCTTGAGGGAAGAACCGCCAGTGGAGATGAGATCCTCCACCACTACCACCCTGGCTCCTTCAGGCAGGGTGCCTTCTATCTGGTTGCCCATGCCGTGATCCTTTGGCTTCGGACGCACATAGCAGTAAGGCATACCGAGCTCGTCAGCGACAAGTGCGCCCTGGGCGATGGCTCCTGTAGCGACGCCAGCCACGGCCTCAGCCTCTGGAAACTCAGTGTGGATGAGGTGAACCAGCTCCTGCTTTACGAAAGAGCGAAGCTCCGGGTAAGCCAAAGTCTTGCGGTTGTCTGTATAGATTGGTGACTTCCAGCCGGATGCCCATGTGAATGGGTCGTTAGGCTGCAACTTGATAGCCTTTACGGCAAGCAGTTTCTCTGCGAAAGCGTTCTGTATTTTTTCCATTGTCTGATATTTATTAGTCCGTGCAAAGGTACGCATTTTCCATTAAACGGCAAAATTGTTTCGTCGTTTTATTGTTGGGTGGTGGTGATTGGTTATGGGTTTTGGGTTGTTGGTCGTGGGTTGTTGGTCGTGGGTTGTTGGTAGTAGGTTTTGGGACGTTGTTTTTTGGCTGTTGATTATCCACTTTGTAAAAGCATAGATATTGCATCCTAAAAGCATAGATATTACAACGCAAAAGCATAGCTATTGCAACGTAAAAGCATAGCTATTGCAATGCAGCATCTTTTCCGCCCGGGAACGAGACCTGAATTCCGAACAAAAAAAACAATAGAAAACATTTCGAACTGTACGGTTGAAAATGCCCAATACGCCCTGCAAGGGCAAAAGCATTATACACAATGAGTCTGTTACGCTTTTGCCCTTGCAGGGCGTTGGTATTCATGCCATTATAACCCAGGGTGTTGCCCTGGGCTATGAGCTTTTTGGGCTTTCAGCCCGTTTCAACCGTACAGTTCGAAATATTTCGGGAAATGTCTGCCGAGAATATGTGCATTTATGTAAAAAAGCAGTTTCTGCAAGTAAAATCACTGTTGTCAACATGAAATAATTGCTCAGCAATGGCCTAAGTCCGGCTTGTCATATTTAGCGCGCAACAAAAAAACAATAGCCAATTCGGGACTTGAACGCCCCAAATTGGCTATTGATGTATGTGATTATCCCAGCATTGCCGACCTCTGGTCCAGATAAATGGAAGAACCAAGGATGCCGATGCCGACGGATTACATTACTTTACCTCCCAGATATCGTTGGTCTCAAGGAGCTCAGCGAAGTTATGATACTTCTTGGCAGCCTTCACTTCCTCAATCTGAGCCTCTACACACTCGTCGTATGTAGGAGCCTCCACGTCGCGGATTACGCCGAGAGCCACTGGGAAACCGTCGCCATTGCCCATGAGAGCAAGCTTGAGCTGGAGGGTATTGTCCTCACAGTGAGCGTCATGCACGAGGATATCCTTCTCTGTGATGCCGTTCTCGCCAATCTTGACGATCTTGAGTCCGAAGCCTTCCTGCATGAGACCGAACTCTCTGTCCTTACCGAAGATCAGTGGCTTGCCATGCTCTACGTAGATGGCATTCTCAGCACGACCGGCACTGTTATATACAGAAGCGTGTGTACCGTCATTGAAGATGACACAGTTCTGGAGCACCTCAGTCACCGATGCACCCTTGTGAGCGTTTGCAGCCTTCAACACCTCGATGGTATGCTTGCCGTCAGTAGCTACGGTACGGGCGAAGAAATGACCGCGGGCACCGAAGCAAAGCTCTGCTGGACGGAATGGATCCTCTACAGTGCCGTAAGGGCTTGACTTGGAGACGAAGCCACGAGGCGATGTAGGAGAATACTGACCCTTGGTAAGACCGTAGATACGGTTGTTGAGAAGGATCATGTTGAGGTTGATGTTACGGCGGTTGGCGTGGATGAAATGGTTACCACCGATAGCGAGACCGTCACCATCACCAGACACCTGCCATATTGTAAGGTTCGGATTAGCAATCTTTGCACCTGTAGCGATGGCGGCAGCACGACCGTGGATGGTGTTCATGCCGTAAGTAGCCATATAGTGCGGGAGTCGGCTTGAGCAACCGATACCTGATATGACCGCAGTATTGTATGGAGCAACGCCAATCTCAGCGAGCGCCTTGTGGAGGGATGCGAGGAAGAAGTGGTCACCACATCCAGGACACCATCTTGGCTGTCCTTTCTTGAAATCATTTGCTGTATATGAAGCCATAATAAATGTCCTTTCTGTTTTACTTGATAAGTGAATTGAAATACTCTACGAGTTCATTGACCTTGAACGGCTGTCCCTTCACCTCATTGAACTGGGCAGGAACGAATCCGTCAACCTTCATGCGGAGATATCCGGCGAGCTGACCCATATTCTGCTCTGCAACGACTACCTTCGGATACTTCTTGAGCACCTCAGCAGTGTTCTTTGGCAGTGGGTTGATATAGCGGAACTGTGTCATAGCCACCTTCTTGCCAGCGGTGCGCATCTCTTCCATAGCGGCACGGAGGTGTCCGTATGTAGAGCCGAAGCCGACAATGAGGAGCTCTGCGTCATCCACGTCGCCGATAACCTCAAGGTCTGGCACCTCGATGTTGTCGATCTTCTGCTGACGCTTGTGTGTCATGAGGTTGTGGTTCTCAGGGTTTGTAGAGATAGCACCGGTCTTGTCGTCCTTCTCCAGTCCACCGAGGATATGCTCGAAGCCTTCACGTCCAGGAACAGCCCAGTAGCGTGTACCGTTCTCAGCGCGCATATATGGAGTCCACTTGCCCTTCAGTTCTTCCGGAACGTAAGGAGGATTGATGGCATCCATCTTTGCAAGTTCAGGGAGCTTGAATGCGCCTGAGCCGTTGGCGATGTAGGCATCGGTAAGCAATACTACAGGAGTCATGTGCTCAAGAGCGATTCTTGAAGCGTCATAAGCAGCATAGAAGCAGTCTGTAGGGCTGGTAGCAGCGATTACAGGCAGTGGTGACTCACCGTTACGGCCGAAGAGCACCTGAAGGAGGTCAGTCTGCTCAGACTTGGTAGGGAGACCTGTAGCAGGACCGCCACGCTGCACGTCGAGCACCACGAGAGGCAACTCCATGATAACAGCGAGGTTCATGGCCTCTGACTTGAGGCAGATACCAGGACCAGAAGTACTTGTCACAGCGAGAGCACCAGCGAAGGAAGCACCCAAAGAAGAAGCGCAACCGGCGATTTCGTCCTCACACTGCACTGTGGTGACGCCGAGAGACTTGTGCTTGGACAGCTCGTGGAGCACGTCAGTGGCAGGAGTGATAGGATAAGAACCGAGATAAAGCTTCAGGCCAGCCTTCTCAGCGGCAGCGATAAAGCCGTAAGCGGTAGCCTTATTACCAGTGATGTCCATGTAGCGGCCAGGAGTCTTCTCCTTTGACTCGATACGACGGACGTTTGTAGCGGAAGAGTGGGTGTTGTGACCATAGTCATATCCAGCCTGGATAACCTTGATGTTAGCCTCAGCGATGGCAGGCTTCTTGGCGAACTTCTCGCGGAGGAAGTTGGCCACAAGGTCAAGGTCACGGTCGAAGAGCCAGCATACGAGTCCGAGAGCGAACATGTTGCGGCACTTGAGCATAGCCTTGTTGTCCATGCCTGTGTCAGCGAGAGTTTCCTTTACGATAGTGGTGACAGGGCACTGGATGACGCGGTCAGGGTCGATGTTCATTTCCCCGAGGTAGTCCTGGGTCTTGAATTCCGCCTTGTCGAGGTCACTCTGTTTGAATGAGTCAGTATCGATGATGATGGTAGCACCTGGCTTTGCATAGCGATACTGAGTCTTGAGGGCAGCAGCGTTCATAGCTACGAGCACGTCACACTCATCACCAGGGGTGAAGACCTGGCCGGCACCGATGTGTACCTGGAAACCTGACACACCGGTAAGAGAGCCTTGTGGGGCGCGGATGTCAGCCGGATAGTCCGGAAAAGTAGAGATACTGTTGCCCACGGTAGCAGATACCGTAGAGAAGATGTTACCGGCAAGCTGCATACCATCACCGGAGTCACCTGAGAAGCGGACTACAACCTGGTCCAGCTCCTTTACTTCTAAATTTTCTGCCATAGTTGATATTTTTCGTTTTAATTCAGATATATACCCTTACAATCTAATTGCAAAGTTATATAATTCTGTTGAAATGCGAAAGTAAAATAATGTTTTTTCTTACGTTTAGTTATTATTTTCGGTTATTTTATGGTTATTTTGTCGTTTTGTCACCTTATTTTCACGCTCAATGGCGATTTCTCTTGCACGGAAAACCGCTTGAGATATTGAGCCCAAAGGTCGAGATTACGGAATGGAGTGACAGGATTCCTGTCCCATCCAGATCCGAAATAGTAGGTGAAACGGCCGTCTTCCGGCAGTGATATGCTGGAGATGACGTGGCCTTTTGCACCCGGCAGCTTCTTGTCGGCAAGCATTTCCATCTGCACATCCCTTGCGGGAATGTACGTTCCTATGAATATCCTGCCCATTTCCTTTGCCTGTCTTTCACGGAATCCGTCCCAAGCCACGTTGACATCGCCGAGGTCTTCGTAAGCCATTGTGCCGCTTTCACGGTCCAGTATGTAGGCTTCCGGATTCTCATCATGCACCACTATGCCGCATATAACCTTGACATCAGAGGGCAATCGCGTGCCTTCCGCTGTGGTATAGCTCACCTCTGACTTTACCATATTGCTGCCTGCATCTATGGTAAGCGTGCGTCGCTCAGTCACTTTGATGCCATCTATGATGCGGGTGCCGTAGTCGAGACGCACCGCAAGGCGCAGCGGACCGCGGTCAAGGAGCTCCAGATTCCTGTAGCACCAAGGGTAAGATATGCCGGAAGGCGTGGCGAGAGCGTTGGTACCAGCGCCCAGTGTCGGTCCCACCTTATAGCAATCCATGCCTTTTCCGTGGTCGATATGATAGCAGAAAGCCATATAGAGAGCGGTAGCCTCACGCTTCATGTTCTTCTCATTCAGTCGATTGAACGTGCTCCACATGCTCTTGCTGGTCTGGTCGGCATAGAGTTCGTCGAGTATGAGGTCGGTGGTGCGCTTGTTGAAGAGGTCATAACCGTAGAGCTTCTCACCCTTCTTCTGCGTTTCCGGACCGTACAGACGGTATGCTATTCTGTCATTCTCGAAAGAGAAGTCATCCTGACGCTCAGGATAACGGCGTCCGAAGACGCGTGGAGCGTAATCTGAAGACTGTGCTTTTCTGGCATGAAAGATGCGTTTTTCCTTGGTTTTCAGTTCAGGAGACAGGAATATCCTCTTCCCGTCGTATGTCTTCTGTGATGGCATTTCTTTTCCTTCAGCATCCGTTATGATGATGTCTGCGGCATCGTCACTGATGTTGAGCCTGCGTCTTATTTCCTTTTCGCTCAGTTCCACCATCTCGGGCATACGGCTGGTGGCGAGATTGTTGGCGATGATGATGGCAATATCATCCTTCTTTGCGGCGTTGACGCAAAGTGCCTGACATATAGACAATATGAAAAAAACTATGTATTTCATCGTATATAAACAGGTTTTAGGTCAGGTCCACCCTTTCTACATCCACGTCTTCATTGAGGAAAATGGTGGCGCACTCCTTGAAGCGCTCCGGACTTTCCGTAGTGAAATAGCGCGTAGTGCCGTGCTTTGAGCATCTGGCATCCATGTCGGCATGACGTCGCAGGTAATCCTCAAGGCTTGCAGCGACATATTCTCCCTGTGGCACGATAGTGACACCTTGCGGCACTGCCTTTCTCAAGGCATTCATCAAGAGGGGATAATGTGTGCATCCGAGGATGATGGTATCAATCTTGTTGTCTTTCTCGAGCAACTGACCTATGCGCTTCCGCACGAAATAGTCAGCGCCTTCAGTCTCGGCTTCGCCTGCTTCGACTATGGCCGCCCACAGTGGGCACGCCTGTCCTGTGACCTTGATGTCGGGAAAGAACTTCTGTATCTCAAGGTTGTAGCTGTTGCTTCTCACTGTTCCTTCCGTGGCGAGAATGCCTACATGGCGCGACTTGGTGAGGTCACCTATTATCTCCACAGTCGGTCTTATCACGCCGAGGACGCGTCTGTCCGGCGCTATCACCGGCAGGTCATTCATCTGAATGGTGCGCAGAGCCTTGGCGGAGGCGGTGTTGCAGCCTAATATCACGAGGTGGCAACCCATCTCAAATAACTTCACCACCGCCTGACGGGTAAACTCATAGACCACATCAAAGGAGCGCGGGCCGTAAGGAGCTCGTGCATTGTCGCCGAGGTAAAAGAAATCATACTGTGGCAATCGCTTGCGCAACTGCTGGAGTATGGTGAGCCCTCCATATCCGGAGTCGAACACTCCGATAGGTCCCATTGCGTTGTTGTTGTCCATTAGGCGGTAGAAAATATATGTTTGTCCTGCGATTTACTTCAACACGTCATTCAGCAGCGTAGTGATATTCTCCGCCATTGATGGATTGAGGTAAGGACAGGCATCGCTGTCAGTATTGACTATGAGGATGTAAGCACGCTCATTGCCTATGAAATAGAGAGCTTTGGCTATCTTGTCGTGGAGCGGCTTCATGGCTTTCTCCTCCGCATCAGCGAGCAACCTCCTGGCTTCTTCCTTGAAGGCAACGTTTCGCTCCATCATGCTCTGGAGTTCGCTCTGGCGCTTTTCGCGTATAGCCTTTGCCATAGACTGCTGTGTATCGAGAAACAGTTCGTACTTTTCATTGAACTCCTTCTCGGCATTTGCCATCTCATTCTCGTACTGGGCGCGGAGTTTGCTGAGATTATTCTGCACTTTCGCATACTCAGGCATGGCACGCAGCACCTCGTTATAGCTGAAATAGCCTATTTTCATCTGTGGGGCTGTGTGCTGTGCCTGATAGTTTGTCTCCGTGATGTCCTGCGCCTTGGCGTGCTTCAATGCAGGAACAAAAGCCAGGAGAAGTAAAAACAGTATCTTGCGCATATTCAAATAAGAATGAAGAAATGGTGTGAGCAAAAAGAGAAAGAACAACGACCGGACATCAATAGCGAAGCGGACATGAAAAAATGAAAAGCGAAAAATGAAAAATACACATCAGGACATCAGCCTATTCCCCTTGTGAGGAAAGGATCACCAGTATTTTTCTTCTTTCACTTTTCATTTCCATATCTGGCTTTTTACGCCTTAATGATTATTTAAGTTTGTTGAGTTCAGCCTTTACTTCAGCAGTAACATCCTTAGAACCGGTACCGATATAGAGAGCGGCACCCTGCTCGAAGATGTATGTATATTGACCAGCCTTACCTACATTCTGAATAGCAGTCTGTACTTTCTTGTAGATAGGAGCCATCATTTCCTGCTGCTTCTTCTGCATTTCCTGCTGGTTTTGAGCGTAAGTCTGCTGAATCTTCTGGTACATTTCAGCGAGAGAAGTCTCTGTCTCCTTCTGCTTAGTAGGCGCCATAGTAGCCTTTGCCTTCTCATACTCATCGCTCTTGCGCTGGAGTTCCTCCTGCATAGCCTTGAGATCATTCTCATACTGCTGTGCGATAGCCTGGAGTTCACCGTTTACCTTAGCGATTTCCGGGAGAGTCTGCATGATACTCTGGGTATCCACATGTCCGAACTTCTGCGCCATTACAGCGAGAGGAGCGAACAACATCATCAAGATGATAA
>OCLD01000391.1_pt1 | contig 10934 bp, 8 predicted proteins | sample 1495911 | NCBI WGS metagenome assembly OCLD01 (sample SAMN03418271, study PRJEB22391) | human gut metagenome | biome: human-gut; feature: organic feature; material: feces | host: Homo sapiens | place: Tanzania | collected 2013-01
TCTTCACTTCTGAGACATCAGCAGGACGGCGCTTCACATCATCTTCAGCGCATATCTGACCAATCTTCATCAATTGTCTGCTGGAAGTCAATTCCGCCATTCTGACCATCACCTTTCCGAAGGAATAAATGTCTGCACTTGGGTCGCTCTGTGCTCCTGGAAGCAACTGCTCTGGAGCCATATATCCTCGTGTGCCTGCAGGTATCTTAAGTATGCAGAACGTCTCACTGTCCGAAAGTCCAAAGTCTATGAGTTTCACCTTTCCGCCTTTATGGGTAATCATGATATTGGATGGCTTGATATCACGATGCACTATCTGCTTGGCATGCAAATACTCCATGGCATCAAGGAGACCATTTGCTGTTTTTCGAGCCATGCTTTCTGTGATAGTGTTGTGCGATATAATAGACTCAAGCGATTCTCCATCAATGTATTCCATCACTATGCAGTCACCCAGTTCACCTACAGTCTCCATACTAATGGTGCGGCATATGTTGGGATGGTCAAGCTGGAGTCCTATCTCAAACTCCTTCATCAAGGACTGACGGTAAATGGGAGTAAGCAAAAAGTCTGGCTTCAGACATTTCAACACATAGCGTTTACCATACCTTACGGCAGAAAACAGACGCGCACAACCGGTATTTGACACGTAGCATTCGACAATATTGGTGAACGTACCTTCCTGCCTACCAACGTCCAATGCAGTCTCGGAGTTAATATCTATCACAAACCCGGAAGTGGGTAGTTGCTTTTCTTCATTCATTTGTTTACGAAAAATCTAAGGGTGGTAAGAATTATCAGAAAAGGGAACCAGTCATTTCAACCCTTTTGCGACATTCACAATGGTCAATCCTCCGTTTCTTCCTGCCACGAAAGGAGGTGTTCGTTCTCCATTCCGCTCTATAAATGGCAAATACAGCGGACTGCCCTTGATGAAGCATCCGGTCACGAACTGGTCATCCGCCTGCACTTTGCTGTTGCGTGAGTCCAGGACGCGATAGGTGCTGTTGCCGAGGTAATCGAGCAGGAGCATACGGTTTGGTGCCCATCCTATTTCTATCTTGTCGCCTTTCTTCAGTTCGCTGCTGACTATTTGTCCAGCCTGGAAGAAAGAGGAATTATAGTAGGAACTGGATTTGAGCCATTCCACGAACTTGCAGAAATCCCTATATCCCAGATATTGGGCAAGCATGTCAAGCGTCTGGGTACGGGGCTTGTGGGAGTCTGCTACATATCCGAAGAGCCGCTTCAGCGTAGAAGATGACACGGACAGGTATGCCTTGTTTTCCAGATGGAAGGAAAACTCTTCAAAGTCGGTGGTGGTATTCAGTTTCTTACCGTATTTCTCTTGTATAAACCTTTTCAGTTCTTCTATTTCGGGTGTGCTCATATACTTTCCTTTGTTAAGTCAAACTTATAAGTCGTCGATTATATTCTCAAACGCTTTCCAGTGGGAGTTTGCCCTGTAGTATGCTTTTCTGCCTTTCGGCACATGCAGACGACAGGTCTTGGTGAAGTCAGTTCCGGAGGTGGAGAATGTAGTTTTGTAGCATACCGGAGGCATATTCGCGCTGACATAGAGGTCAGCAAGCGGACATCCGTCAAACGCATATTCAGAGACCAGTTTCATTTTCGAGCCGAGATGAACGGTCGTCAGGTCTCTGCAGTTCTGGAAAGTTCCGGTAGGCAGTTGCTCCATCGCATCAGGAAGTACCACTTCCTTTACTCTGCTGTCATAGAACATGCACTGCCCTAATTTGGCAAGGGCATCGGGAAAGACGAATTTCTCTATGCTGCAGTCACGGAAAGCATAGTCACCGACGGACTCCACCGTGGCAGGCAGGACGAATTGTCCTTTCTTTCCCATCGGGAACCATAGGATCTTCTTGCCGTCAGCGCTCATCAGCACTCCGTCACTGCTGGAATAATTCGGATTGGCCCCCGACACATCGATGCTCTCCAGTGAAGTGCATCCAGCCGAAGGAACTATCTCTGTGACGGAAGCAGGAACCGTGAGACTGCGCAACGAAGAGCAATCGCCGAAGGCATCTTTATCTATCCTGACGACGTTCATCGGAAGTCTGAGATGTTTCAGATTATTGCACGAACGGAATAGTCCTGTTCCTACAACCCCTACCTCCGTCACTCTGGACTCTGCATATTCTCCGCCACCAGCCACGATGCTTGCACCGGAAATGTCAATATCAGCGAGCTTGCCTTCCGTGGCGTTGCCATTGATGTCGCGTCCTGCCATCAGTCGGAGAGTGCGAAGGTCGCTGCCATTGAGCGGACCTGCCAGCGTGATGCTGGTGTATTTATATTTGTCCTCGCCAATGAGAGTGGTCAGTATGCCGGGTTCGCCGAGCACCACTGCCGAAGATGTGGTGAAAAGGAGTTCATCGCCTTCTGCTTCTCCATTCTTGTTTGCCGCATACGGCTTTACGCAGTATGATTTGTTAGGTTTCAGTCCGTCGATGCGGAGCCGGTAAAGCCCGTTCTTGTCTGTCCCTGCTGACTGGACGAAGGTTCTGGATTCATCGCTTCCGTTGCTCTCAGTGGAGGAAATGCGGCAACCGCTGAGCGTCACAGGGTCACCGCCGTTATCGGCAATGCAGTAGCCCACTATCACACTCATCGGACCGCTGCTCAATATCTCCGCTTTGCCAACGGTGGGGCGATGATTGGGAGCTGTGGTGAAACTCTGCATTTCACCTGACAAAGAGGCTGTTCCGTTACTGCCCTGAAGCATATAATAATAAGTAGTGCCGGCAGTCAGTCCTGACAGATGCAGGCTGACGCTGTCATCAGCCTCGTCAGTGGCATCACGCTTCAGAATCATGCTCTCATCATTGCCGAAGCAAAACCACAATTTCGGTTTCGCCACGCCATTGTCTCTACAGCATTTGCCGTGCAGGACAGCCTCTGTCCGACTTACGTCCGAAGCATGGAGCGTCAGCAGGCGAGGCTCAAAATTGTCAGGCTTCTCACCGGAACAAGAGCATAAAGCCGCAACGACAAGACAATATATGTAGAAGAATCGTTTATTCATTGTTTGCTACTTTTGATTTGGCAATGTTCTTGTTCTTACGCAGTTTGGTCAGGACTCCTGTTTTGCCCAAGCAAATACCGACACCTATACCAGCCTGCCATTGCTTTCCGTCTATGGTCAGGACAGACGCACTGACATTTACCTGCCTCACTGTAACTATGACTCCAAGCTCAGCAGCGAAGCCCTTATGCGTGAGTCCGTCATTCCAGAGCCAACCGCCACCTTCGCTATCTGCAAGTTGCCACGAAGTGACTTGACTGCCGTAGCCCATTCCTTCGAATACGTTCAGCCTGCTGTTCAGACGGTGTATTGCGCCAATAGTAAAGGCATACTCAGATGTCTGGACCTTTCCTGTATAATAAGGCATATTGCTGACGTTCGGGCGATAGCCTTCGCGGTCGCAGCTACCTGTAGTCTCAGGGGAAGAATGCAGATTGGAACTGGCATGGACATAGACGCCATGCTGGCGCATTATGGCGGCAAAGCATCCCCACGAAGGTCCGTCGGTGTGCATCGAAGCCGTCAAGAGGGCATAAGCATGCAGTTGCCTTACCTGCCTTGTCGGAGCAATTGTGACTGTATCAACGACGGTTTTGGTAAAGACGATAGTGTCATGCTTCTCCACGACCTTCTCCTTTGGCAGACGAAGGCGCATCTCGTAGGTCATTCGGCTTTCGAGCTTCTGCCCGAATTGATAATCGCGCAATACTCCCCACTGCGGATGCTTCAGCGTAATGTACTTGGAACCTTTTGGCAAAAAGAGCCATATCTCCCCCACTTCATCGGTTCGCTTCACGATTCCCAGAGGTGAGGAAAAAGCGAACTCACCCGGTGCTACGACCTTCAGGAGAGCGCACGCCTCACCGTTCAAGTCACGCACAGCGTCAATGAATGCGCTAATATCGGCGGGCAACTGCCTGAAACTCTCCACCGAGAACGTGCTGTCAGGCTTGTCTGGCTGAAATGAACTATTGAAAGCATTGACTTCGAGAGAGAAAAGGCAAGACATAATCGTGACATACGCCACGCATGCCATTGCCTTGCGGAGCGAATGCAAGACCATCCTTATCGCTTTCTTACTTATTATCATAACCTAATGTTTGCTATTCAAGATTGAAGTCTGAAATTCCTATCACGTCGTCTGAACTCCCTACCGTGGCAGAAGGCTGCCAAGTGCGGACATGAATGAGCGGCATTGACGGATTGCGGAAATCCCATAGCAGGAAGAGATAACCGTCATCAGCATAGCGGTCGCTCCGGTAACGCTGACGGAGCGTCACTCCATATATACCGTCCATTGTAGGATGGCGCATGATGCGGAAATCCGAGAACTTCACATCCACCTTCTTGTTACTGGCAAAGACTTTGGAAAGTCGTGTCAGATAGTCATGCTTGGAATGGAGAGCATAACTGATTCTTCCGTCCACCTTCGGCATTTCTCCATCTTTCGACAGCTTGACGACATTGCCGACTATGATCAAAGCCTCGTCGCAGAACACTTGCCAGAGGAAATCTATATCCTTGGTGGTGTATGCGGTGCGAAAGTGTTCGCAATAGTTGAGAATCTGTTTGCGGCGGGAAGCATCTATGTCAGTAAACTTTCCGTTGAGAATCTTTGTAGCTTCAGCATAGAACGGATTGCTTCTTGCCATTTTGTGAATGTCTGTCTGCGGAAGCGCCACCTCCTTCCTGCTGGATTTGGAAGGTGTCTGCGGATTGGCATCGCCATCGGTTTCCTTACCAATACTTGCGCCTTTGCCTTCAGGTACCACTGTCTTCTGTCGGCTTACATTCTCTGATGTTGCCGAAAAGGAGAGGTTGCCATATTTGTCTATATATCCTTCACGTCCTGTAGCCATTTCCCTGAACCGCAGCTTACCGTTGCGGAAATGGGTATCGAGCAGGCATCCGCTCAGCGGAATGCGAAAGACCACGTCACCATCAGCATCTTCCACGAAATACTGTTTGCCGCCGTTCACCATGGTCCGCTCCACCAGTTGCAGTCCTTCGATGACACCATAGCGCGCCTCCGAGACCACATTCCTGTCCTTTCCCGAAGGTCGCATCCATAGGATCACAGTCCAGACAGACAGTATCAGCACAAGGAATGATAAGATATATGTTAGTTTATTCATTTTCTGTCAGTGATAATGACCACCAAGTTGTTTTTTTAATGTCGCCAGACTTTCTTAGTCCCAATTTACTTTCTCACCTCCGATATTTATCTTGACCTTGTCAGGATTGTCGGATATGATGAGATTTACCAGATGCTCCATGCCCAGCTTGAAATGGAACTTGCTCTCAAAGAAATAGCTTACGCCTTTCATCTCCACCTCAACGAGTGGCATCCTATTGTCTATTCGCTGCGGCACGATGATGGCGGAATACGTATCATCTTCGTCCTGATGCGCTATGATAGTCTTACGGACTCCCTTCACTTCACGGGTTACAATACCTGCCTGGAGGTCTATAGTGGCAGTAGGGACAGTACTGTGAACATATACCACTGCCGTCTTCGGCATTTCGCCGTCGAAATCCTCTCCTTTTATCAGGCGAATGGTAAGTTTGCTCATGATGTGCCTGAAGTTCTGGCTGACAGGAGAATCTGAGGCCTTGACGTTCTTTGCAGTGGCAAAGAGCAGGTCGCTTGCCTCATAGCCACCCAATTCGGATGCAGTCTTTCTGCTGCTTTGGTCTAACGCCACGCTGAAAGGCTGGTCTTCGATGCTGCTTACCTCCTTGATATAAGGATAATAGGCAAACGCATTATATGAACCTTCGTCCCAAAAGAGGAAGTGGTCGGCAGACCATGTGCTGCCATCAAAGGCAAGAACCTCGTTATTGACAAGGTTTCCGCCAATCTCCAGAGGCTTGTCCGCAGCAGACACGTATAGTCCGATACGATCGCCAGACTCGAAATCTGTCGATGTAGCTCGGGTCTTGGCAGGATGAATCACCCGGAATGTCATTGGCGTGGATTTCGCATCCTTATATTGTGGCTCCGCTTCATCACCGCAAGATGCCAGCAATGACAAGGCAAAAGCAAAGAGAACGCTTCTTATTATGAGTTTATTCATGCTTCTATTCAGTGGGTTTTACACCTTAATTCTGTAGGTTTTATACCTTAAATTAAAAACAGACGAGTGGTCGCTCGCGTGCTAACGGCGCTTGGATTTCGCCTTCACACCCTTCAGAGGGTCACCCTTATGGATGACAGGTGCGTGCTGATGAGTGTGGGCAGTGCGCTTGTCATTCACGTCCACGCTTCTTGTCACGGTGCCGGCATCGCGATTGTCATGCTCTACGAAGTCCTCATACGAGTAAGACTCACCAGCATAACGCTTTATTCGCTTTACTATACTCTCACGGCTTATCGTGCTGTAGTAAGGAATATCATTGTTCATGCAGGAGTTCTGCTCCGATCTGAACACTCCACGACTATGCATAAAGCCGCCTTCATAGATATCCACTATGTCGCTGTAACGGTCATCGAGAATGAGATGACTCCACCCTACATTGTGCCTCTTGCTGGTCAAAGACAGATTCTCATACCAGCCCAAGGAGAGATAATACCTCAAATCATCTGCGTGAGGACAGCAAGTGCAACCGCAAGCATCAATGAAAGCATTGTGATAGATATACTCGTCACCGAGTTTGCCGAAACCATGTCCGCCTGCTTCATGCTGCACTACTCCACGCGTATCGAGAGGATAACCATAAGTGCTCAGCGGGCAGAACGCTATTGCCGCGCCGCTTTCCCACATCTGGCAGATGCCACCGTAGTCAGTACAGTTCGGCACAACTATGACCAGAGTCTGGTTGAGGTTGTCTTTGTTTACTGTCGGTGCGCCCAAAGCATAGTCGAATATCGCATCATAGTCGGCTCTAAGCCCTACTCCACCGGTGAATGTGGTGTTGAAACGATTGTAACGTATCGTGTTCACCGTGCCAACACCGGACTCTGTAGAGAGCGGAAACGCTGCATAGACATTGAAATAATCGCGATAAGTCCTGTAAGGCTCTATGCCAAAGAAATACTCAACCTCTTCTTTAATATACCTGAGGTAATCGCCACTGGCAATGTCACTTGCATTAAAGCCATCTCCGAGCAAGACGATGTTTATGCCGCCATTGTTGCCTTTCTTCGCTTTCTGCAACGTAATCCATTGGTCTTCACCATATTCATAGTTGGACTGGCTGACATTACATACATGCGTATAGTCCTTGTTCTTGAGATGGAATACCACCTTTCCCTTACGGTCGTCAAAGCCTTCTAGCAAAGCCTTGATGGTCAGAGTGACCTCGGTCTTGCCTTTCCCATGGTCCGGATAGACCTCACACCAGCCTGGTTTGCTCTCTATATCCCATTCTCCTTCTGCATTTACCACAAGAGTCTGCTTGTGCTGCGTATTGAGAGCGCAAGCCACAGAAGGGCGACACACCAGTTCATGATGCGCAGCGATTCGCTTGAAGTCACGCCAACCATTTGATGTCTGGTAATGCTGAACAGCATTCTCAGGCACCTCAAGCGTGAAATTGTCCTTCGGCACGCCTTCAAACACGTTGTCTTCTATGTATGCCGGCATAGTACCTTCACACACAATGGACCCGATACCGTAGCATCCGCTGAAGGCTTCACGATGAATTGTCTCTACCGTTTCACTGAACAATATTCCCTCCAGCATTCTGCAATTGGCGAAAGCCCTCCGTCCGATGCTCTCCACTTCTTCTGGAATTTCGAGAACACCTGTCAGTCGCCAGTTGTTTTCAAAGGCATTGTCGCCAATATGAGTGACTGTGGAAGGCAACACCAGATTGCTGGAAAAATCATTACCACGGAACGCATTATAGGCTATGGTCTGTAGATGCTTTGGCAAATGAAGTTCGCCCTTGAAATGACAGTCGGCAAATGCATCATTACCAATATTCATTAGACCATCGTGGAGGGTGAGAGTTCCATCGAATGCGCATTCTTTGAAACTTTCAGACGGCAATGCTGTGAGACCGTGCGGAATGGTAAGAGAACCTGTAAGTCCAGAGCATCCGCTAAAAGCGCATTTACCTATTCTTTTCAATTTCTCTGGAAGTCTCAATTCTCCATAGAAACCTTTACAGCCTTGAAAACAATATCCCCTTATCAATTCGAGATTCTCTGGCAAGACAAGATTTCCTGTGAGATTAGGACATCCCTGAAATACACCCAAAAAATAGTCAGCCATTTCATCTTGTGTATCATCAGGTCCTAAATTTCCAAGTTTACGAAGCGTGGAAGGAAGTGTCAAAGTACCATTTAGTCCATTACAATCATGGAATGCACCTCTTTGGATTTCCACAACTCCTTCCGGAATCACCAATGAACCTGAAAGATACGTACAACCATAAAAGGCATTTGAAGCAATAGATCTCAGTGTATCAGGAAGAACCAAGCTGGTCAGAGTTCTGCTTCCTGTGCCTTGAGATTCCAGATGGAATGCATCGGCAGGTATCTGGTCGTCCTCGTTTTCAAAGCGTTCTATCACCGCTCTTCCCCAACCCTTGATGCGCACATTCTTCATATTCAAAGCGGAAAGGCGCGACATGGAGTCTCTCATGAAATAGAAATCACGGGCATCTATCTTGCCTGTAATCTTCAGATTCTTTATCTTTGTGTAGTCTTTGTTGGCTTCGATTATGGCTTTCTTGAGACCGCCTGGAGTGGAATGGATGATTACATACTCCTTTGCCGTGGCATCATGGCTGACGAGGTCGTTCTCCCACGGCGTGATACTCTCGCTGATGAGCGTCAGCTTGTATTGTCCGGCTGCGGCTTTCTTGTCCACTCTAATGCCGAACTTCATCATCTTGCCAGCCACATAGGTCAAGTCCTCGCCCTTCGTAAACTTATATGGCAAGCCTCCTATGGTGATGCTGAAAAGCGTAGTTCCCGCACTTACCGTCTGTGGCACAACGATGGTGCGCCATTCGTCGCCAGTTTGTGAAGGGATAGTGGCAGTCTGCTCCACCTCTCCTGCCGCTTTCACTGATCCGTCAGCAAGATTTATGCTCGCCTTTCGTATCACATTGGCAGTAAGGACACTCTTCTCCGTGCTTGCCCATTCGCCTTCGGCAAAGCCATCGCCTTGAACCAAAGTGACGCAAGCATTTGACATTCTATGCTTTAGCAACAGAGGAATAGTCTTGGAAGTAGGCGCAATGTCTGTAAGCCTTCCCCAAAGGAAGTCGCTTGCCTCATATCCACCTATTGTACCATTCTCTGACGGACGGTTCTGGTCACGCTGAACCTCAAACTGATAGTCGTCAATGCTTTCCGGACTTGCAAATGGATAATATCCATACACGTCGATATGTGTGTGTTTGTCTTTCCAATAGACATCGTAAGCTGGTTCCCATTTTTAATTCGCCTCGTCAAATGTATAGCGCACATTGTCGCCTCTGTTGCCACGCACTTGCAGCGTTCCAGGTGTACCACCTTTATAATCGACGATATAGACACCCATATAGTCACCGTCGCAGAAGCCGTTGTCGTTGACACGAGTCACAGGCAACTGGTCTATGTCGCAAGAGAGTTCGATGCGGTCACTGCCCTGTTGTCCGTTGCTCTCGTCAAACAGACCGTCAGCGCAGCCTGCAATCATCAGGCTACAGATCAATGCTATAGGATATAAAAATGTCTTGATGTATTTCTTGTTCATAATCCTGTCTGGATAATTTGAAGAATCCGTTTATCAATTTGCCGTGCCACCATAGTCCACTCCATCGTCAGTCCAAGAGCCAATGGAAACGTTTATACCACTGCTTGACTTGGAGACCGTGACAGTAAACGTGTATCTCTTGCCACTGACAAAGGTTAGTGCTTTGGTGAGATTGTATTCGCTGCCATCCACATCGACGGTTATCAGGTCGCTTTGTGACACCTCCTGCGGCACGACAAAGGCACGATACACTTCTCCATCCTTGTAAGGAATCACCGTAGTGGCAGGTCCTATCGGCGTGACTGCGGAAGAAGCCAGATCGATGGTTGACAAGGTTCTCAGTCCATTCAGTCTCACTGCCACTTTCGAAGCCGCAAGTGAAGCCTCCGTAAATCCCGTTCCGGGCTTCAATACTATTGCCACTTGGCTCATGGCATGATTTGCCAAGATATTGACTGCATCCTTTGTCGGGGCTACATTGAGCGAAGACCCCACGAGGAGGTCACCAGCCCTATAATCTTCTGCCTTGCTTTGATTGGCTTTCAATTCAAAAATCATCGCGGAAACACTTGCCAGCGACTTCTGATATGGATAATAGAGATAGAAATCAGAGTGAACATTCTCACTACTCCAATATATAGGAGTGGCAGGAGTCCACACATCTGAGTATGTGAAAAGCATGTTATCGACATGATTGCCGGTAGTCAATAGAGGCTGTGATGAACCGTCAGCACTGCGATTGACCACAAAGAGTCCTATCTGGTCGCCGCTCTCGAATGCCGTTTCCGTAGCACGTGTTATCGTAGTGCTGATGCTTATTGGCAGTTTGGCATCAGGCACTTCAGGGAGAGATGGGTTAGGAGTATCAGGTTTCAGTTCTTCTTCTCCTGATGAGCAAGCCAGCAAAAACATGCAGCCGGCTATTATATAATGGGTTTTGAAAAATTGCATAAATTCAGAGTATTACACTAACTACAGAGTAAATTACGTGCAAAGTTACATAATTTATGTCAATAATACAAGTTCACATTAGTTCATATTTGCATTTTATTATGAAGAAAGACTCGTATAAGCAAGAAAATCAAACATTTCTGAGACTTTCGACTTGTAATGGAAAGCGAAAAAAAGTTTCTTTCGGATTGCTGTAGTAGTTGCTTTGTTGACTTTTTGTCCGTTATTTCACCTCACTGCAC
>OCLD01000394.1_pt1 | contig 10890 bp, 7 predicted proteins | sample 1495911 | NCBI WGS metagenome assembly OCLD01 (sample SAMN03418271, study PRJEB22391) | human gut metagenome | biome: human-gut; feature: organic feature; material: feces | host: Homo sapiens | place: Tanzania | collected 2013-01
CCCGAGACTTCGTCCCGGGTTACTCTCGCTTCGCTCGGTACTGTCTTCCAGACAGATAGCAAAACAACAAAACAACAAAACAACAAAACAACAAAACAACAAAACAACAAAACAACAATATACACCCTATTCCACATATATCGTGTTTCCCTTGATATATACCATGACTTTGCCCATCTCGTTCATGGCATTTATGACGGTCTCGACGCCGTTGTTGCGCTGGGCTATGAAGCGCATTCGGTAGTGAAGGGCTTCGTCATTGCGGAAGACGACGGACATATTGAAGTTTCTGCCTATGGCATCCATTATGTCTTTCAGTTCAGCCTGCTCGAAATAGAGATAGCCGTCACGCCAGAATTCATAAGGTGTCACATCGGTTTCCGAGACGGTGAACTCCGCTTTGTCTCCCGAAAGCACCGCTTCCTGATTAGGGCGCAGGAGCACATGGGCACCGCTTTCAGTCTGGCGGAGGCTTACGCTGCCGTTGACGAGCACTACGGATGAGCGGGTGGTGGATATGTTGAATTCCGTGCCGAGCACTGTGGTCTCCATCTTTCCTGATGTTATCACGAAGGGATGTGCAGAATCATGCGCCACCTTGAAATAGGCTTCTCCCTCGAACACCACTTCTCTCCGGTCGTCTGTAAAGCGGTTGGGGAATATGATTCTGGCTCCAGAGTGCATATAGACGATGGTTCCGTCGGGTAGGGTGATGTCAGCCGAAGCTCCTGAAGGCACGTCGAGCGTCACTTTCTCCGACACTCCAGTTTCGGCAAGCACTTTCTGGAAGTCGGACATGGAGATGCTCTCAGTCTGTGTTCCCTTGCCTGCCACAGTCATTTTTCCGCCAGCATCGGTGGTGACGGTGATGCCTTCACGCAGGTGTTCTGCGGTAAGTACTGCGTCAGACGCACGGTCAGTTCCTTCGTTTCCTTCGAGATGCAGGAAGAATACGGCTACGATGACAGCGGCTGCAATGCCTAATGAGGCGATGAAGAGGTTGCGTCTGCGGTGGCTTGACGGCTTGACGGACGGTCCTTTGTCCATTCTTGCGTGGAACTGTCTCAGCCTTGCCTCTACATCCATAGGGGCATCGGAATGCAGAGCCTCCTTGACGGTATGGACAAGGGCAACGTCGTCCCGCAACTCATCGTCTTCCTGCAGTGCGGTGAGTTGTGCTGGAGTGAGGTCATGTGCTTGCTTGAAGATGTCAAGCGCCTCTTCCATTTTCCTTATGTCGTGCTCTTTTTCCATTATTGTCCTATATCTATTACGGATGAGAATAATATCAGGTTACGTTTTTAATGTTTTTTTAATGTTCCGGATGTATTTCAGTGCTTTCACTATGTGTTTCTTCACGGTGGCAATGCTTATGTCTCTCTCTTCAGCCACTTCCTTGTAGCTCTTTTCCTCTATATAGCATGCGCGCAGTATCTCGCCTGTGGGCGAACCGAGCTCTTCGAGTATCTGGCGTATTATCTTCAGTTCGTCGTCACGTTCTCCGAGCCTTTCTGACGATATCTCGTGTTCTCCCATGACAGAGACATACTTCACGTAGCTGCGCCGGTGATTGTTCTTGCGCAGGAAGTCGATGGCCTTGTTTTTCACTATGGCATAGAGATACCTCTTGTCGCAGTCCTTTTCTATGGTGGCATAGTTGTTCCACACGCTCTCGTAAGCCGAACTTACGATATCGTGGCATTCCTCGTCATCGCAGATAAACTGATGTGCGAAATGGAAGAGCGGCTCATAGTACTGCCTGAACAGTTCGTCGAAATCTGAAGTATCTGTCATTGCGCTTGCAAAGTTAACCCTTTTTATTTGAAAAATGCAACATCAATGCAATGTTTTTTTATCCTGCCATGCTGTTTTTGCACCGAAAAATAAATAAATTTTAATCAAAAAGCAATATTTTTCACACAATTCGTAACCTTTTTGCCCGTTGTAACGTAATAGGGAGTAAATGAAGCTATTTTGATTAACCCCTAATAACAATCGCTTATGAGAAGAATTATTTTCGCCATGGCAGTCTTTATCCTCTCGGTCATACAGGCGAGTGCGCAGGACAACGGCACGCGCCTCACCATGACTTTCCGGAATGAAAGCCTGCCATCCGTCTTCCTCCGGCTGGAGAAGTCGTCAGCCTACAAGTTTCTGTTTACTTATGATGATGTGCAGAACTACAAGGTCAACGGAACCGTGAAGAATGCAAGATTCATGGAAATAGTGGATTTCATCCTCAAGGACAAGCCTTTGGACTACAAGGTGGATGGAAAGTTCATCACGGTGAAGCTGCGCAGCAACAAGAAGAACTCCGGCAAGCAGATGACCTATGGAGGATATGTGAAGGACCAGCACGGTGAGCCTGTGATGGGTGCTCAGGTGAAGGTGCTCGGCACTCAGGTGATGACAGTCACCGACATCGACGGTGCCTACAGCTTTCCTTATTACATGGCCGGTGACATGAAGATCCAGGTGTCCTACATAGGCATGAAGACTGCCACGCTCCCTCTGCGCCAGGACATGACCATCACTCTCATGGAGGATGCAAAAGAACTGTCTGGCGTGGTGGTGACGGGCATCTTCAACAAGGCGAAGGAAAGCTACACAGGCGCTGTCTCCACCATAAGCAAGCAGGACCTCGAAGTGCACAGAGGCCAGAACCTGCTCCAGACGCTCAAGAATGCGGACGTATCTCTCAATTTCGCAATAGACAATCTCAATGGTTCAGACCCGAATAATCTCCCTAACCTCAACATGCGAGGCAACTCTTCGCTCCCCACATCCGTGCAGGAGTACAACATGAGCGCCTCCAATTCTTCCAACACTCCGCTTGTCATCGTTGACGGATTCGAGATTTCACTCACCAAACTGATGGACTACAACGACGACGAGATAGAGAACATCAACATCATGAAGGATGCTTCCGCCACGGCCATCTACGGTTCGCGCGGTGCAAACGGTGTCATCGTCGTGACAACTAAGCGTCCGGAGAAAGGAAGGCTGAAGGTACAGGCAGAAATCGGTGTCCAGCTTGAAGTGCCGGACCTCACCTCCTACGACCTGCTCAACGCTTCGGACAAGCTCGAACTGGAGCGTGCCATAGGTCTGTATGGCGCAGCAAAGCAGGAGACTCAGCTCAAGAGGCAGCAGGCTTACGCTGACAAGCTCGCCCTCGTGCAGTCAGGCATCGACACAGACTGGCTGTCAAAGCCTGTGCATACCGGCATCGGACAGAACTACAAGCTCCGCCTGGAAGGCGGTGCCAACGAATTCCGATGGGGCGTCAGCCTGTCATACAATAATGTGACTGGCGCAATGAAAGGGTCAGAGCGAAACAATTTCAGCGGTGGCATCACCCTGATGTACAACAAGGACAACATTTCCATACGCAATTATACCTCAATAGGATACAACAAATCAAAGAATTCACCATACGGCACATTCTCCACATACGCAAGGATGCAGCCTTATTATTCCCCTTACGACAGCAACGGCAACATCATCAAGTATCTGCCGGACTTCTACATGACCAAGAACGACAGGGAGAACCCTCTCTATAATGCCAGTCTGAACATCAAGGACGAAAGCGGATACCATGACATATCAAACAATCTTGCAGTGGATTGGACCATCATCGACGGACTGATACTCCGCGGACAGTTCGGCATTTCATCCACATATACGGACACAGACAATTTCCTCCCTGCCGGACACAGCAAGTTTGTCAATTACACCGGCGACGACGTGGTGCGCAAAGGCTCGTATTACAAGCAGTACGGACGCAGTTCCATCCTCGACGGCACACTGACCTTGTCATATAATAAGGTGATAGACGACGTTCACCAGCTCTATGCTGGACTCAACTATGAGATATATTCCAGCAAGACGAGCTATGAAGCATACAGCGCAGAAGGCTTCTTCAATCAGAATCTCAACAACATAGGCAATGCGGTGCAGTACGCTGAAGGCGGCAAGCCGTCAAGTTCCAATGACAAGACCTACCGCCTCGGCTTCACCTGCAACCTCAACTACACTTACGACAACCGTGCATTCATCGACTTCTCTTACCGCATCGACGGCAGTTCGGAATACGGCACGGACAAGAAATACTCCCCTTTCTGGAGCACCGGACTGGGATGGAACCTCCACAATGAGAAGTTCATACGCCATCTCAACGTGGTCAGCAACCTCCGTCTGAAGACCTCTTACGGAGAGACCGGATCGGCATTGTCAAGCAACAGCGGCGCTGTCACATCATTTACCTACGACACCACCAACAGATATTACCTCTGGAACGGTGCTATCCTCAACGGACTCGGCAATCCCGACCTCACCTGGCAGACCACAAAGCAATTCAATGTGGGAATGGAATTCGGACTGTTCGACAACAGAATCAATGGAGAATTCAATTATTACGACAAGACCACCAGCAATCTGCTCTCCTATATGAACACCCCACTGGCGCTCGGCGTGGCACAGTATGCCGCAAACATAGGCGAAGTGAAGAACTATGGCTGGGAGGCAATGCTCTCCGGCTACATCATCCGCAACCATGAGAAGCAGCTGAACTGGATGGTTTCCACGCAGTTGACCTATAATCACAGTGAGATATCCAAACTTTCAGAGGCCATCAAGGAACAGAACGAGGCATACATGAAGACCGGTGCCGACGTTTCCTCGCTCTTCTTCGAGGGCTATCCGATGAACGGAATATATGCAGTCAAGTCAAACGGCATCAATCCAGCCACCGGTGAGGAAGTCTTCGTGAAGAAAGACGGTTCGCTCACCAACGTATGGAGCGCCGCCGACAAGCAGTATTGCGGACAGGCAGACCCGAAATACCGCAGCCTTATCAATTCACTCGTGCAATGGAAAGGCTGGCAGCTGAACGTGGCATTCTCCTGTTACTGGGGCGGACAGATGTATAATTCCACCTTGCTGGACAAGGTTGAGGTAAACTGGTCGGACATCACAAGTGGCAATGTCGATGCACGTGTGCTCAAAGACCGCTGGATGAAGCCAGGCGACAATTCCTTCTATACAAAGATAGGCTACAACAAGCCAAAGGCCACTTCACGCTATGTCTTTGACAACAATTCCATTTCGCTCTCTTCCGTAAGCCTGCAGTATCGCTTGACATCCCATTGGCTGCGCAAGGCAGGACTGACCAGTGTCACATTCGGAGCCAATGCCAGTGACCTCTTCTATATTTCCACTGTCAAGCAGGAACGCGGAACATCCTATCCTTACGCACGAAACATCCAGGGATACATGAAGCTCATCTTCTGATCATGCCCTGCAATCCATGCACCATTAAAACATCAATAATCATGAACATAACAAGATACATAAACAAAGCCGTCCTTGCATCATCCGCTTTCTGCTCCATCGCGGCAGTAAGCATCGGCACGCTGGCCAGCTGTGACGACTTTCTCGACGTGAGAAGCGAGACCGTGGCAAAAGAGAAGGAACTCTTCGAGACGAAAGAAGGATTCCAGGATGCGCTAACAGGATGCTATGAGATGCTGGGAGCACAGAGCGCCTACGGCAGAAACCTCACCTTCTACATGACGGATGCGCTCGCCAATTACTGGAATCTCGGGCTTTCCATGTCATCATCGCTTGATGTGCTGAAGAACATAGAGAACTTCAATTACACCAATGAGGAAGCAAAAGAACTGATAAAGAACTCATACCAGCAGCTGTTCAGGACGATACTGCAGTCAAACATCATCCTGAAGAATCTGGAGACCAACGGCAAAGTCATCGCCGACCCAGCCCTCCGTGCCGTCATCGAGGGCGAAAGCCATGCCATCCGTGCCTATTGCCAGTTTGACATCCTCAGGCTTTTCGGCCAGATACCGCAGAATGCCACCAAGCAGATCTCACTGCCTTACAACGAGAGCACATCCATCTACGACCTTCCTCCTTACTACACCTTCGCGGAATATGTCGATAAACTCAAGGCTGACCTCGCCAAAGCGGAAAGTCTGCTGAAAGACAATGACCCGGTATATACCACCTATTCATTCGACCAGACCATGCAGATAGGCAGCAATGTGCCGACTCTTCAGGAGGAATACCTCTACTATCGCCGCATGCGCCTCAACTACTGGGCTGTACGGGCCATGCAGGCAAGGCTCGCCCTCTACTGTGGAGACAAGCAGAATGCCCACGACATCGCCATGGAAATAATCAATGCCAGAAATGACAGCGGCGAGAAAGTGGTGGAACTGTCCGGTCTTTCCAATCTTCCCATGGAGGCAAACGCCACTGCTTACCCATGCCTGCCGGGCGAGAACCTGTTCTCACTGAGCAAATATGACCTGTTAAGCTATGCAAACCAATACTTCCCGCTGGCAAGTATCACTCAATATGCGCTCGCATTGTCCGTTGCCCAGTTTGACGAACTGTATTCCGGACAGGCCATTGCCTCAGACAACCGCTATGCCAAGTGGTGGCGCCAGTGCACCAGTGCGCAGGGCGCACAGGGCAAAGTGCTGACAAAATATTACTGGAACTCCAATGCCGAGAACGGCACCACGGGGAATATAAAATTCAATCTTCTCATTCCGATGATACGATTGTCCGAGATTTACCTCATGGCAATAGAGACATCTACAGACCTCAGCGAGGCAAACAGGCTCTACACGGAATATATGCGCTCCCACAACGTACTGCTGACGACTGACGCTTTCACCTCATTGGAGCAGATACCTGCCGTCATCCTGGCGGAATACCGCAGGGAGATGATAGGCGAAGGAGCGATGTTCTACGTATATAAGCGCCTTGGCAGCAGCACCATACTATGGCATAGCAATACGGTCTCCGAGAAAGATTATGAGATTCCGCTGCCTGACACGGAACTGTCTGACGACAAGCAGAACGGCAATGCCAGGTAATCTCCTGTAATAACTTAAAAATTCCAACAGTCATGAAAATATCAAGATATATCAGACCGTGCAGAATCGCGATGCTGTCCCTTGCCTTCTGCAGCGTCATCTCAATCCTTTCCTGCAGCGAAGACCTCCCGTTGTATCAGGATTCGGTGGCCCGTCTCAACTTCGACCTCGGTGATGACGACATAACTTCCGAGAGCCGCATCCCCGTGGAGGCTTATTCCTTCGTCTATTCAGGCGGACTCCAGCAGGACACCATCTGGGTGAAGGTCACGCTGATGGGCAAGCCATCCGGCAAAGACCGCCCTTTCAGCATCGCCCAGGTGATGGCGAAGAAGGACAGCACCGGGGTGGAGAACTACAATGCCGTGGCTGGCAAGCACTTCATCGCCCTTGACGACCCGTCATTGTCACGCTATTACGTCCTGAAAGCGGACAGCGTGTCAGCCACTTTCCCCGTTGTGGTGCTTCGCGATGCCAGTCTTGCGTCACAAGTATATAAGCTTTACATCGGAATCACGGAGAACAGCGAGTTCCAGAGCGGTTTCCCTTTCTATCAGGTGAAGAGGATTACCATCTCCGACATGCTTGCCAAGCCTTCAAAGTGGGATGAACGATACATCAATCAATACTTCACCGACTGGGGACCAGTGGCACATCAGTTCATGATCGATGTCACCGGACAGCCTTTTGATGACGATTTCATCGAGAAGATAATGTCGTCCAGCGACACCAACTACGTGTTCTATCTCGCTGAGAAGGTGGCACGCGCCAAGGTGAAGTACAACAAGGAGCATCCTGACGCTCCGCTCACCGAGGCTGACGGCACTCTTATCAAATTCAAGTGGGAAACTTATCTGTAACATCTAAATCCTTGATTATATGAACATATCATCAGCATATACCGCCAAAGCCTTCGCCGTGGCAATGACAATCAGTCTTGCCGCCGCGCCATGCTTCACGTCATGCACCGATGATGACAGCACCGTGGCTACGAAAGACCCTGGAAGCATCCTCATCAGCGGCATCGACAAGAAAGGCTATACCGCCGTATCATATTGCGGACATTTCCTCGACATCAAGCCGGAAGTGAAGTCATCATTCGATGAAAGCGAACTGAAATACGAATGGCTCCTGTACAAGAACTCCGAGAACAGCAACATAGATGATTCGTATTACGACATATATCACGGTACGGGGAAGGACTTCAAGACCGGCAAACTGGAACTCATCTCCACCTCCCGCGACCTGCACTATGAGGTAAACCTGCAACCGGAGGCTTACACCATCGCATTGCGCATCACGGCTCCCAACGGCATCCAGACCTACATGAAGACAAGTCTCCAGACCACCACGACCCTGTCCGACGGATATTACATCCTGAAGGAGACGGCGGACGGCAACACCGACTTCGACATGTGCACGGATGGCGACCATGCCATGAGCGAGAACATCATAGCCGCCGTGCAAGGCGAAGCGATGAAAGGCAAGCCATTGGCGATGGGAGCGGCGTTCAATCACAGCTATACCGACAAGGACGGACAGTTCCAGTCATGCCACCTCATCTCCGCCACTACCGAAAGCGGTGATTTCAAGGCATTCAGCACCAATGACTTCTCCGAGATATTCAATCGCACCAACATACTCTATGCCGGCAGTCTGGCTGACGACGAGATACCTTACGGATTCTCTTCCGGTATGTTCAGCATCTTCTTCACCACCAGCAACGGAATACGCTCTCAATATTCAGCCTCCATTTTCGATGCCGGATCGGGATTGTATGGCGACTCCCCGATCAATGGCGGAAGCCGGTTCTATGTGGGCGGCACAGCTTGCACCGTGGTATGGGACGAGAAGCACCATTCCTTCTACTACTCCGACTACAACGGCAGCACATTCCAGACCGACATTGCATACCCGGAATTCAAATGCATTGACTGCGGAAGAAACAGTTCGGAGCAGGCATTCTTCATCCTTGAGGACGCTTCCGGAGCGCGCAAACTGATAACCATATCCATGACGTATTCCGGTGCTTCGCTGGAAAGCGACGTGGATATCGCCCCTGATTCCCATTTCGCAAAGGCTTCCGACTTCACCGTATGCTATTCCGGAGCAAGCTTCATCTACTGTCTTGACGGCAACAGAATCTACTCCTACAACATTGCTGACGGAGCAGAGACCGAACTGTCATTTGCCGGACTGGACCAGAGCGAGAAGATTTCGTACATCTCATGCAATGCTTACGGCAACACGAAGAACATGCGATTCATCATCGGAACGCAGGACGGACAGCAATATTCCCTCCGTTTCTATCCCATGATCGGTGGCAAGCCTGACGGCAATCCGGACATCACGTGCCGTGGAAAGGGATATGTCAAGAGCGTGCGCCACACTTCCATCTCGCAGACAGGCGGCACGGAGCAGGATTAAATGAGTGGTTGTCGGTTGTTGGTTGTCGGTTGTTGGTTAGTTAGTGCTATACAACCCACAACCTAAAACCCACAACCTAAAACCTAAACCCCAACAAACCCAATGAAAAAAATTACAATGTTTTTCGCTATGGCGATGCTTTCACTCGCAGCCATGGCACAGACCAATTTCCGTCACATCTCGTTTGCTGAAGCACAGAAGGCGGCCCAGCAGGAGAAGAAACTCATATTCGTGGATTTCTACACCTCATGGTGCGGTCCATGCAAATATATGGCAAACACCATCTTCCCACAAAAGGCAGTGGGAGACTTCATGAACGACAAGTTCGTTTGCGTGAAATACGACGCTGAAAAGGAAGAGGCTGACCTCGTGAAGCGTTCCAACATCCAGGCATACCCCACATTCATCATCTTCAATGCAGACGGAACGGAGGTAAACCGCAAAGTGGGCGGTGGCTCGGCAGAGTCGTTCATAGCCGACATGGACCGTCTGCGCTCTACTGAGTTTACGCCAGAGAAGGTGCGCCAGCGTTACGCCAAGGGCGAGCGCACGCCGGGGCTCATCAGGGCTTACGTTGCTCTGCTGGCAGAAGAAGGCGCAATGTCGTATGAAAAGCGCAGGGAGAAGATGGACCAGATAGACACCATCATCGTGCAATACTTCGATGGTCTCAACGACAAGCAGCGACTCTCTGCCGACAACTTCTTCCTCTACAAGTCCTACTGCGACAACACTGCCGACAAGAAGATGCAGTACCTCTTTGCCAACCGCGCGAAAGCCGGCAAGTCAGTGCGCGCTGACGTGGACTCCATCCTCGCCAAAGCATACACCCGCGAGGCAGCAAGCATCCTGAATTTCCACAAGCCTTTCAACGCAAGTTCCTACGCACGCTTCCGCCAGCAGGCCATCACTCTCGACGCATTCCAGAAACCTCTCTACGAAGGTTACCTGGAAGTGTGCGATGCCTACGCCAGCGGAGACATGAGCAAATATGTCGATGCAGTGGAGAAAAACATGACGACGAAATGCAAGGACGACAACTTCTCACTCTTGAATGGCATGGGCTCTGCGCTCACCAAGGCTGACCCAGCCTTGAAGCAGCGCGCTGCCAAGATCATCCGCAACAGTCTCATTGACATGCCGGGCAACAACATCTCCTTCCTGGGGACTGCTATCATGAAATTGGAAAAAAACTGATGATACTCAATAATTTGGTATTAACGCCAACACACACTTGAAACTACGGGACCGCTGGTTATTATGTTGTTTGATCGTTTTGTTGTCTTGTTGAATTACTATACTGCCAACAAAACCACAACACACAACATAAAGCCAGCGGTCTTTCGTCTTGTCGTCTTGTGGCTTATTACTCCGGTTGCTTTGTCAATTGAAGTCTTAGCCCTAACGGTACATCCGTTCCATCCTTGTCATCCGTGTTCAGAAAAACATATCAGCAGTGAGCAGAACACGAATCGCACGAATAAGCAAGATTTGCCTGGAAGGCAATACCGAGCGAAAATTGATGTCAGCGGTGAAAGCATAGCTTTTACCACCTAAT
>OCLD01000396.1_pt1 | contig 10847 bp, 5 predicted proteins | sample 1495911 | NCBI WGS metagenome assembly OCLD01 (sample SAMN03418271, study PRJEB22391) | human gut metagenome | biome: human-gut; feature: organic feature; material: feces | host: Homo sapiens | place: Tanzania | collected 2013-01
GCCGTCCGCAAGGTCAACGGAGCGCAATCCTCGGAGATCGTGTCGATGCTCGTGACGGACATCCTGAAGGTGGCTGTCTTCGCGGTGATCATCGGTGACGCCGGGGCTTGGCTTGTGGCGCATTACTGGCTGGAGCAGTTCGCCCTGAAGATCACCCTGTCACCTCTGTTCTTCATCGCCGCCGACATCATCGTGCTGGCCATCATCGTCAGCGTCATCGTGATCGGCTCCCTGAGGATCGCCCACACCAACCCGGTCGAGTCCCTCAAGAACGAGTAGGGTAGTCCTGCTATCCCGGTCGCTGAGCCTGTGGTTCGGCTCCCCGACGGGCTCAAGGACCAAGCTCACCAACCGTCAAACGAGGCCGAGGTGTCTTGGCAGATAACTCTCTGTTAATTAATGTTATGAGCAAGTACGTGGTGCCGTTTTAAGCACCACGTACTTGCTTTATCGGTTGATAACCAGATGGTTACCTGCCATGCGCTCGGAATCAATGAGTGGCGGTTAACTTATTGATGTGCAACCAATAAACGTTTTCTCTTAAGTAGGAAACTGCTAAAGGGGAATAATTATATCCTTGATAATGAATATGTTCCATTCTTCGATTCACTTTGCGGCGGCTGGGTTCCTCCCGCTTATGACCGCGGGTGGCCAAGGTTCGCTGTGGCAACCTTCCAGCCACTAAGGGTACCTCTTGATTATCAGCGTGACAGGCAGTGGTCTTATTGGCCGAAGAAAATAGGAAACTTCTGACCTTCGACAGTCGCTGAGCTTCTCGAACCACACGCTCGGGGAAAGCTCAGTGACCAGTGCCTTTTTAGAAGCTGTTTTGAATTGTTTGTTTGAAGGTTAAGAGCAAGCTCTTTCCCTGCTGCTCACCTCGGCAATCCGAACAAGTTCGATTGCCCTCGGTTCGGGCGCTGGGTTGAGAGTGAAAAACTTCAGTTTCGACCGCTTCTTCCAAGGAAGATAGCGGTGCTATCTGACTGAAGAAGCGGGAAGAAAATGAAGATTTTTCACCTCAAAGAACATTTCAAACAATTCAAAACAGCTTCTTAGTAATGTTGAAAAAATAAGTACCTATGTTTGATATCCAAATAAAATTGGAGTGAGCTTTTTCAAAGCTCATGAGGAACGCTCATCGGGGCCCGCTGCCCCGACCGCTGGGGCTAGCCCCGCGAAGTTTTTCATGAGTCTATAAAGAAAGCTACCGGAATTTTGGTTAAATTGAAAAAAAAAGAGAACAAACAAAACCAAGATACCAGTAGCTTATGGAAGCACAAAGAAAAGCATTATCCTTCAAAGGACAAAACATTTACATCGGAATCGATGTGCATTTGAAGAGCTGGTCGGTGACATTGATGTCGGAGGCCACGCAGCTGAAGAGGTTCAGCCAGAGTCCGGATCCGGACGCGCTGTATGCGCATCTGGTGAGGAACTACCCGGAGGCGGAGTATCACTCCGTGTACGAGGCTGGTTTCTGCGGGTTCTGGATACACTACAGGCTCGTCGGGCTGGGGATACACAACATTGTTGTCAACCCAGCGGATGTCCCGACGACGACCAGCGAGAAGCTGAGGAAGACGGACGCGGTGGACAGCGCCAAACTCGCCAGGAGTCTCCGCGCCGGAGAGCTGAAAGGGATATACGTCCCCGGAAGCGAGTCGCTGGAGACACGTTCTTTGATAAGATTGAGAGACTCGATCACGAAGGACCAGACGCGGCTGAAGAACCGCATCAAGTCCCATCTGCGGTATCTCGGGATAGAGATACCGGAGGAGTTCTCTGGTCCGGGCCGCTGCTGGAACAGGCGCTTTGTCGTCTGGCTGAAGGGAGCGGAGACGGGCACCGCCTACGGACGGCAGACTCTCGACTTCCTCGTCAGGCAGTACGAGGCGCTGAGAGGCCAGAGGCTGGAGATGTTGCGCGCGGTCAGGGCATTGTCCAGGACGGAGCGGTTCGAGAAGCCCCTTGAGAACCTGATGACAGTGCCGGGCATCGGCCAGCTGACAGGCATGTCCCTCCTCTCCGAGATTGACGACATAAGGCGCTTCAAGAGCGCGGACCAGCTCGCGGCCTTCATCGGGATGATACCGATGTGCCACTCAAGCGGTGAGCGCGAGGGCGTCGGCGACATAACCGTCCGCAGGAGCGCGAGGCTCAGGTCCGTCCTTGTCGAAGCCTCATGGGTGGCGGTAAGGCAAGACCCCGCCTTGTCCATGGCGTATGGCAGCTACTGCAAGAGGATGGCGCCGGGCAAGGCGATCATAAAGATCGCCAGGAAGCTTGTCAACCGCATCTACTTCGTGATGAAACGCAACCAGCCGTATGTCAAATGCGTGGTTGCATAGGAATATATCCTGTCCGGTGAACAGACTTTTCAAGGGAAGAATACTGCTATATCATTGCGGCTTTGAAGTCCGCTCATAAAAAGTTTGTACTTCCCACCTTTGTAAACTAATGCAGATACTTGCGGCACCGCAAGCCGGATGTCCGCTATGGAAAGTCTGTTTACCGAAGGATATTCATCGAGCCTCTGAGTCGCGACCATCTTTGATGGCCGTCAGGACGATATCGCTTGCACGCAAACGGCAAGGCCACTTGACGACTACATAAAATATTGATTATTAAAAATATAAAGGTTAAACCAAAATTATCAAGTCCAATTTTATTTGGATATTAACTGGAAAGGGATATAGACCGAAAAGATCACCAAGTTATTTTTTAAGGATTACTTAAATATCAACGTGAAGACGGTCGCTTCGGAGTCCGAGCGGGTGAGGCGGAGGGTGCCGCCGTGCATGCGCATGATCTGGCGGGAGAGGCTCAGGCCTATGCCGCTGCCTTCGGGCTTGGTGGTGAAGAACGGGATGAAGATCTCCTCCTGGCTCGCGGCGCTGATCGGAGGGCCGTCATTGCTGACGTTGATGACGGCGTTGTCACGCTTGTCCAGCTCGGCGGAGATCTCTATGTGTCTCGCACCGGCCTGTGCCGCGTTCTTCACAAGGTTGATCAGGATCTGGGAGATCTGGCTCTCATCGGCGTACAGCAGCACGTCCTCGGTCTTCTCCACGAAACAGGCGGTCGCTCCGGCGGCTGTCAGAACCGGCTGGCTCAGGTCGATCACCTTGGCGGCTATGTCCCTGGCGAAGAACGCCTTGCGCACCGGCACGGCCACGTGGGTCAGATCCCTGTACGAATTGACGAACTTTATCAGACCGCGGGACGAGCTGGCGATGGTCTCCAGACCTGCCTTCAGATCAGGCCCGTCAGAGGGCGGAGTTATCGTCCCGGCATATTCGGAAAGGGCCTCGGAAAGGGATGCGATCGGGGTGACGGTGTTCATGATCTCGTGGGTCAGCACCCTGATGAGCCTTGTCCAGGACTCGGACTCGTTCTCCTCGATGGCCTCCGAGATGTCGTTCACGGCGACGATCTTCACGTCCTTGCGCCCTATGTGCGCGGCAGTGGAGGAAAGGGAAATGTTCGTCTGGGAACTCTCGGAATATATCGACGCTTTCTGGTCAAGACCTTCTTCTACTTTCTCAAAAGCGCCTCTTAATGAAGGACTTATTATGTCCAGTTGGCGGAGTGTGCTCAAAGATGACACGCCCAGCAGAAGCAGAGCCTGTTTGTTGGTGTAAAGCACTGAATCCGTCCCGGACTCCAGCACGACGATGCCGGTCTTGGCCTTGTCCAACATCTGTCCGTAATATTCCTCCTGCTCCCGGATGTCGGCCGTCTCTTTCTGGAATATGGTACGGATTCGGTTCAGGGTCCTGTTGATCTTCCGGCTGCCCAAGCCCCCCTCGTCGAACCTGAAATTGGTCTCCTTATCCTCCAGGGCATCAAGCATATAGGTCACTTTCTTGAGGATGCGATGCCGTGTAAGAAGCACCGCAAGCAAAGCCACCAGCACCAGAACGCCGGCCGGAATCGCTATCTGAGGCCACGGAAGCATATTCATAAACTTCGACTAAATCCCGTATTTCTTGAGTTTGCTGTAGAGGGTCGGGCGGCTGACATTCAACGCCTTGGCCACCAGCGACATATTCCCGGAATATTTCTCCACCGCCGCGCGGATGGCCTTCTCCTCCACTTCCTCCAATGTGGCTACCGATGGCTCGCTTCCTTCGACAAGAGTCTCTGACGGCAGCTGCAACTCTTTTTCTGTCAAATCATTGCCTTCCGCAAGAATAACCGCCTTCTCGATGCAGTTCTGGAGTTCACGAATATTCCCACTCCAATGGCAGTCCTTCAAAGCGGTCTTCGCCTCCGATGCGATGCCCTCCACCTCGCGATGGTACTTCTCATCGAACCTTTTTATGAATATCTCCGCGAGCGGAACGATGTCTTCCGGGCGCTCCCTCAAGGCCGGCAGATGGATGCTCATCGTGTTGATCCTGTAGAAGAGATCCTCACGGAATGTGCCTTCCTGCACCTTCTGGCGCAGATCCATGTTCGTGGCGCAGACAAGGCGGATGTTCACATTGCGCGGCTTGGTGTCGCCCACCCGGGTGATCGTCCTGTTCTGAAGAACCCTCAAAAGCTTCGCCTGAAGGTGCAGGGGAATATTCCCGATCTCGTCCAGGAAAAGGGTTCCGCCCTCTGCCAGTTCGACCTTTCCGGCCTTGTCGGCGTAGGCATCCGTGAACGCGCCCTTGACGTGGCCGAATAGCTCGCTCTCGAAAAGGGTCTCCGGGATCGCTCCGGCATCGACGCTTACCATCGGGCCGTTCCTCCTCTCGGAATGGTTGTGTATCTCTCTGGCCAGAAGATCCTTACCGGTTCCGTTCTCGCCCGTGATCAGCACCGTGGCATCGGTCGGGCCGATCTTTTCGACTGTCTTCTTGATCTCGGCCATTGCCACTGACGTTCCCCAGTACATTCCGGTCGGTCCGGTGGTATATTCATTTGACTGCTGATTGTCCTTCCGGTTCTCAGCCACCGCTCTTTCCAGCGTGGCGAGGAGTTTCTCGTTCTCCCACGGCTTCACGATGAAGTCGAATGCCCCTCTTTTCATCCCCTCCACGGCCAGTGAGATGTCGGCGTAGGCAGTGAACAGGACTACCTTCTGGTTTGGGTTGTTATTCCGTAACTCGCTGAGCCAGAACAGTCCCTCGTTTCCGGTGTTGATGTCAGTGTTGAAATTCATGTCCAGCAGTATCACGTCCGGCTGGAAAGAATTGACCGTGCTGATCAGCTGCGTCGGTGACGGCAGGATCTCCACCGCCTCGAACCGCATGGGCAGCAGTATCTTCAACGCGGACCGGATCCCAGCATTGTCATCAACCACAAGCACTTTCCCGATTTTCTTCATCTTGATAACGTTTTTCTTTGACCTCCGGAGGTGGCATTCAGCCTATTCTGAAGTTGATTCGGAGACGGAGACGTTCTCGGCACCGGCGGCCTTCAGGGCGGCGACAAGGACATCGACCTGGGACTTGTCCTCGAACGGGCCGGTGGTGAAGACTACGGATCCAGCCTCAACGCTCTTGATCAGATCCTTGTCGGAATGCTCGTGGACCGCGGCGATGGCTTGCTCTGACAGAGACTGGCCGTCTTCAGGGAATATCTTGACCATGAACAGCGTCCTGACTTTTGACTCAAGTTCTCTGGCCTTCCTTACGTTGATGACCTGCCCGTTGTGGAACGCATCGATCTGCGCGTCACGGAAGCCTCTGTTCTTCACCTTGTTAAGGTTTGAGAGAACGTCCTTGTAGGATTTGAAAAGACCAACTGAATAGGCATGTCTGCCGGAGGTTGTGGTCCGCTCGAACACCGGGCTGAGGCCGTTGAGGTCGGCAACAGTGGCCTTTCTTCCAAGGGTGAATATCCTTATCTGATAGATGATGCCTTCCGGCAGGGTGTTGTTCTCGGCGAACCGTCCCTCCGGCAGGATCATGAAAGAGTAATCGAAAGTCGGCTTAGGCTTCATGATGTCCAGATGCAGAGCCGGGCCGTAGCTGTTCTTCGAGAACGTGTAGCCCGAGGATGCTCCCACGATCTCCTTGTCGGCCTCTGCCTGAAGCTTGCGGGTGTCGATCACGATTCCGTTCGCCAGAAAATCCATCTCGATGTTCTGGAGCTCCTTCACAGCCGCGTTCAGTGCGCTGTTCAGAGTCGGAAGCATCATCTCTTTGTCGGAAATCTCCGCCGTGAGTCTTGCCTTTTCCTCGCCGGACGCTCCGGCAAGTCCTGACCGCATCTTTTCAAGATTCTTGCCGAATCTCGCCACAGAATCCCGCAAAGCCCTGACTTCCCGCATCTTATCCATGTAGCGCTTTGTGCTTTCATTCTGCTGCCCCTCATCAGGAACAGCGGCGTCGTTGTCGATTCTGGAGTGGTCTCTGGCTGGATTAAGGGAAGCCAATGCCCTCAGCTCATCCACATCGGTGACGGCTTTGCGGACCGGCATGCTGTCATATTCAAGAACATAGATTGTGACGCTGTCGCGACCGCACTCGCGGTTAGATGCGAAGATGGAATATTTCCCGTCCTCGGTGTTGACGAAAAGGAAGTCATCGTAGGGCGATGAATATGGAAAGCCCATATTCACAGGCATGTCCCAGTCGTTTGTCTCGCTGTTCCAATTTGAGACGTAGAGGTCGTAGCCTCCCATCCCGTACAGGCCTTTTGACGCGAAGTAAAGCGACTGGCCGTCAGGCGAGAGCATCGGGTAGATCTCGTCCGAGGAGCTGGTCATCTGCTCGTTGATGAGGGTCGGCACAGACCAAAGAGAGTCCGTCAGATGGGTCGCGTAGATATTCCTGATGCCTTCCTCGTCCATGGCCGAGTAGTAAATGTCCCTGCTTCCGTCCGGGATGAAGATCGCGCGGGAGAGGTTGTCTCCTCCGAGCGAGTCCAGCTGGTTCGGCGTCTTTCTCCAGCTGTGGTCCTTGATTGGGTAGAACAGGAAGAAGTCCTTGAGCGGGAACGTCTGTTTCGCCACCACTGTCGGCTGGCTGCAGAAGCTCATCATGTTCAATCCGTTGCGTGCCATCAATAATTGCTCTTCCGCCCTCGCCGAGGCTGTGGAATCCAGAGCCTCGACAGCGCTTTCGCTATACTGGACGGCCTCCGCGAAACTGTAGGCCATCCTGCATGAGTCCGCCTTGATCATGAGCCGGGTCGGTGAAACCTGCGCTGAAGCCTCGGCGGTGAAGGCGATCTGCGCGAGCAGAGTGAATATGCCGATGAATAATTTGTTCCTCATTCTGAAAAATCTCGGTGAATGCGTTTGCAAAAATAAGAAATACTTGGCAGATAATTTCTTTCTAAGAAAAAAATGCTAAATTTGTACCCCTATTTTTATGCGAAAAAATTAAAACAATAAAATAAACGTAAAAATTATGCAAAGTAAAGGTTGGATTAGGCTTGTCGCCATTCTGCTTGCGATCGCTTCCATTTGGCAGCTTTCCTTCACGGCGGTGACATCCATCCAGGAAAAGAAAGCGGCCAGGTTCGCTGAGAAGGCTGCCGTTGCGGCTCAGAATTCAGCGGCTTTTGCCCAGATTCCTGAAAATGACCAGGCTTACTATCTGGATTCAATCAGGAAGGAACAGAACAGGGTATTCATCGATTCCATCTCTTCGAAGAAGGTATTCCTTTGGAACACCTACAAGGAGTGCAAGGCCAAGGAGATCAACCTCGGTCTGGACCTCAAGGGTGGTATGAACGTCATGCTGCAGGTGCAGCTTCAGGATCTTGTCAAGGCTATAGCCGGTGACAACACTAATCCTGAGTTCCAGAAGGCTCTCGCCCTTGCCAAGGAACGCAGCGTCAATTCCAGGGAAGACTACATCACCCTCTTTGCGGACGCATGGAAGGAAGTGAGCAACGGCCAGCATCTCGCCCAGATTTTCGGTACCTACGAGATGAAGGACAAGATCACCCCTGCCTCATCCGACGCCGATGTCATCAGCGTCATCCGTGACGAGGCCGAGAGTGCCGTGGCCAACTCATTCAACGTTTTGAGAAGCCGTATCGACCGCTTCGGCGTGACCCAGCCATCCATCCAGAAACTCGGCAACAGCGGACGTATCCTCGTCGAGCTTCCTGGCGTCAAGGAGCCTGAGCGTGTGAGGAAGCTCCTTCAGGGAACCGCTTCCCTTGAGTTCTGGGAGACCTACACCAGCCAGGAACTTTCCGGCTATCTTGCAGAGGCCAACGCCAAGCTCGCCGAGATTCTTTCTGGTGAGACTGACACTGTGGCCGAGACAGCGGAGCAGCCAGAGGCCAATGTTGAGAATGGCACAGACTCCCTCCTTAATTCTGAAATCGCACAGAATCAGAATAATACGGCAGAATTGGATGCCTACAAGAAGGCTAACCCTCTCTTTGCGGTTCTGAGCCCTTCAGGCTTCAACAACGCCTGCATCGGTTTCGCCGCCGCGATTGACACAGCGAAAATCAACAGGTATCTTTCAATGCCTCAGATCGCCGAGATCTTCCCGGCTGAGTTCAAGCCGATGTGGTCTGTAAAGCCATCTGAGTATGTTCAGGGTGACAATGTATTTGAGCTCATCGCCATCAAGGCCACCTCAAGGGACGGCAAGGCCAAGCTTGACGGAGGTGTGATCACCGACGCCCGTGTAGTTTACGACCACGGCTCAAACGGTGAGCCTTCTGTCTCCATGACCATGAACGCCGAGGGTGCCAATGTCTGGGCCCGTATGACCAGCGACAACGTCGGCAAGGCTATCGCCATCGTCCTCGATGACATGGTATATTCCTACCCTAACGTCAATGGAGCCATCACGGGAGGTAGCTCCTCAATCACCGGTCACTTCACTCCTGACGAGGCTACCGACCTTGTGAACGTCCTCAAGTCAGGTAAGCTTCCTGCACCTGCCACCATCATTCAGGAGCAGGTTGTCGGTCCTTCACTCGGTGCCAAGTCCATCAACGCCGGTATGATCTCATTTGTGATCGCCTTCCTTCTGGTGCTTGTTTACATGATCTTCTTCTATCAGGGTGCGGGTGTCGCCGCTGACATAGCCCTCCTCTGCAACGTGCTTCTCCTCTTCGGAGTCCTCGTTTCGTTCGGAGCCGTCCTGACTCTCCCTGGTATCGCAGGTCTCGTCCTGACTATGGGTATGGCCGTTGACGCCAATGTGATCATCTATGAACGTATCAAGGAAGAGCTTGCCGCCGGCAAGGGACTGAGCAAGGCTGTGGCCGACGGTTACAAGAACGCCTACTCCGCCATCATCGACGGTCAGGTGACCACCCTCCTTACCGGTATTGTTCTCTTCGTGTTCGGTTCCGGTCCTGTCCAGGGCTTCGCCACCACGTTGATCATCGGTATCATCACCTCTGTCCTTACCTCTATCTTCATCACAAGGCTTATCTTCGATGACCGCATCGAGAAGGGCAAGAGCATCGCGTTCGAGAACAACCTTACCAAGAACTTCCTCAAGAACACTCACTTCGACTTCATCGACGCCCGCAAGTGGTCTTACATCATCTCCGGCGCGTTGATCGTCATCTCCGTTGTCTCCATCTTCACCAAGGGCTTCACCTACGGTGTTGACTTCACTGGTGGCCGTACCTACGTCGTACGTTTTGACCAGCCGGTTACAGCCGAGCAGGTTCGTGAGGCAGCCATTGTTGAGTTTGACGGTGCTGTCGAGGTAAAGCAGTTCGGTGGTGAGAGTCAGATGAAGATCACGACCCAGTACAAGAACGATCAGGAGTCAACTGACGTTGACGCAGAGGTTGAGGCTAAGCTTTACCACGCTTTGAAGCCGTTCTTTGCAGAGACTGATATCACCCTTGACGAGTTCAAGTCAACCGTTGACAACCCTAACGGTATCATCTCCTCCGACAAGGTCGGCCCTACAATCGCCAACGACATGAAGAGGGACGCCATCATCGCCGTCATCCTCTCCCTGCTTGTGATCTTCGCCTACATCGCGTTCCGATTCAAGGGATGGACCTGGGGCCTTGGTGGAGTCGTTTCACTTGCCCACACGGCCATCATCGTGATCGGCTTCTTCTCCCTGTTCTCCGGGATCCTGCCGTTCAACCTTGACGTTGACCAGACATTCATCGCGGCCATTCTGACCATCATCGGTTATGCCATCAACGACAACGTGGTTATCTTCGACCGAATCCGTGAGTACAGGACCCTGCATCCGAATGTTGACGTGAGGACCAACACCAACCAGGCCATCAACGCCACGTTGACCCGTACCGTCAATACCTCTGTCTCCACTCTCGTCACCATGCTCGCCATCGCGATCTTCGGCGGTGAGTCCATCAGAGGTCTCGCGGTCGCCCTTATCCTTGGTATCTGCATCGGTACTTACGCTTCCATCTTCATCGGTACACCTGTGATGTACGATGCCACACTGTGGGATCAGAAGCGTCTTGCCGCCAAGAACGGCAACGCCAGAACATCAAAGAAATAATCTTAGATCAATGAATATGCAAAAGCGCCGACCCAATAGGGCCGGCGCTTTCGATTCGCACAATAGCCATACACCCCCAGTCACTACGTGACAGCCCCGGTAAATAAATAATAATTTGAAATATATCGCGGCATTTTTGCTTATAATCTTTTTTGGACTTACCTTTGTCAGAGAGATTGTAAAACAATTTATAAACCGATAATATTGATTTATTATGAGCGAAGAGAAATTCAGGATTGAATCCGATCTTCTTGGGGAACTTCAGGTTCCGGCTGAGGCCTACTACGGTGTTCAGACACAGAGGGCTCTCAATAATTATAAGATTTCCAACACCAGGATGTGCGACTACCCTGAGTACGTCATCGCCATGGCCTGCATCAAGCTTGCCGCGGCACAGACGAACAAGGAACTCGGAGCTATGGATCCGAAGAT
>OCLD01000398.1_pt1 | contig 10833 bp, 10 predicted proteins | sample 1495911 | NCBI WGS metagenome assembly OCLD01 (sample SAMN03418271, study PRJEB22391) | human gut metagenome | biome: human-gut; feature: organic feature; material: feces | host: Homo sapiens | place: Tanzania | collected 2013-01
GGCAGATTCAGGGGACGTCCTGGTCCACCATGCGGTCTATGCCCTGAATCTGCCCCACTATCTTGTGCAACCTGCGGTGAAGGTTGTCCGAATCCATGCACTGTCTCATGCCTATACCTCCATTGGTATGTTCATGTGTGCAAGATACCATCATGGAAGAGAAGGTGTCAACGAGCAGAAAGGGTGTAGTTTTGCAAATTCCTCTAAAGTGTTGTATTGACCAGTTTTATTGTCTGTGATATGTTTTGTATCGCTGTTCTTTTGCGTGGACAGCCAATAATGTTATAAGTATTTTATCTTGATGAAGATATTTTGGAGGTTACAGTGAATCGTTCTGCAGTTAAGAGAGATCGTCAGAGTAAGGAGAGAAGGCTTAGAAACCGCGAGACAAAGAGCACATTCCGCACAGCTATCAAGAAGTTCGACGCCGCAGTCGCAGCAAACGACAAGGCTGCAGCGGAAGAGGCCATGAGACTCAGTTTCAAGCTTATGGATACTGCTGCAAACAAGGGCATCATCCACCACAACACAGCTGACAGAAAGAAGTCCAGAATGAACAACAAATTCAACAAGATGGCTTGAGCCTTCTACGGAGGAATGTTATGGCAAAGACAAAACTTACAAAGGCTGTAATCATTGAGCATCTCCACGACAAGTTGGGTGCAAATAGGAACGACATCCATGAGATAGTCGATGCATTCTTCGAGGAGGTCAAGGACGGACTCAAGGAAGAGAAGATCATCGAGCTCAGAGGCTTTGGAACATTTGAAGTCAGAACCCGCAAGGGCAGAGAGAAGGCAAGGAATCCAAAGACCGGTGAACTCGTTGCAGTAGACACCCACGGAGTCGCAGTGTTCCGCCCTGGCAAGGAGCTCAAGGATCTCGTTTGGGATCTCCGCCAGGAAGACTGAAGTCTCAACAAGGAAATATGACCAGTATTCTAAGCGTAAACGACAAGGTTCTACGCAGACGCAACCTCGGGACTGTGTGCTCTGAGGTTGCTCTGTTATTAGGCTCTGCGCTTCTTCTTTCGATGGCGCATCCAAGCTTCATTTCGAACAACGGATTCGGATTTCTGGCGTTCTTCGCCCTCATTCCTGTATTCGCCGTCATAAGGAACACCTCCTGGAAGGTGACAGCTTTGTATGGTTTCCTTTATGGATTCGTCTACTATGCCGTGTTCAACTATTGGCTCTCGACGTTCCATCCCTATGCCATCCTTCTTGTCACGTTCATAAAGGCGGTGGAGATGGTTCTCCTCTTCCTTGCGCTCAAAGCAGCTGACAGCTGGTTTTCCAATGCAGCGGCATCAAAGGTCCTTGGCGACAGGCTTTCAAATACTGCACCAAAGCTCATACCTTTTTTCCAGGCCATAATATGGGTCGCCTATTCGTATGTGTCTCAAAGCTGGTTTGCAGGATATCCCTATGGAACAATTGCATACGCACTTTATAGATACAAGGTTCTCATACAGATTGCGGACCTCTTTGGGATATGGGGGCTCAACTTCATGCTGGTGCTTCCACAGGCATTCCTTGGAGCGTGGTGCTGCGACCATTTCAGCAAGACCAAGACAGAGCATTCACAGGGGCTTGTTCAACATCTCAAGGACAACAAAGTCGTGGTGATTGCATACGCTGTGCTTCTGGCAGCTCAGATAATCTACGGAATCGCAACCCTTTCGTATTGGAAGAACGCGGACGAGGACAACTCATTCAGAGTCGCCACCGTCCAGCACAACGCCGATTCCTGGAAGGGCGGCTACGATACGTACAAGCGCAACTTCCTGAACCTTTCGCGCATGAGCCTTGAGGCCATGATACAGAACCCTGACATGATAATATGGTCCGAGACCGCATTCGTGCCTTCCGTTGACTGGTATACCCAGCATCCATACGAAGGCGACGACGAAGGAGCCGCGTTCGACTACCTTAGGGAGATCCAGGACCTTGTTGACCAGTTCGTCGAGTTTGGAACCAATCTTGGAGTTCCTCTTCTTACAGGCAACCCTTCAGGCATGATAAAGGACGAATCCCAGCCGGCCTACGACGAGAACGGAGACTGGAACAAGCTTGACTACAACTCCGTCATACTCTTCGACGATGGGGAGATAAAACAGTCCTACCGCAAACAGCACCTTGTTCCGTTCACGGAGCACTTCCCTTATGAGAAGCAGCTTCCTTGGCTGTACAACCTGCTCAAGGCCAACGACTACCACTGGTGGGAGAAGGGGACGGAGTCAGTCGTGTTCGAGACCTCCAATGGTATAACGTTCTCGACCCCTATATGCTTTGAGGACGTCTTTGGCTATATATGCGCAAACTTCGTCACCGCCGGTGCGGATCTAATAGTCAACATGACGAACGACTCATGGTCCGGTTCCGTCGCCGCTGAAAGGCAGCACATGGCAATGGCTGTGTTCAGATCCGTTGAGAACAGGCGCACCACCATACGTGGAACCAACAGTGGAATCACATGTCTCATAACCCCTGACGGCAAGGTCCAAGGTGAGATGGAGCCGTTCAAGATGGGTTGGAAGATATGGGACGTCCCTGTCTACAGCGGCGATACCTACGGCTACACCCTCTACTCAAGGACTGTTGATTTGTCTGCGCAGATATGCACATACGTTTCGTATGCCGTGCTTGCTGCAGGTGCCGTCCTGATGATTGTGGATGCAGTGCGAAGAAGGAAGTCACATGACTGAAACCGGTCGTGAAAACGCCAATGCGGTGGTGTATGGAACTTTTTCTGAGAATGCCCGTGGAATCAAGCCAAAGGCGGTCTCCATATTCATAATAGGAACAGAGCTCACCTGCGGGATCATCCAGGACAGGCACATCCCCCTTCTTGCCGGTGAGCTTACCAAACTGGGTTACAGCATCCGCAGGGCCTCGATTGTGCCTGACGACGGATCCATCTCCCTCGAACTCGAACACGCGGTTTCAGACAGTGGCGTGATAATCATCACAGGAGGCCTTGGTCCAACATGCGACGACATGACGCGCCAAGCCATAGCAGACCTTGCGGGCGTTCCCCTCGAGCGCAACGAAACGGCTTGGAACGAAGTCTATGCCCGTCTTGGCGACCGCATCTGGGGCGCCAACGAACGGCAGGCCTACATCCCACGTGGCTTCGATGAAATCCCAAACCCCAAGGGAACCGCACCTGGATTCAAGGGGACGTTCTCCGTCAAGGCCAATCCCACGGACGGTTCCAAGACCGATGTCTCAGAGCCTTCCGTCTCCCATGAAGTGCTTGTCCTTGCAATGCCGGGACCTCCAAGTGAGATGCAGTACATGTTCTACAATCACGTCAGACCGTTCTTGGCAAGGATATCGGGCTGTGAGGATCTGGGGCGCGACGAGTTCTCTGTTTACATGGTGCCAGAGGCCAAGCTTGAGGATTTGTGCGAGGCCTGTGCCGTTGATGGAGTGTCGTGGGGGACGCGTTTTCAGCCGTTCAAGATAAGTCTTTATGTGGACGGTGGTTGTGAAGAATCACGCAAGGAGTTCGAGGCAAAGCTCTCGTCTGTAATGGGACGTGGACTGCTTGAAAAGGGCGAGCACGAGGCCGTTGACCTCCTTTCATCCTATCTTGAGGAGAACGGCCTTACCATAAGCACTGCAGAGAGCGCTACGGCAGGCTTTGCGTCAAAGCTCCTTACTGACCGCTCTGGAAGCTCTTCCTGGTTCTGGGGTGGTGCTGCAACGTATGCCAATGCGGCCAAGGCTGGAATCCTTGGAGTGGATGCCTCCATGTTGGAGGACCCTGCGGTGGGGCCTGTGAGCGAGCAGTGCGCCAAGCAGATGGCTGATGGAATGAGAAGGCTTTCAGGTTCCAGCATAGCTGTTTCCATCACGGGCATTGCAGGTCCTGGCGGTGCAGAGGACGGAAAACCTGTCGGCACTGCCTACATTGGCCTTTCGTCTTCTATTAGGGATACTGAGGCCGTAAGGGTGAATGTATCCGCCAATTCAAGGGACTCCGTGAGAAGAAAGTTCGCAGTTGCAATGATGCTTCTTGCCTTGGAGTATGCAAAGGGAGGATCCGTTGTTGACATGGCTTCCTCCTGGGTATATATTTGAACCTGTGATTGGGCCGTTGGGTCCGTTAGAAAGCAAATCCCATCTATTCTTAAAATTTTGAAACGATTCGTCTTTGACGTGAAGGTGTGCAGGTCTTTTGGCCAAAGCTGTGGGGCGTTTGGAGACTTTCGTTGGAGAATCTAGTACATGGACAATGAAAACAACGATTTGATGGAAACCTCTCAGGCGGTTCGCCCTGTGAAGAAGGTCATCCTTAAGAGAAAACCTGTTGTGAAAAGGGAGCCAAAAGTGGCTCCAAAAGCTGAAGAGATCGCTACGGCAAGGCCTGTCGAACAGGCGACCTACGATTTGTTTGCAGATCCTGTTGCAACGCAGCCTGTTGAGAAGGTTGCTGTAGAGAAGCCTGCAGTGGAGCATCTTGCGGAGAAAGTTTCCGTTGAGCTGAAATCCAACGAACAATCTCCAAACGCACAGCCTGCCAACGGGCAGTCTGCTGCAGATCAGTCTGTTGAAGGGCAGACTTTTGCCGAGCAGCCACCAAAGAAGAAGCGCGGCAGAAAGTCCAAGGCCGAGAAGCTTGCCATGGCCGCTGCTGAGGCTGCAAAGGCGGCGCTTGCCCAGGAGCAGTCCCAGTCCAATGAAGAGGCCAGTGCCGGCGCCAAATCCAACGATGAGGATGCATCCCATGCCAGTGATGCAGGTGCGAATGCCAAGGGCAACTCCAAAGGGAGTGCCATGGAAGACAAGAAGGCGGAGCCTTCAAGGGACTCCAACGAGGAGTCTTCAAACGGCGCTGATGCTTCAGGCGATTCAAGGCAGGAGCATGACAGACAGGAACAGAGGTTCGAACAGCGCCAGAAGTTCAACAAGAACCAGCAGAACCCGCGCAACAGCAACCAGAACCAGAAGGGAAAGCGCTTCGATCAGAACCAGAAATACCAGAACCAGAAGCAGGACCAGCGCAACGGCCAGAAGAAGGGCCTCACAATGGACGACGTTTCGATTCCAAGTGCGGAGTATCAGGAGCACCTGAGCCACAGAATGCTCGTAAGCGACCTCTCCCAGGTTCCAATGGCGGAGCTCAAGGAAAGGCTCTCCCAAATGACCGGAAACTCCATAGAGGACTATGCCGAATACAAGAAGCAGGAGATAATCGTAGACATAATCCGTACCTTCAGCCAAAAGGAAGGCGTCATCTACACCATTGGCACCCTTGAGATTCTAAGCGATGGCTACGGGTTCCTCAGATCTCCGCTGAACAGCTACCTTCCAGGGCCTGAAGACGTATACGTCTCACCTGCAATCATCAAGTTCCTGAACCTCAAGACAGGCGATACCATAGAGGGTCAGATCCGCAATCCAAAGGAGAGCGAGAGGTTCTTCGCCCTTGCTCGTATAGCAACCGTGAACGGAGACGCTCCAATAGTGGCCAAGACGAGGACGAGCTTCGACAATCTCGTACCGCTTTACCCTGACCAGAGGATAAACCTTGAGACGGAGCGCAAGGACAACGATGTATCCATGAGGATAATCAACCTGTTCTGCCCAATTGGAAAGGGACAGAGAGCCCTAATCACAGCTCCTCCAAGGACAGGTAAGACGGTCCTCCTTCAGCAGATAGCCAATGCAATAACGACCAACCATCCAGAGATTAAGCTCATGGTGCTTCTTGTAGACGAAAGGCCTGAAGAGGTCACTGACATGAGAAGAAACGTAAAGGGGGAGGTCATCGCCTCCACGTTCGACGAGCAGGCAACAAGGCACGTCACGGTTGCCGAGATGGTCATAGAGAAGGCCAAACGCCTTGTCGAGCACAAGCAGGATGTAGTGATACTTCTCGACTCCATAACACGTCTTGCCCGCGCCTACAACCAGACCGTCCCTGCAAGCGGAAAGATCCTCTCCGGTGGTGTGGATTCCAACGCCCTCCACAAGCCAAAGAGGTTCTTTGGAGCCGCAAGGAACATTGAGAACGGCGGATCCCTTACGATAATAGCCTCAGCCCTCATCGAGACAGGCTCCAGAATGGATGAGGTCATATTCGAGGAGTTCAAGGGAACAGGCAACAGCGAAATCGTACTCGACCGTAGAATGGCTGACCGCAGGCTCTATCCTGCAATCAACATAAAGAAGAGCGGAACACGCCGTGAGGACCTCCTTTTGGACAAGGACGAGGCGGCACGAATCTGGATACTCAGAAACGCCATCAATGGTCTTGAGGACCTTGAAATGACTGAGTTCCTGATTGACAAAATGCGCAAAACGAAGAACAATGAGGCGTTCTTACGTTCGATGAATACAGGAACCGTTCCTGCCTTCTAGAACGGAGACGGCTTGCACAACTCAATTTGTCCGCTGCACATACACCAGCGGACGGCACAACGGAGGACGTACTATGAAGAAGGGAATCCATCCAAAATATGAGCTTACTGAGATCAAGTGCTCATGCGGAAACGTCATCAAGACGAAGACAACGGCAAAGAATCTGCAGGTTGAAATCTGCTCTGCTTGCCACCCGTTCTTTACAGGCACACAGAAGCTCGTTGACTCGACAGGACGTGTCGAACGCTTCAACAAGCGCTATGGTGTTAAGGAATCCAAGTAACGAAACGGTAGGTGCCTTTGGACACTGTGCCTGAGGCCCTGTTTCGACGAAAGCCACTTTGGCTAGCTTCAATGCTGCTGGAGTGGCTTTTTCTTTGGTTCAAATCCTGCGAAGCTTTCATTTTTTGTTTGCATTCTCAAAATCCATCTTCTAGAATTGTTCTTGGTGGCCGTTGCGCCGCCAAGGAAGGGAAGTGTTTACTGAAGACAGGCACAAGTCCGAGTACGGCGAGTCTCCTCATGTAATCTCCACGGTTCCAGGGGTGACTACTTTTGCAGGTGAGTTCTCTATGTACTGCCAAGGATACTCCCTGTGCGCCACGAACGACAGAAGCCTTTCCGTCGAAGTCTCTACCCGATCCGATTCCATCGTCCGCATCTTCAACTCATACTCGAACGACCGCAAGAAATTTGGACTTGCAGGCATCAAATACCGCAAGGAGGACCGTTGGGCCAACTATGTCAAAGGCATGGTCCTTGAAATGCAAAGGCACATGGGGATCCCCGGTCTCAACATAACGCTCAGCGGCAATCTTCTGTGCTGCGACGGCAGGGTCCTCTCCGCCGCCATAGGTGTGGGCGTTGGCATGGCGGTCTACAGTCTTTTGGGCTTGGAGCCCGATGTCTCTGTGGTGGCATCCTGCTGTTTCAACTCCTGTTTCAGGTTTTGCTCTGAGCTTTACAATAGACATCTCATACTTACCATGCTACATGCAAAGGAGGGAAGCTTTCTTCTCTTTGATATGCACGATGGGCTGTTCAGGCATGTGGACAGTCCTTTTGGGGATGCTGATTTCTCCATTGCCCTTGCAAACGGAAACATACCACCCCTTGCCATGCGCGAAGAGCTGTACTTCAAACACAACCTGGTCAAGTCCGCAATGGAGAGCCTTTCCAATCTCCATGCCAGCGTTTCTTTGAGAAGGTTCCCTGTGGAAGACCTTTTGGATAGGCAGCTTCCGGTGGACGAAGAGACTCGGACGATATGCTGCTATGTGTTCGAGGAAAGCAATACCGCCCTTCTTTTGGAAAGGCTTTTCGCACAAAAGGACTTCATCCAAATAGGAAAGGCTCTGTCAAAGCTTGGAAAGGGGTTAAGAGACAAGATCGAGCTTACATGTCCGGAGTTGGACTGGCTTTCCAAGCGTTCGATTGAAACCCCAGGCTGCTACGGAAGCAGCATCGTCTACAATGGTGCGGGCGGCTATGTGGCAATGGTCATGGAGAACGCTTCGTTTGATGCATACACCGCCAAATTGGACGAGTATGAGCGCATATTTGGTTTCAAGGCATCGGCCTTCAGGTATGAACCTGGATGCGGGGTCTCAACGATATCGGTCTAGAGTGATATCGTGTCGGTGTTGAATTGGAAAAACCTCTGAAAAAAGTCCTTTGCAGGCTGGTTAGAGACCTCTTCCCATCTTGACGATTGTTTTTGCAAAGGCTATGTTTGCAGTATGGATGATACCAGAATAGTTTACTTGGACAACAATGCCACGACGCAGCTTGCACCAGAGGTCCAGAAGGCCGTTGCAGACGTCGAGGCCAGTGTCTATGGCAATGCTTCCAGCATGCATACTTTTGGAAGAAGGGCTGGTGCCCTTGTCGAAGAGGCCAGAAGAAACGTTGCAGATCTCATAGACTGCAATCCTGACGAAATCACGTTTACAAGCGGTGCTTCCGAGTCAAACAATACGGTCTTCGAAATTGCTCGTTCGCTCATAGAGAAGCGGGGTGGTGGAAGGATTGTAACGACGACCATCGAGCATCCTTCGATTATGGAGACCGTCAAGTATCTTAGGTCTGAGGGCATCACGGTGGATATGGCTCCTGTGGACAGGGAAGGTCGTGTCCGCATAGACGAGCTCAAGAAGCTTCTTGGCGACGATGTTGTGCTTGTGTCCGTCATGACAGGCAACAACGAAACCGGCTCGATCCAGGAGGTGGGTCTCATAAGCGAACTCGCACATGCCTGCGGCGCCTTGTTCCATACCGATGCCACCCAGGCTATTGGCAAGATAGAGGTATCCTGTCGCAAGTGGAACCTTGATTTCCTTTCATGCAGCGGCCATAAGTTCTATGGTCCAAAGGGCGTTGGAGTCCTTTATGCAAAGAAAGGAGTTCCATTCCAGCCGTTCGTCCATGGAGGCGAACAGGAGCATGGCCGTAGAGCCGGTACGTACAACACTCCAGCGATCTATGGCCTTGGCATTGCTGCAAAGCTTGCAAAGGAAGGTCTTCAGGAGGAGCACGACAGGCTATGGGCCATGCGCGAGAAGCTTAGGAAAGGCATTGTGGCCTCCGTTCCAAACGTCGTCGTCAACGGCTGTCAGGAGCACTGCCTACCAGGTACCTTGGATGTCTCTTTCGAGAACGTCGAGGGCGAGTCCATACTTCTCATGCTGGACATGAGAGGCATAGCCGTCTCCACGGGAAGCGCCTGCGCCACAGGTTCCCTAGAACCAAGCTACGTGCTTCTAGCCGGAGGCCTTGACGTGGAGCTTGCACATGGTTCCATAAGGTTCTCGTTTGGACGCTACAACACCATGGAGGACGTCGATTATGTGCTTGAGGTCCTTCCTCCAATCATCGAGAGGCTAAGGGCCATTTCGACGCATTAGGTTTGGAAGGACTTGCAGCTCCTTCGTGTTTTCGATTTCGAATTCTGCAATGCCATAGGTATTTCAGGGATATAGAAGAGGTTTATATGGACAGTTTCATGACCCAGTGGGTATACACCGATACAGTCAAGGATCATTTCATGAATCCTAGGAACATTTGGAAGAAGGAAGAGAATTGGGAGCCTCAGGGAGTGGGTGAGGTTGGTTCCCTTGCCTGTGGAGATCAGATGCGCGTTGGAATCCAGGTCAAAGACGGCAGAATTTCAGACATCCGTTGGCTCACATACGGCTGCGCCAGTGCAATCGCCAGCACTTCCATGATGAGCGAGCTTGTCAAAGGCATGACCCTTGAAGAGGCCTACAAGATAACCCCTTCCATGATAACGGATGCCCTTGGCGGTCTTCCGGAGCATAAGTTCCATTGCTCCGTCCTTGGAGACAAGGCTCTGCGTGCTGCAATAGACGACTATCTTGAAAAGAACGGCATGGACAACCCATACCGCAAGAACGTTGCCAAGATAATCTGTGAGTGCAAGGGTGTCACCGACCAGATGATAGAGGAGCTTGTCAAAACAGACCAAGCCAAGACCCTCGAAGACCTCCAGCGTCTCACTGGCTATGGCACTGGCTGCGGCAAGTGCAAGAACAAGGTGGCGTTGCAGTTTGAGGAATACAAGCACATCTACGGCAAATAGAACCCCTCTCTTGCTCTTTGAGTGACCTACTGCGTCACTACGGCACAGGCCGTGCAGATAGCACTGTCCTTTGCCTTGCTTCTTGTATGTCGCACAAATAGCTGCGAGAGTTCATTCTAGGAATTTACGCGCATTACGTCGTCAGTTCGGACACAGCCGTACAGGTAGTACTGTCTGTGTCCTTTTTTGTTTCGTGCACTAAGCTCACTATGCTCACTATGCTCATTACTCTCACTACGCCTACTGATACGCTTTAATCGACTATGAGGATACACCCCTTTTTGTATTGAGGGGATGACTTGCGCATTTCGAACATCACGCACTGCACGTACTTCACGGACTTCTCGCACATCACGGACTGCACGTACCAAAACGCACTGTTTTGGGACTTTCGTTTGGAAATTGTCAGCATTTTGTAGAGATGGTGAGCTTGGTTGAATCTGTGGCCAATCTGTAGAGGTTGTAGTGGTTGTGGCAATTGTGCCATCTGTAGCATTTGTAGCGTCTGTAGAAAGTGTTGAGAAAACACTAAGCCTAAACTCTTGATAAGTTACAATGCATGTGTGATAATGAAGGTGGCACTGCCGTGAAACGGTGGACGGTTTGACCTCTCGTGTTCGTAGTCGGATATCGGGAGGGGTTGCCTCCCGATTCTTCTGAAAAGTCGAAGAAGGAGGTTTTGCCTATGAGCGATTTCGAATTGCTGATGATTGTATTCACAGTCCTTAGCTTACTGATAATGGCTTACAATGGTAGAAAATAACCGCCCAGCCCTCGACAGCTGAGCGGTATTTATCGTAAAGCAATCTGAGGTTGACCGTCCACAGGCGGTGCCTCTTTTCATTTGAAGTATCGCAAAAGAAA
>OCLD01000399.1_pt1 | contig 10825 bp, 8 predicted proteins | sample 1495911 | NCBI WGS metagenome assembly OCLD01 (sample SAMN03418271, study PRJEB22391) | human gut metagenome | biome: human-gut; feature: organic feature; material: feces | host: Homo sapiens | place: Tanzania | collected 2013-01
ACGGCCTATATCGTCCTGGGTGCCGAGCCACACGCCGCCGCCGTCATCGACAAAGGCGCTGGTCACATAGTTGCCCGAGAGTGAGAAGCGGTCGTCAGGGTCGCGCTCAATCCTCCGCACGCCCGTTCCCATAAGGTCGTATCTCCAGACCCCGTCGGTGGTCGTCAGCCAGAGCCATCTCTGTCTCTCGAAGAAGCTGTCGAGCAGGACGGTGCCCTCGGGAAGGCTGAAGAGGCTACGGATGCTTCCCGAAACAGGGTCAATCTCGCTGATTCCCTTCAGCGTGCTCGCGACATAGACCTGTCCGTCCGCGCCCTCGTATATACCTTCAATCTCGTCCCCGGCGAACCATCCTCCGTCCGGGAACGGTTCAATCCCGCCGCTGTCCCGAAGCCCCGAAGGAGAATGGTACAGGGCGGAATGGTAGCGGGAGAGCCACACGCCGCTGTGCCCGGAGACGAGCATCTTGCGGAATCCGGAGAGCCCGAGGGTGGTGTAGCTTATGTGGTGGAGGTGGGAATATTTCGTGTCGTAGGCGAATATCCCCTGGTCGTTCACGAGCATCCATATCTGGCGGTCGTTGTCCGAAATCATGAACGTGACCTTGTTGCGGATGGTCTCGCCGCTGTCGCTCGCACGGGTCAGGGGCTCGAAACGGTCGAGGACGTAGTTGTAGCAGCTCACGCCGTTGTCGGTCCCGACCCAGATGTTCCCGTCCCGATCCTCGGCGAAGCAGTTGATGTAGTCGGTGGTGAGCCCGAGGTCGGACGCGGTGAAAACGTCGAAGCGCCGGCCGTCGTAGCGGTTCAGCCCGTGGTAGGTTCCAATCCAGATGAAGCCCCGCGAGTCCTGCATGATGCGGCTCACCCCGTCGTAGGACAGGCCGCTGTTCGCGCTCGTCAGGTGGGTGAACTTATAGTTTCCTGCCCCCCCCTGAGCCGTTTCCGGCAGATTGAGGGACAGCAGGACTGCCGCCGCGAAGGTCGTTATGAGGGTCTTTGCCTTCATTCTAAAGATGCGCTGTCATTACTTTCGGGATGGACATTTCATTCGAATTCCGGGGTGCTGGTGGTTATGCGGCCGCGGACAGCCTTCTCCCGAAGCGTTCCTGTCGATATATCATGCAGTTCATAGACTGCAAGGAACTCATCACCGCCAAGCGGACAGATGGCAGGCCAGTTTATACCGGTCTTGACTCCGTCGCCTTCAGGAATCAGAGTCTTCACACGCATCTTTCCCTCAAACTTATCACCTGTCATCTCTGATTTAGGGCATATCTGCACCTCCATACGGCGATGTTTTTTCGCGATGTCTTCATTACTATACTTACTTTCATCTACTGTCTGATAGGCAATGACAAAATAATTGTCAGTCTGCGCGATGTATGGTGCGCCATTGTATATTGTAGTGCTTATCAATGGTGCCTCGAACGGGTCGAAACGATACGTCGAAGGCGACAGTACAGAAGATTTCCAATTATCCGAAATCGGGTTATAGACCATCTGAGGATGAAGTCTTTGCGTGTCCGTTTCATAATGCTCAATGGCAAGATAGATGTTGTCACCATACAACATTGCCGTCGGCATACCATCCCTGCGCGTCGCAGTATAGCAGACATCACGCGGTGTCTCCCACGTTTCGCCGCCGTCCTTTGATTCGACTACCCGTATTTTCTGATATGGAGGATTACCTGCCGCCATTTCATCCGCAAAATAAATCTGGACTGTTCCGTCAGGAAGTTCAAGAATAAACGGTTCATAGCATCCTACAGAAGTCGCAGATGTGTAAATCCGCGTGAGTTCACTCCTGCTTACGCCATTATCATCTGAAGTGCAGACTGAAATATGATATGGAGTCTTAAAAATATTGTCTTTTCCCTCCTTATAAAAACCCCGTTCATTTACCGCATATATAATTCGTCCCGGCTTATACGGGTTTGGCGAACTCAACTGCGCAAATTCGATATTGTCCATACGGTAAGTCAGTCCATTCTCCGTGTATGCAGGAAGAATAGTAGTTTTAGCTGTCCAAGTATTACCGTTGTTGCTGCTGAAACGCACCTGTCCGGCATTTGCTGATGTGTAGGTTGCCATCAGACGACCGTCATTCAGACGATGAACACGTCCATACGTACCACCGTCAGGGTCAATTGCAACCGGTGTGTCCCATATAATCGTAAGCTGTCCGCCCTCGACTTCATCAAGGTCGGAGGTGGTGTTGTCAAGCGCGGTGAAGGTCAGTTCCGGGGCATTGAGAATCACACCCTGCTTCAGTGCGACCTCAGCGGCCGTCTCGGCCTTGAGGAAACAGCCCTTTGCATCGGAAAATTCAAGGCTGAAGCCACTCTTGAATGTCTGCGGAGGCAGGGCCATGCAGAAGTTCACAAGACCGCCCTCCTCATCTGCCGGCGTGAGAGTGAGCGTCTTTGCTCCCGCTCCGGAAACTTTGTCGAGCGTCACGCTGCCGTCCTCGCCGGCGCTGAAACTGAAATCCCCGGCAACATCCTCAGAAGCGTTCCCTTTGAAGACAGCCTTCGAGGCACGTCTAGTGCAGTTTGTCGGATAGTTCACCACAATCCGAAGATAGGCGCAGAGCTGGCGGAACTCAAGCGTGGTGCTTTCTCCACTTGCGACCATAATCGCCGCGGCCGGGTCGAAACCCGCTTCGGCAGGTGTCTGGGCTGACACAAATTTTACTGAATTTTCAGACACCCGCGCAGAAGACGGATATATTGCCGTGTATGGAGCCTCAACCGCCCCTTTCACCGTGAAGTTTGCCTTTTTTCCGCCGGCCTCTTCAGCGGTCAGAGCCTCTGAAACAACGCCGTTTACCGATATGCAGTCCCCCTCAGCCCAGAGAACGGGATATTTCCCGTCGGCCTTGTCGCCGAGCGCGGTCTTTGTCTCGTTCTCGAACGCCGATGCCGTGAATACGGTCTCTACTTCAGTTGTCGGCTCCGTTCCCGGTTTCTGTTCGGGCTGCTGTTCACCTGTGCATGAGAGGACAAGGGCGGTTGCCGCCATTGCCGTGAGAACTGCGGTTATTCTTCGTGTCATAGTATTTCCTATTTTTCAGTGATTATCCTTCCTTTCCTTATATATATGTTGCCGCTGAGTTGCGTGACTGCAAGAATAGTGTCATTACCGAGGTCACAGAGAGAGTTCCATAGGCCGTTGTCGCGTGTCTGGTCAATGTCGAAAGGACGTATGCGCTCTCTCATCGTGAGGAATTCATGTCCCTTCATCTCATCTATGCGGCACACGGCCATCTCCATCACGGAGTTTTTCGTTGTCGGTTCAAGAGCGCCCTCGGACGATTGGTAGCAGAGGACGAAATAATTATCGGTTCGGATTAGATAAGGAGCGCCAGCATAGATGTAGGCGCTCTCCATTGATGTGCGGAACGGGTCGAAACGGTTGGCTGATGCGCCGTAAACAGGTGTTTTCCAGTTGTCGGCAATTTTAGTGCAGACAATCTGCGGATGGAACTTTATGTTCTGGCCGTTGGCCTCAATCGCGACATAAATCCAATCCCCGTAAATCATCGCTACAGGCATTCCGTCACGGAACTTCTCGTTGTAGCAGACTATGCGTGCCGGTCCCCAAGTGTCGCCTCCGTCCTTTGACTCGACGACGGAAATGTTCTGGTAGGGCAGACGCCTTTCATAGTAGGGAGTCTCGTCCGCAAAGTAGACCTGCACCGTCCCGTCCGGAAGTTCGAGCACACATGGCTCATAGCACCCGCGCAGAACATCCTTGTCCCAGACCTTGGATTTGTAGATGTCACGGACACCGCTCCATGTCTCGCCGGCATCATCGGAGGTAGAGATTGCTATGGTAAATGGCGTTTGTGAACTACGATTCTCGGCCGGTCGGATGTTTACCGCATAGATGATGCGTCCGGGATGATGAGGGTTGCTCGCGCTGAGTTGTGCGAACTCGGCATTGGAGACAACAACCTTGGCAGGAGCCCTATAGCTGTCATGGTCTATTGCCACACGTTGTGGAGTCCATCCGCTCCATCCGTTTGCACAGATTTTGAAGCATCCGTTTCCACCACGTGAATAGACTGCCATATAGCGTCCATCATTCAGGCGATGCACACGCGCATACCCTCCGGGTGCAAGAAGTTTTGCGTCCTCCCACTCGATACGAATCTTGCCGAGAGAGGATTTTCGTGGGGCTGCATTTGGTTCAGAAGTAGCCGCAGAGCCAGTTGCAAGGCAGAAAAGAGCCAGCGATGCACAAATCAGGAGTATTTTGCGATTCTTCATCTTAGCATTACAATTTGGTTGTCTGCAAAGATAGAGAAACGCCACGTTTTGCGTCAATAGTTTTCACGCAAAGTACACAAATTTTCGAGCAAAGATTCTTATCTGCGCTCCCGGATGCCCATTTCTTTCATTATCCGGCGTGTCAGCTCAGGTTCGTTTGTCGTGATGAAATCTACGCCAGCTTCGAGGCAGCGGCGTATGTCCTCATCCTTGTTGACCGTCCAGACATTGATACTGAAACCGTTTTCTCCGGCATCCTCCTTCCACTTCGGATCGCCAAGGAATGCGGGAAAGTGCATGTCTATTCCGTTAACGCCGTTAGCCTTCATCGTCTCGAAGTCGCTGTCGGAGCCAAGATACTGCACGGTAAATCCCGGAGCCGCTTTCGCAAAAAGACGACATTCATTCATGGAAAATGAAATGAAGATGACCCGTTCCGGAGAGAACAGTCCGTGGGACTTGAGGCAAGAGACGATTCCGTCCACAGCGGCCTGCTGCTGATTCTCGTCCGCATGCGGTTTGAGTTCCAGCACTAAAGTCGTTTCGGGCCAGTCCTTCGCGAGGGCAAGGTATTCGTCGAGCAGCGGTATTGGTTCGCAGTTCGGAAGACGATAGCCGTCAAACTCAGACTTATTATGCTCACAGATCATCTTGCCGTCAATCTCGCTGTCGTGAAAGACGAGCAGCTGTCCGTCGGCGGTTATGTTCACGTCAAACTCAGTTCCCCAGAACCCGTGTTCGCAGGCAGTCTTCAGCGAAGCGATGGAGTTGTGGGACATTCCGCCCTCCTCGCAATTCCAGTACCCTCTATGTGCAACAATCCCCACGCCCTGCTCTGAAGCGCATGAAACAAACCCGCACATGGCGGCAGCAAGAAAGAAAATTCCCTTTTTCATAATAAATCACATTTGTTTGTGTCCACAAATATAACCTTTATGCGGGAACTAAACAACCATTCTTTCCAAACCATGATAGGGCAAGAAGTGAGAAAATATCACTAAATTTGCGGTGGTTCGCACTAATCGCGGACTTTGAGAATTATGAGAGCAGCAATTTACGGCGCAGGTTCGCTTGGAACCATACTCGGCGCATTTATCAGCAAAAACGGAGGACAGATAGACCTCATCAACCATAACGAGAAGCACGTGGCGGCGCTACGCGAGAAAGGGGCACATGTGGTTGGTACACTGGACTTTACCCAGAAAGTGACGGCATTGACAGACAAGGAGATGACCGGAGTGTATGACATCATATTCCTCATGACGAAACAGCAGGACAACGCCAGAACGGTGACATTCCTGAAGGATTATCTTGCAGAAGACGGAGTCATAGTGACTCTTCAAAACGGCCTTCCGGAGCCGCAGATTGCAGAAATCGTCGGTGAGGATCGGGTGCTCGGATGCACGGTCGCCTGGGGAGCGACGATGCTTGGGCCAGGAGTCTGCGAACTCACGAGCTCACCTGACAGCCTCACATTCTCGCTCGGAAGCACGTTCAAAGGCAAGGGAAACCACTTTGCCGATGTAAAAGCCCTGCTTGAGAAGATGGGGCCGGTCGAGGTGGACGAGAACTTCCTCGGAACGCGCTGGAGCAAGCTGCTCATCAATGCGGCGTTTTCGGGAATGAGCGCGGTGCTGGGCTGCACATTCGGCGAGGCCGCAAATCCGAAGCCGTCACGCCGCATTGTCCAGAGGCTCATCAAGGAGTGCATCGATGTCTGTGACGCATCGGGAATCAAGATTGAACCGGTACAGGGCAAGGACATCGTGAAGTTGCTCGACTACCGCAATCCATTCAAGAAAGCCGTTTCATTCTTCATCATCCCACTCGCTATAAAGAAGCACGCCCTTCTCAAGGCAAGCATGCTCCAGGACATCGAGCGAGGAAAGAAGACCGAAGTGGATTCCATCAACGGGGCCGTCTGCGCACAAGGACGCAAGGTCAGCGTGCCTACTCCGTGCAACGACAAGGTGGTGGAAATCATCCACCGCATCGAGAACGGTGAACTCAAGGCCGAGCGTTCGAACCTTCAGTTCTTTGAGCGTATCTGACTGAGTCAGACCTGAGAAGCCATGCAACGACGGGCAATATTTCATATCGACGTAAACTCCGCGTTCCTCAGTTGGAGCGCGGTAAAGCTTTTGTTGGAAGGCGGGTCTGACATCAGGCTCGTCCCGTCTGTTGTGTCCGGTGACCCCGCCGACCGCCGGAGCATAATCACAGCTGCCTCTATGCCGGCAAAGAAACTCGGAATCAAGACCGCCCAGCCAGTCAGCATGGCGCTGCGCACCTACCCCAACCTTGTCATAGTCCGCGGAGACTGGACGTGGTACAAGAAGTGCTCGGACGGGTTTATGGACATCTGCCGAAGCTACTCCCCAGTGCTTCAGAAGTTCTCTATTGACGAATGCTTCATCGACATGAGCCTCAGGCTCTACAAGAAGGATCCCGTGGAAGTGGCGACGCGACTTAAGGACGAGATTCACTCCAAGCTGGGATTTACCGTAAACATTGGCATAGGTTCGAACAAGCTGCTCGCCAAGATGGCCTCCGACTTCGAAAAGCCGGACAAGGTACACACGCTCTGGGAGGAAGAAGTCCCAGAGAAAATGTGGCCGCTGCCGGTCGGAGATTTGCTCTGGGTCGGAAGGAAAACCCGCGAGCGGCTTGCCTCGTACGGAATCTACACCATAGGCGACCTCGCGAAAAGACCGGAAGCCGCCATTGCAAAGATTGTCGGGAAGAAATACGCAACTCAGCTGCACGAAAACGCAAACGGGCACGACAACGAGCCCGTGGAGACCGAGCAACAGGAGGCCAAAAGCATCAGCGCGGAAAGGACATTTGCAAAGGACATCACGGAGACGGTAGCCCTTGACCGGGAATTGTTCAAGGTCGCCTGCATCGTCGCACACAGGATGCGACGCCACGGATTCCGCGGCTCGGTTGTCTCCATATTCGTGAAACACAACGACTTCAGCGTTGCACAGAAACAATGCACGCTCTCCCAACCGACAGAAGTGACGGCGCTCATTCTCAACGCCGGTCGCAAGATGCTCGCGGAAATCTGGAACGGCCACACCCCTGTCCGACAGGTCGGCCTCGGAGTCTCGAAACTCACCCGCGAAAGCGCCGTCCAGATGAGCCTCTTTGAAGACCCTCAGATTGAATACTACCGTCGCTGGGACCGCGAATATGACGAGAAACAAGCAAAAAACGAGGATGCACGCATCCTCGCCTACGACAAAAATAATTAAGAAGCTGTTCTCGCTCGGAATCGCCTACTCCTCGCTTAGGGAGTCAATCCAGCGCTGGCGACGGGCGTCCTGAAGGAGCATGACGAGCTTAAACTGGCCATCGCGGGCACCCTCGTTAAGACTGATTTTCTTGAAAAGGTCATAGGCATTCTTGCGAAGAACAATAGCCTTCGGAGCCTTGAGACGGTGTGAAGCACGCTTGGATTCGTACTCTATGTTCATCTCCTGCAAATGCTTATCTACAATCTCCGTGAACTTCTCCGCCTTTGCGGCACGGATGCGACGGTCGTCGAACTCGTAGTAGAAGTCGTACTGTGACTCTTCCGGGTCGGCAAATCCGATGAAGAAATTGACCTTCCAGCCGGTCTCCTTCTCCGCCATACGCACGGCTTCGATGAACTGTTTCTCGTAGAGCTTCTCACCGGTGATGCTCACTATCCCGTTGACTTTCTGCACCATGTGAATCTTCGGGGTCTTGTGATACCAGCCACCGACCTCGACAAGATCGTTCATATTGTAGCGGTAGAGTCCCGAAAGCGTCGTCACATAGACACAATAGCGCTTGCCCTGCTGCAGCTCGTGGAGACGACAGAAACGCGGTTCCGGCTTGTCAAGATCACATTCCTCAACAAACTCATAGTAATGATAATGAGGGAAAAGCGTCGAATCTATGCCTTCGTCAAGCACAAGGCCGAAACGGCACTCGGAAGCGAAATAGCCGAGTTCCTGGTAGCAGCAACATGACGGGAGCTGCTCAGCGACCTTTGCGGAAGCGATCGCCGTGTTACCGCATTTCCAAGAAGAGAGAAACTGCAATTCCGGCCACCAATCCTTGATCTGAGGCACCGGATGCGCCGCCTTCACCTTGCGGAGGAATTCCGCCCTCTCCGGATCAGGCGTCATTGCAGGGGCCAGTGCAGCACGGATCTCATCAGAAACAGCAAACTTTGAAGAAAGTGTACCTTGCTCTATATCATTGATGTAATCGTCAAAATAGTCTTCCGCATTGTGGATGAGTTCAAGAATTGTCGACGGATTCGGAGCGACGATGTATGTGACGCTGTGGGCGATGGCAAGTCTCATCATCGTGTAGTATCTCGCTGTATAGTCCTTGATGTCATACACTTCCGACGGAGTCACAAACCTCTCGCGGATGAATCCCGGCAGTTCCTTTGCTGTGACGCCGGACACGGATCCGAAGATTGTCCCGTCCTCGGCATACCCTTCAACAACCTTCGCCACCGAGACGACAAGTCCGCCGCAGAGGAATTTCGGCCGTAGCCTGGCGAAGTTGTCAAGCCACACATGAGACATCTTTGAATAGACATCTTCCATATATGTCTCGGAAATCGGAATCCACTTAGGTTGCGACGTCGTCCCGGAAGTAGTCGCGTACATCAAAGGCTTGCCAGGAATGAGCACGTCCCTTTCTCCGTGCTTGTGACGCTCGACGTATGGGCGAAAAGCCTCGAAACCAGCCGCCGGGACACATTTCTCATACATCCTGAAAAGCTGCTCTGAAGTCCTCGCCTTGAGGATTGAACGAAAATGGTGTTCACGTCCGTAGGCGGTGTTTCTTGCTTTCCAAAGAATTCTTCTGAGTGTTCTCGCGCTTGCATGTTTAGGGTCGCGAGAAGCAATCTTCAACGACATTCTCGGAAAAAATGAAAGGACACGAAGTCCCAGATTGACCAGTTGATATGGTATAGCCATAATGCGAGTTCTGTAAAGAAACCTTAAAAAACCGTGCAAAGGTAGTAAAAATCTGGAAACAACGGATATTCAATGTTCCGCGCGCGATGTTCAGAAAAGGACAAACTGGCTACCTGATAAGATTGAGGAACTCATTGCGTGTGCGTTCCGAATTGAGAAACGCCCCAGAGAACGCCGAGGTCACCGTGAGCGCATTCGCCTTCTGTACGCCGCGCAGGGACATGCAACTATGCGAGGCTTCAATGACAACCGCCACCCCAAGTGGCTCAAGCGTGTCCTGGATGCAGTCACGGATCTGCACCGTCAGCCGCTCCTGCACCTGAAGACGACGTGCATAGCACTCGACGACACGCGCAATCTTGCTTAGTCCGGTGATACGTCCGTTCGGGATGTAGGCCACGTGAGCTTTCCCGATGAACGGCATGAGATGATGTTCACAGGTGGAATAGAGTTCGATGTCACGAACCAGCACCATCTGGCTGTAGTCTTCCTCGAACATGGCGCTGCGCAGTATCTCTGCCCCGTCCTCGCCATATCCTTTTGTAAGAAATTGCATCGCCTTTGCCACCCTCTCCGGAGTTTTCAGCAGCCCGTCGCGTCCGGTGTCTTCACCGAGCAACCGCAGTATCTCCAAGTAATGCCCAGCGATCTCCGCCGTCACCTCCGGGTCATAATTTTCATCCTGTCTATATGCCATTTTGTCTCTATTTTATGCCTATTGTCGCCTGCATCACAAATGGAACTATTTTTGCCACAAAACATCCGGACACTCGGCAATGCAAAATTAAGTAAAAAAAGGTATCATATTACCTATTTTTTATATATCTTTGCCGCCCCAAATGAAACGGGAAGATTTATTTATTGATTATTAACGTTTTAAACTCATAAAGCTATGTATTGGACACTTGAACTGGCCTATAGACTTGAAGACGCGCCGTGGCCGGCAACCAAAGACGAGCTGATTGACTACGCATCACGCTCCGGAGCCCCTCTCGAAGTCATTGAGAACCTCGAGGAACTCGATGATGACGGCGAAATCTACGAAAGCATCGAAGACATCTGGCCGGACTACCCGACCAAAGACGATTTTTTCTTTAACGAGGAGGAGTATTAACCCTTAAGTTACGCTTGGTAGAGTTCGCTTAAACTTATGATGTAAGCGACGATTTCAGGCGGAAGTTTACAAGATTGATAGCCGCGGAGAGCCCGCAAAGCGAGTTAGGTTATATCGCACCTGACTCGCTTTTTTGTTGTTTACAGGTGACGCGCGGCGAGAGTGATATTCAGAAGTGACAACTTGTCCGGTGGATTGGCGGTGGGCCGGACAAAACACATTAACCTCGAGCAACCCATCAGTCCGATTGTCCTTGATGATGTTGCAAGCTGGCAAACTGCCTAATATGGCTCTCGATTGTCTACTTTTCGCGTCTGGTACACTGACTTAGGATATAAATGTTCCGGTGTCTCCCGCAGTCGTCATTTCCATAACTTACCTCAATGTTTGTGACTTTCGTTTGCGTGCCTTCTTGTGCGTCTGATTATTTGTTCTCAACTTTGTGCTGTGAAAAGGAAAGTAACAAAC
>OCLD01000402.1_pt1 | contig 10765 bp, 23 predicted proteins | sample 1495911 | NCBI WGS metagenome assembly OCLD01 (sample SAMN03418271, study PRJEB22391) | human gut metagenome | biome: human-gut; feature: organic feature; material: feces | host: Homo sapiens | place: Tanzania | collected 2013-01
ACTTTCTGAAAGGGCAGGATCTAACAGCGGCATATCCATCACCTACGCAATAAACAGTCTCTCCGTACTGGTTTTTGTCCTCATACATGCCGTGGATGCTGGGTTTGTATGGATAGCATTTCTTTGCATTCTTGATAATTGCATTGGCAGCATTATACACGCTCTTTACTCCGCCTTGCTTAGCTGCTGCATCCCGCATTTCTTTTTCAAGGTTTTCCTTCAAAAGGGCAAATTCAGTTGCAACACCAGGACTTAGCATTCCACCACAATCCTTCTTCCATTGTTCTTCCCACTTAGAAATAATCGAATAAAGTTTCTCTGCTTTCATGCCTTCACCTCATAATTATACATAAATTTCTGCATATTTATACATTCTTGCTGAACTTCTGTGGCTTGCGCGGTGTATTTGTAACTGTACTTGTTTGCCTTTTTCTCGGATTGTTCGACCTGATAACTAATAAGCAGTATAACCACAATCAGAATCATCAGGATTGCCGCCCACAAATGGTCTTTCCAATCGCGCATTATTCATGCCTCCTTTGATTTGTTGATTATATTATACTGCAAATAAATTGATTTGTCAATAGCTTTTGCAAAAATTTTTGTAAAAATCTGAAATTCCCGATACCAGCGCATCAATGTCCGACCTTTTTGTGTATCGGCTGAATGAAATTCTGATAGTTTCTTCTGCAGTTTCCTTTGAATAGCCATAGCCATCACACAAAACGCGGCAATCATTGTGTGCACTGCATGCCGACGCTCCTGAACCAACATAGACATTTTCCGTGGAAAGATATTGCTGCAATGCGTCCGCATTGATGCCAGAAAGATAAACAGCATTGATTGCATCTGTCTTATCTTCACCATACCCACCAAGCACAAACGCACAATCGTCTGTTACTTTAATAACCTCTTCAAGGAAATAATCGACAAATCCCTTATAGGTCTCTTCGCGATTGCCCGTAACATTCTGTGCCCATTCAAAAGCGTCCGCCATAGCAGAAATTGCAGCAACATCAGGCGTACCATGAAGAATGCCATAATTGTTATTCGGATCGTCTGACAATTCAAACTTCTTGCACAGCTCATCGCACAACCACAGCACGCCAATATGCGGACCATGGAATTTATGCCCACTGAACCAACAAGCATCATATTTAAGCTTATTCTGCGAACAGTCAACTTTACCAATTGCCGCGGTTAAATCGCAACCGTTAAAATCATATTCGTCTGGGCATGAATCATCTGCTCTTTTTGGCAAGAAACAAGGGTTCTCAAACACATCGCCCGTCATTTGATTAACACGTTGCCAAAATCTGAAAGATTCGAGGCTAAGCGGCGATTTCTGGGCAACATCCCATACACTGTCATGCTCTTTTGCATCGGTATAAATTGACCCGTCCCATAGCCGTCCGAGCAGCTCGACGCTCTCAGTCGCACATCTTGTAAAGATAAATTTACCTTTGCCACCAGTGCCGAGCAACTCATGCAGCCGTAAACGGCATTTTTTTAGCGTCTGACGCTCGTTTAGAGCATAGGGCGTATTGGCATTGCCCCATAAGTTATCGCCACGTACGGCGAAAAATTTTGGCATTGTCGTAGCGGCGTTATCGAGGTAAACAATATTGTCTTTCATTTTTTCGCTCCTTTAATTATCGTCCTCATATAAAATCGACATAAACAAAAGCCCGAGAATAAAACCAATGACAATTGCAGATATAGCATAAAGCGGTGTCAAGACAGCCCGACCTCCATAGTATCATTCTCATCCATCGATTCAACCATAAGCAAGATTAAATCAACCTGATGGATGGCAACCATAACATCCTCAATTTGTTCTTCTACAAGCAGAATGCGGTCTGTGATGGTCCGCCTGTCATCAACTGCGGTCAGCCCGCCCAATACAATGTATTCCTTGGTTTTCTGTTTCTGCAACTCTTCGTTCTGTTGCCACATTAGTTCTTTTACGCCGCAAACATATTCAATGTCAATCTCGGTAAAAGAATCGGGCATGGCATATGCCATAAGAAATTTGGCAAGTATGGACTCAGAATATAATGAAAGCACCGTCATGCCATTCTTCCGAACAATTACTTCGCCATTCATTTCTGCTCACCTGCCTTATTAAGTTCATCCACCTTGTGTACAAAACACTTGCCCGAACAAGCAACGCCGCCAGCGACACGCAATATAGCGCCGACCCGTTCAAATTGTTTGCCACAATTGACGCATGTGGACATATCTGCCATGAACTTCTTCTTCCTCATTTTGTGCTCCGGGCAATCTTTGCATCGGGGTTTTGCTCGTTATATGCCCGAATCAATGCGGCTACAATATGGCTTTGCCGCTCGGTCTCGACCTTCAGTCGCTCATACTTGGCAATTTCATTATATACTTTATTCAGCTTTACCATTACTTTCCTTCCTCCATACGAAATTGTTTTTATAATCCGCCCGCTTTTCGGTCGAATATTTATCACAATTGTCCTTACCGACACCGCTTGACCGTTTCATACCCGTTCGATACATAAATGCGCAGTATTCAAATTCACTGCCTGAATTCAGCCGCTCAAGATATTTGCATCCCTTGCAATTCGCGGTCAGCGGGTTCGGCTTAAACAACTCAATATGCACTCTTCCGTCCATATGAATTAAAACTCATACAGGAAAGAGTACAGCAGAGAATGGGCGCGCGGGTCGGTTGGATATTTTTCTCTGAACTCGCTCATAAGCCGCAGATATTTATCCCGACATTTCTTGATTTCTTCCCACTTTTCGTTACGTGTCTGTTCTCTTGCCGCCCTATCCGCCTGTTCTTTGTCATATGCCCGTTCGGCATCAAACAGCTTTGTTTCATCATCAAACAGCTTGCACAGCTTATCGCTATAATATCTCATAACACATCCTCCTCAAAATTAAATCTGTCACAGCTTGGACAGAACGCCTCAATATGTGATTCAAATGGAGCGCCATCCAATTCATAGTGATATTCTTTGTGCTCTTGGTATTCAAGCTCTTGTCCGCACTTTTGGCATCGGTCATTATCCGACAGCCACTTGTGGCAATCTGCGTCAATTTCATCCTTTGATTCTAATAAAATCTCAATCAGCAATGCCGCAATTTCATCATGCGGTAAATCAAGTTCGTTGATTATATCCCACATATACCCTCCTGTGTCATTAGAATGTCATTGCCGAAACAGCTGCATTGACCGCCTTTTCATTGGTCTTGATATATCTGCTTGTAGTAGAAATAGACGAATGATGCAGTACATCACGAATAACCGCAACAGGCACACCATTTTCAGACATAATGGAAGCACATGCCGCTCTCAATGAATGCGCCGAAATCTCAAACGGCAGTCCTGCTTTCCGTCCAATGACCTTCAGCGTCTTATCGAAATTGGCATTATTGATTTTGCCACCCCATGTGGAAGTAAACAGATGTTCACTTCCATCTTTTCTCTTCGGCAGATATTGTTCAATTGCTGCAATATTTGCATCGCTGAAGAACACGAAGAATTCCTTGCCGCCCTTACCTGTCATAGCAATTTTGTTTGTGCCGTCTTTGCGCATTTGTTCATATTGCTTAAGAGTGATGCTTGTGAGCTCGTTGAATCGAAGCCCTGTAGTTGCATAGCAGGAAATCAGCGCCTTATCACGAGCATTTGTTGCGGCATTAATAAGTGCGGACACCATATCTGCGCTCATAAATTCCTTCGGCTTAGAATGAATGCTCGGTCGCTTTACATTTGCCATTGGATTTTTCCCAATTGCTTCACATTCGCACAGAAACTTGAAATAAGAGTTGAGCGCGTTAAGCTTAATATTGATTGTCGCAGAAGAAGCATCGGACATGCTTTCCATCCATGCGAGAATATCATATTTCTCAACGCGCTCTGCGTCCTTATTAACAAATGCAAAGAAATTTGCAATTGCCTCGGCATATCTTGCGATTGTGTTTGCGGCTTTCTTCTCTGCTCTCAGACTGATAAGATACTCATTAAACTTTGTCATTTTATTTGTCCTCCGTCATTTGTTGAGTACATTATACAGTATATTGGGCAGTTTGTCAATAGCTTTTTGAAAATTTATTTCAACTTTTTAGCCGCGTCTTTGATATTCTTAGAAAGATTAAATACAATCTTCACACGAGCTGGGGCTACAAGCTGTTCGCCAGTCCGAGGATTTCTTGATTTTCTCGGCTCCATATTGCGGTATTCTGTCTGCCCGAGTCCATAAATATTCACGCCTTCGCCCGTCTCACAGGCTGTAATTACCAACCCGAGCACAGTATCAACAGCGGTCTGTGCCTCATTCCATGTGCAGCTTGTTTCTTCTCTGTATCTTTTTGTCAGTTCTTTTCTGTCCATGTTTGCCTGTTTACTCCTTACTCTGCGGTCTGAACATCTGCTGTGTTGCTGAACTGGGACCACAGTACAACGCCATTGTCCCAAATGCAGATGAAATAAAATTGGTCTTCGGTTGCATTTCTGTATTCAATGATAAAAGACTGATGGTTGTCCGTCGTTCTATTGCGGTGTGTAGCAGTATAAGCAAACGGCTCAAAATCAGCGCCATATGTATCGACCATATATGCATGTGCAACATCGAGCAGCGCATCTGCATCCATAGCAGTGTCTTCGCTCCATGCGCCTGGCTTGCTCATTGTGCGAATAAGCCGACCTTCTTCATTCGCGGTGAATTCATTGCCGCCTTTGTCTTTGTATACTTTTACCTTGTCGCCAACGCCGTTCGTGCTTTCTTCCACAAAGGTTAAGTCAGCCGTATCAAATGTGGCATCTGTCGGAATTTCCACAAGCCCAGAAGATTCTTCCTCGGTCGGCTCTTCGGTCGTTACAATATCGGATACCTGCTCCTTCAGCGTGTCACGCTCGTTGATAAGGTCGCAAATCTTAACCCCGACAAAAATCGTCAGAGCACATAACAGTACAGCAATCAAAGTAACGATAACGGCATACTTTCTTTCTTCTTTCATTTTTTTTGTTCCTTTCTTATTTTACAATAATTTCAATAATTTTGTCTCCGCCAAAGTTTTCTGAATCTCTAATGCCAACCCTATGACCGTCACATGTTTCCCGGAAGTCCTCCTCTGTAATGCCGAGCCTTGTCAGCCCGCTCTTCTTGCACAGATAGCCGACGAGCAACTGCAATCTTTGAATGTCTGCATGGCTTTTGTCAAGTTGCCTCTGCAAATCGACCAAATTGCCATTGATTGCTTCTCTGTATTCCATTGATTTTTTCAGACATTGATTTTCTCGCTCGAGGCTTTCATTCAACTGTGCCTGTGCAATGGCAAATGCAATAAGCTCTTGAGCAGGCAGGCTTGCAATTTTTGCTTTGTCTTCTGCTTTAATCATTTTCTTTAATCCTCCTTTCTTACAAGAATGTATTTGCCATTGATTACAGCGGGTTGAGACCAACATTCATCACAGCTTATGTGGTCGCCCTCGCAGAGAAATGCAGAATTTGGGTTCTCCAATTCATAATCACATGGGCATCCATCTACTGGTCCAACCAACCAGTCGCCATCATGTCCTGTATAATACTTTTTTAGCCACTCTCGCCGTGTCATGAACCGCATTCGTTTAATTTTCATTGCACACACGCTCCAATCTCGAAAGCGGCAGGAAATACATATGTGATTCGATTATATGACATTGCGTCTTCACCGCTCTTCGTTTTATGGAATCTCGCACCAACAGATTTGCCCCACTCCTTTATGCTCTCTATCTCATTGGTCGTTGTTCTGCGCTCCGTGATTTCAACTCGGTTCGGGTAGAAGTATTTCGTTATGATTTTCATTATTGCGCCACCTTTTATTTTTTTTGTTGAAAGCCAATTGCTTCCTTTACTGTGATTTCATTATATCATATACAATTTAACTTGTCAATACCTTTTTCAAAAAAATATAAAAAAATTAACTGCTCTGAAATTTCGTCAAATAACAGAGCAGTTAATGTGGTGCTGTGTGCATCTATTCACAAGTCCGCGTTACCTGTAAATTTCTTGATGTCACACAGCCCCTCCGGATGAACACTGAGAGAATCGAACTCTCACTCTACCGTCAGCCTCGTCGCTGATTCTTTATCGGTGCTCTCCCCTTGAGCTAAGTGTTCATTTATAAAATGTTTGCGCTTATTCATGAGCGATTGAATTTTATTACGAAGAATTTTGCGTTGTTTGTGAGTACATTTGACATTTACAACTCTCTCAAAGTTCATGACGTAAAATCGCGCCGCTTCGGACAACGAGTAAAATGTCTTTGTGTAAAATCCGTATCTATACAAATATGTGTTTCGACACATTGCAAATACTACCATGCCCGCACCTCTTTTTTTAATATTTACATAAGATTCCCTACACAGTAGACAGAGGTCGTTACTTCTACTCCTTAGCACATCCTATTTGTAGTAAGACTGTGTTGCTCTGCTACATAACAACTTGTACCACATTAGAATAATTACTATAAACGAAGGAAAGTAATTACTCGCTTCGTGGGTGTCCCATACAAGGCAGGTCCTTTTAATCTTACTACGTGCCCCTCCAACCCTCGGGTTGTCTTATGTGATTGTGCCTGCTTAGAATCAATCAGCATTACTTCGCCATCACAATCTGCATATCCGACATGCACTACGCATTATCTATACCGGGCACGCAGCTGATTTGCGCTGAAGCAAATGCTTCAAAATGCCCGTCTGGTACTGTAAGATAGTGTCGAACTATCGTCTATCGGTTATAAGCCGATTGCTCTTCCGTTGAGCTATTACAGCATATCCTGCGGTTTTACCCGCAGAATAATATATCGAAAAAGGAGGAGAAAAATGAATTCTTGTCAAGCCAGCCACTTGACATTATTTATTATAGCATGGCCAATTTCATTTGTCAAGGGTTTTTTGAAAATTTCTTTATATCTTTTTGAGTACAAAATCCATCTGGCGCATCAATGCCAATACTTGCGCCTGCCATAGAACATCCAAGCAGTGCAGAAATGCATTCATCAATTTTATACACATAAACATTACTTGGATTGTCAATCTGTATATTACCATCTGTGACAGAATATACAGGAATTTGTTTGCCTGTGATGCCTTTAATCCTTGCAAGAATAGTCTTAATGTGCATGTAGCTTGGGCAAATAATGCGCCATTATTCTTGACCGCATCTTGAATAAGGGTGTCTAAAATATCATCGCAGTAATGTCCTATAAACAGTTTCATTTGACACACTCTCCATTTCTTATTCCCTCAAAATATTCTTCAAATGAAAACCATTGGTCTTTGAATAAATTACCAATAGCAACAACTTTCCCAAACGGGCTGTCGAATTTGGCTCTGACACACTTGCCTTTTAGTTCTTCCCATGATTCAACGCCGACCGTTTTCATGAGCTCGATAATTGCACCATAACCATCACGGGATTCGTACCTGCCTGGCTCTGCGCACCATCTGTCAAGAACATATCCACCATAACCACAACCCCACCCATTGCCTTCCATGATAACATAGGCGGTTAAGCATCCGTGATCTTCGCCAAGTTTTGTACTGGTGATTTGGGCATTTAATATCTCATTCATTCTTGTTACCTCTCAATTCATTTACGGCTTCCACAAGCTCGTTGATTTTATCTGTTATGGTTGCATGCCAGCCATTAGAGCAAGGAGGCAATTTTTCAATTTCTTTTGGCTGTTGTTCTTTTGTGAAATCATATTTGCCAATTCTATTGAACGATTTTGGCAACTGCTCTATTGTTCCATCAAAGTTTATCGTTGTTAATGGGTGTTTGCCAAAAACATTATGAGTGCAATCTGCTTTTATTTGATAAAAAATATCGTCATCATTACCGAGTAATTGTCTTGTAATCTTCGTTATATACCCAACATCCAAAAATGTCCCCACTTCTACATAATCCCCAACGCGAAAATTATATTCTTTATTTGTTTTCATCATTCTTTCTCCTTATATCAATAATGTCAATAATTGGTCCTTTGGTATAAAGGTCTCATTCATTCAACAGACGAATAGCCTGACCGTACTTTTCCTTCCGTTTCAAGGCATTTTCATCCACTGTGTCGAGCCTTGATAAGTCGCTGTTATGCTCCAAATCAGCAAGCTTAACAGCCTTTGCAATCGGGCTATCCTTTATTTTCGCCACATACTCCATATACGGTGTACCGTCATTATGCGTCAGCAGCTCCAAAGCCTCTAACACATTGGTCGGAAATCCCATCCGCTTCAAATCCGCAATTGTGTAATCGGTATCCTCAACCACATCGTGCAACAATGCTACTATTGTTGTATCCTCATCCTTCATTTGCTCTGCCAGGTGAAACGGGTGAAACACATACGGCATTCCGCTTTTGTCTGTCTGATTTTTATGCGCATCAAAGCAAAGCTTCAAAGCGGCTTTTGTTTTCGCTGTGTATATCATTTACGTTCTCCCATAAAATCGCTATTGTTCTTTTAGCTGATTCTGTATTCTTGCAAACAAACGCAATACAACTTATCAGCGGACGTTTGTTATTGTTCCTCATGCGCATTCTCCATGTCCACAAAATATCTATCAACCATTTCGCAAAATACCGTGTTGTGTGAATCATTCGCAAGTTCTTTCAACCTACAATAGGCACTCTGTTCTTCTTCTTTCGTGCATGGCAGGATAATAAAATCCCCATCAGACGATATTTTTACCTTGGGAACTACCGTTCTAAGACTACCAATTTCATTGCCTTCATTATCTAAGAGCGGGCGCTTGCCAATAACAATAGCAGTTCCGTCACTATTATACACATAAAATGCGCCTTGAAAAAGCTCGAGTATGGAATCAAATGCATCTCTTATCATTATTCGCCCCCGCCTCTACAAGCATCCATACATTCGCACCACTTTAAAATATACTTATCAAGCCCATCTTCCCAATCTTCCATCAATCGCATGCCAACAGATTCAATTTCCCAACATGGCTCTTTCTCATTATACCGCAATGTTGCAACAGAATAACATGACCGTGTTGTTGTGATTTCTTTTTGTTGAGTGATGCTTAATACTTTCATCGGCTTATGGTCATACCACTTAACCAAATCAAAGCTGTTTGGGTCAGTATGTCCATCTAAGAATTGTGTTGGTTTAATTTCAAATTTATCTCTGAACAGCATTCAAGCCTCCTCTGGCAAGCCGCCATATACATCGATTGATTGAATGTCTTGAATGCCAAGAATGCGGACATAATCCTCGCCGTCAAGAATATTATTCACCCAACCAACACGCACATCACCATTTGTCTCAATAAGCGGAAATGCAATTGCATTAAAATTCGACCATAACTTACCGTCGAATGATGTTTCAAGCATAACAATTACTTGACAAGGCTTGTGCTTCTCCCAGAATAGACGAACATAGGTGCCTATACTCGCCTGCATAGACACACCTCTGCGCTGTTTCAATTCAATCATTTCGTCGCCTCCTCACTTGAAAATATCGTCCCAATCAACATTGCCAATGTCTGTCCTGTGTGAAATTTCAAACTTTCTGACAATTGCTTGGACTTTCTTTTTGCCCATGTATTCGTTAATACCCAATTCAAACAGGCACTCAGCTTGATATGAGCCATAGGTATATGCTTCTACCTGTTCCGCCATGTCATTTGACGCCATGAAGTACAGGAAGTCAAATCCGCCAGACTCAAACTTAATTGTATTTGTTCTTTTGCGATAGACGGTCACCTTCGGACTGTCAAGTATGATATGAAACACAGGCACGGGCACATCATTACACATACACTTGGTCTGCTCTAACAGATTTTCGACCAATGCAATGTCAATATCTTTAAGCTCCAAATCGCAATCACAAAGTTCCAAAGTATCAGCCAAAAGCTCATTTTGATACTTTGCCCATTCAATGAATTTGTCATAATCCTGCTTTTTAATTGTGATGCCCGCAGCTGCATCATGCCCTTGCACCATACACAATTTGGAAGAATTAAGCAAGTCCATAATTTCATTGGGCGCACGCATTGAACCTGAGTATGATTTATCTGATTGCTCCCTCAGGACCAATGTGGGCTTGTGGTAATTGCCAAGAATGCTATTTGCATACAGCCCTGTGTATGGTGCCCATTGCTTGTCAACAAAGCTGACCATGAACGGTCCAGCTTCTTCAGGAGGCGAATCTTCAGACATTGCTTTCGTTGCATTCGCCTGTACTGTTTTAGCCGTCCGTCCTGCATGGATTGCATCTGAAAAGTCAATCTCGCCAAGGAACGCCCTAATAAACAACTCAATATCTGAGTCCTCAACTCTTGTCAATGCATTAGCAATCGGGGCAATACTCCATCCAACAGATTTTGCGCTATGGTCTCCTTTTGCAAGGCGGTCATATAGGAATTGCAAAAACTCATTTTCAACTCTGTTAAGCCCTGTGCGCAGAATTGCAATGTTCTCAATCCCACGAATCGAGCACATATCTGAAACAATACTTGCTGCGCCCATATCCCAATAATACGGCGGGCTAATATTATTCGTATTACAATATGCTATAATGAATTTTATAGTCACACATGTGCCAGACAAATCACGATTGACTGAATTGCCCTTCTGCAAAAACGGATTTACAATTGTCGCATATGGATTTTTCTTTGTTTGTTTGTGATGGTCAAGGACTAAAATTGTGCAGCCGCTATTGCACAAAATTTCAGCATTCTTGACAATAAGTGCTATGGAATATTCTACCATAATTCCTTCCCGGGCAC
>OCLD01000403.1_pt1 | contig 10761 bp, 10 predicted proteins | sample 1495911 | NCBI WGS metagenome assembly OCLD01 (sample SAMN03418271, study PRJEB22391) | human gut metagenome | biome: human-gut; feature: organic feature; material: feces | host: Homo sapiens | place: Tanzania | collected 2013-01
GGTATTTCATTTCCTGTAGACCACATGAACGGGATCATGAGCTTTACCCGGAACGTGTCATTCTGGGGTCTGAAAATTTTCCGAGGGAAATTGGATTCCGATGGCCGGTAGTAGAAAAGCTTCCTTATGTGATCGGAGACTTTACCTGGACAGCATGGGATTATATCGGAGAAGCCGGAATCGGAAAATCCCTGTTTGTAGATGAAACGGATCCGCTTGTCAAAAAAGGACCGTGGGCGGTCATGCCTCCGTCTACTACCTGTTACCCGTGGCGGCTTGCCAATGATGCCGATTTTGATATAACAGGTATCCGGAAGCCCCAGGGAGATTACCGCAGTGTGGTATGGGGAAGTGAAAAGACATATCTGTATTCTATGCAGCCGCTGATTTATGGTAAGGCAGAAGTGATCAGTATGTGGGGGTTTACGGATGCACGTAAATGCTGGAATTATACAGGATTTGAAGGAAAACCGGTCGAGGTTATAGCTTTTTCAGGCGCAGAGGAAGTAGAACTGCTGTTGAATGGAGTGTCTGTTGGGAAAAAGACGGTTCAGAAAGACGGCACTTTGCCGAATTCAGTCCGGTTTGTGCTTCCTTATGAAAAGGGTGTACTCGAAGCGGTAAGCTATACGGATGGAAAAGAAGTCAGCAGGGACCGGCTGGCAACAACCGGAGAACCGGCAGAAATCCGTCTGATACCGGAGAAGAAGGAGCTTCATGCGGATGGACATGATGTAGTCTTTGTGCAGATTGAGATTCTGGATCAGAATGGTCTGCTGGTAACGGATGCGCAGATCCCTCTGAAGGCAGTTTTCTCTGGAGTGGGAGAGCTGTCCGGCTTTGGAAGCGCAAATCCTGTGACTGAGGACAACTATACGCTTCCCGAAACACATTCTTTCAGGGGAAGAGCCACGGCTGTGATCCGGAGCGGCTATGAACAGGGAAACGCAGAACTTGTGATAGAGAATGTACAGCTTGGCAGCTTCCGTACAGAAATCAGAATGCTTCTGTAAAACATGTGAAATTATGAATATAGCCGGATAAATAATGAATATTGAGCCGGAAAAAGATACGGCATTTTATCGTGAGGTCAGTGAGATCGGGGAAGAGGATACGACACTGGTTTTGTTTGTGACAGGAGCCTGCGAGAGCTGTCAGAAGGCAGAGCGGAGAAAATTGTGAACGGTACAGTCGGAATGCTGGAAAGCGGAGAAGCACAGGGATCCTGGAAGGATATAATAGAAGAGCTTGCCGGAGAGAAAGAAAGCATTAAAATTTCAAAGAGCCGGCTGGCAGTGACGGGATTTTTCAATGGCTTAAACCCATGCGGGATTTCAATGCTGTTGATGGTTCTGCTGACGGTACTGGTATACAGTATTTTTTTCTTTGTTTTGTTTTTTACCTTGCTTTTCTGAGAGAGAGGAGATTTCTATGGGACACAATTATCATATGTATTATGACAACCCTGCAAAAAGATGGGGGGATGCACTGCCGCTGGGAAACGGACGGCTGGGCGCAATGGTTTATGGCGAGACCGATATGGATCGGATTACACTGAATGATGACTCTTTATGGTATGGTCTTGCCATGGATCGCAATAATCCGGCATACCGGCAAAAACTCCCGGAAATCCGCAGATTGATTCTGGATGGGAAAATGCATGAAGCGGAGGAACTGATTGCGCAATATATGGCAGGGGTGCCTTATTCACAGCGTCCTTACACCTTCCTTGGGCAATTAAGCATGGCTTTGAATCAGAAGATGCCGTTTGCCATGGGGGGAAGATCAGAGTCGCCGAAGCCGGAAAAGTATCGTATGGATCTGGATCTGATGACGGGGATTCTTGAGATAGATCATAAATTGGAAGGTGTTTCCTATCATAGAGAGATGTTCATCAGCAATCCGGCCGGCGTGCTTTGCATCCGACTTACATCCGATGCTTTTCAGGCAATCCGCCTGGAGTTGAAACTGGATCGTGTCGTTGTATCCGATGCGTATATTGAGGACGACCGCCGACCCGGCATGAAGACCAAAGGAGGCGGATGGCCGGGAACACGGGTGGACTTTTCAAGAACCATTGATGATCATACGTTTTTAATGGCAGGCAATGATGCAGGAGTGCAGTTTGCGGCGGCATTCCGGGTAGAATGTGACGGAAAACTTATGAATCCGGTATCCCAGCTGACAGCTGATGACTGCAGTGAAGTAATCATTTATCTGACAACTGCCACATCCAACCGTTATGCCGATCCCCGTACCGAGGTAATAAAGGTGCTGGATGCTGCACAGAAAAAAGGATATCAGAGCCTGAAGGAAGAGCATATCAGGGATTTTTCGGCACTTATGGAGAAATGCCAGCTGGATCTGGGAAAACCGGCGCAGGGAAATCTGGAGCAGAGGCTTTGTGCACTGCGGGATGGAAGGGAAGACCCGGCGCTGGCGGCACTGTATTTCCAGTTTGGCCGTTATCTGATTGTATCAGGAAGCAGACAGGATAGTGCACCGTTAAATCTCCAGGGAATCTGGAATGCTGAGTTTATGCCTATGTGGGATAGTAAATATACCATCAATATTAATCTTCAGATGAATTACTGGCTGTCCTGGACAGGAAATCTGACAAGGCTTCACGAGCCGGTTCTGGATTTGCTTGAGACGATGCATGAGCCGGGGAAAAAGACGGCGGAAGTAATGTACGGTATGAGAGGAATGGTTTGCCATCATAACACAGATTATTACGGCGACTGTGCACCGCAGGATGTCTATATGGCATCTACACCATGGGTAATGGGTGGAGCATGGATGGGAATGCATGTGTGGGAACACTATCTTTACACCGGTGACAAGGACGTATTGGAGCGGATGTATCCGGTTCTTAAGGATATAGCGCTGTTCTATGAAGATTTTTTAATAGAGGTAGATGGACAGCTTCTTACCTGTCCGGCAATCTCACCGGAGAACCGCTATTATCTTCCGGATGGTACCGATACGCCGCTGTGCGTAAGTCCGGCAATGGACAATCAGCTGCTGCGTGAATTTTTCGGAGCATGTATTGAAATCCAGAGAATTCTGGAAATTGATCTGGAATATGGAGAAACTTTAAAAACAATGATAGCAAAACTTCCGAAGGATCAGATTGGTTCTGAGGGGCAGCTTATGGAATGGAAGCAGGATTATAAAGAGCAGTGTCCGGGAATGGGGCATGTGTCTCACCTGTATGCGGTTTATCCGGGCTGTTCCATTAATTGGAAAGACACGAAGGAATTGATGGAGGCGGCAAAAATTTCATTAAAACGACGCAGGGATCACGGAGCAGGACAAAACGGTTGGCCTTTGGCATGGCAGATCTGTCTTGATGCCCGTTTCAAAGATGGAAGGAGTGCAGACCAATATATACGCCGGATGCTGACCGATTCCACTTCCAGCAGCTTATTAAATGCAGGCTATGTTTTCCAGATTGATGGAAATCTGGGCGCTGCTGCAGGAATAGCCGAATGTCTGCTGCAAAGCCATCTGGGATTGGATTTCCTTCCGGCACTGCCGGTATCCTGGAAGAAGGGAAGCTGCAGAGGGCTTCTTGCCAGGGGTGGGCATGAGGTTGATCTGTATTGGGAAAACAGCAGCCTGACCAGTGCCGTGATAAGACCGGGAAGTGACGGCATAATTAACGTGGTCGGAAAGGAACTGTCCGTTATCTGCAAAGGGAAGGCAGTCAAAGTTACCGGAACAGAAACAGGATTTTCTTTTGAAGCTTCTGTAACAGAAGAATATGAACTGAAACCATAGAGAGACAGGAAGGGAATGGGAGGAAAACAAGGATGAGCAGATTGTGGTATCGGCAGCCAGCCGGGTTCTGGGAGTGGGAGGAAGCGCTTCCGGTTGGAAACGGACGGCTGGGAGGAATGGTATTCGGCAGAACGGATTATGAGAGAATACAGTTAAATGAGGAAAGCATATGGTATGGAAAGCCGTTGGACCGGAATAATCCGGATGCTTTAGGAAATCTTGAAAAAATCAGGGAACTGATATTTGGCGGAGAGATTGAACAGGCGGAAAAACTGATGCCGACGGCACTTTCCGGATGTCCCAGTACACAGCGGACATATCAGACACTGGGAGATTTATATCTGATATCGGATCTGGATACAGAGCAGGAATGTAAGGAGTTTGTCCGTGAACTGGATCTGGAGCAAGCCATATGCAGAGCTTCCTTTTTACAGGGAGATGTGCGTTATGAACGGGAAGTGTTTGTCTCGAAACCGGAAGATTGTATGGTGATCCGGTTTGCAGCAGATGCAGCGGGCATGATCAGTCTGCGGGCGAGACTGGAGAGAGACCGATTCCTGGATGGAGTCGGGAAACTTTCCAAAGATACAATCTTTCTGTATGGAGGTCTGGGAGAAGGTGGCACACACTTTACAACTGTTTTAAAAGCGGTTGCAAAGGGTGGAAGAGTATTCGTGACAGGAGAACATCTTTGCGTGGAGGGAGCAGATGAGGTTATACTGTATCTGACAGCCTGCACGGATTTTCAGGATATCAGGAATGGAACAGCTACGCATGGTTCCGGAGAGCAGATTTGGGAGAATCTGGCTAAAAAAGCAGAAGCGATTCTGCTTGAGGCATGTGCGAAGGACTATGAGGAAGTAAAGAAAAGACATATTGCAGATTATCAGGCTCTTTATCACAGAGTATCCCTGCAGCTTGGAGAAGAGGAAGCGGACGCAGTTCCGACAGACGAGAGATTGAAAGGATCAGTCGGTGGGGATGCCGGACTGTCAAAGCTGCTGTTTGATTATGGAAGATATCTGCTGATTGCAAGCAGCAGGAAAGGCGGTCTTCCTGCCAACCTGCAGGGAATCTGGAACAAGGAGTATCTCCCACCGTGGGATTCGAAATATACAGTGAATATTAATGCTGAGATGAATTATTGGCCGGCAGAGGTATGCGGGCTGTCCGAATGTCATGAAGCCCTGCTTGATTTCATCCCGACTCTTGTAAAGAACGGCAGGGAGACTGCCAGAAAAATGTATGGCTGCAGGGGATGGACGATGCATCATAACACAGATGCCTTCGGTGATACCGCTCCGCAGGATATCTGTATTTCAGCTACTTACTGGATGATGGGACCTGCATGGCTGTGTACACATTTCTGGACCCATTATGAATATACCGGTGACCGTGAGTTCCTGAAAAAGATTTTCCCTGTCATGCTGGAGGCAGCATTGTTTTATCTGGACTTTCTGGTTGAAAAAGACGGAGTTCTGGTGATGTGCCCGTCTGTATCTCCCGAAAATACCTATCGATTGCCGAATGGACAGCAAGGTGCGGTCAGTTATGGGGTGACAATGGATAACCAGATCCTTAGGGATCTGTTCAGTCAGTGTATAAAAGCAGGAGAGATTCTGGAAGGAACTGATTTTTCCGCACATCTGAAGGAAATGGGAGTCATGGAAAATTGTGGGGAATTCATCGATAAGATCGTGGATGCCTGTGGAAAATTATCCCCGACACAGATTGGAAGTGATGGAAGAATTAAGGAATGGATGGAAGAGTATGAGGAATGTGAGCCGGGACACAGACATATCTCTCATCTGTACGGACTGTATCCGTCCCGTCAGATATCTGTGGATAAAACCCCGGAGCTTGCAGAGGCTGCCAAAAAGACACTGGAGACGCGGCTTCGCTTAGGTGGCGGACATACGGGATGGAGCAGGGCATGGATTATTAATTTCTATGCAAGACTGCATGATGGAGAGTCCGCTTATCATAATATAGAATTAATGCTGGAACAATCAACATATTCTAATTTGTTTGACCGGCACCCGCCATTTCAGATTGATGGGAACTTTGGCGTGGTATCCGGTATTGCAGAGATGCTTCTGCAGTCAGACGAAGAATCGGTCAGACTACTGCCAGCTCTGCCCGGGGCATGGAAGGATGGAAGCGTAAAAGGTCTGAGAATTGCAGGGGGCGGAAGCGTTTCCATGGAATGGAAAGACGGACATCTTGAACGCTGTGTGATCGAGGCAGAGAATCCGATGAAACGGGTGATCCGTTATGGCGATACCGCCGACGAAATTATGCTGGCATCAGGGAAAACGGAATGGAATCCTGTTTTATGCTGATTTCTTGCTGATAAGAATGGCTGACCATTAAAAAGGTGCCACAGCGTGTGGCACCCGGCTGTGAATACAGTGCAGGAACCGGATTTGAGGGACATGAGTTCTTTGAAGCTCCCTCTATACGGAGCCGGGATATATCGCCAATTTTACGGACTCAGCTACAGTGGGCTTTAAATACTTCCTGTGTGAGGATATCCATGAGATCAGTATTTGGGTGAGAGGCTATGGAAATGGCTTCTTTGAGGTGAAAACGTCATGGAACGGAGAGGTACTTGCAAAGCTTCCGGTACAGAATACGAATGTCTGGGAAAAATATACGGCACCGGTTTCCATACCGGATGGCGTACAGGCAATTTACCTGACTTACCGGGGAGATGGAACACCGAGTCTGCGTTCCTTTGAACTGGCATAGGACGGTGAATGATTACCCATAACTATGACAGGTGCTTCCGGAATTCCCGGGGACTTGTGTTGTAGAATCTCCGGAAGGAGGAAGAAAAGTGTTCAATAGAGGAGTATCCCAGGTTTTCTGCAATATCTGTGATACTTAAGGATTGGTCGGAGAGCAGAATGGCGGCAACGGACATTCTGGCTTCGGCCTTTTTCTGTTGGAAGGATTTCCCGTAGTGTTCCATCAGAAGCCGCTGCGTCTGTCTTGCACTTAAGTTCAGTCTCTGGGACAATCCTTCTAAAGACAGGGTCTGGTATTCATAGAGAAAATATTCGTCAATAATAACAGATTTGGAGTCAGCCATGCTGTTGTGCGAAAGAAACAGATTGGAAACAGGGCGATCTTCATAATTACGGACAGTGTAAATCAGCAGCTGGGATAAAAGAATCCGGATCAGATCCTGCTGTCCTGTATAGGAGTGCCCCAGTTCATAAAAAAGCTGTTTCATCAGAGCCTCCATTCCCTGGGTATCCATGCCGATCCAGAAGGGAGTAGAGGTAAAAGCGCTGATGACAGGTGTGTTCTTTGTTCCGGCAGACTGGCTTCGTATTTTTAAATAAACACAATATTCCTGCATGGGATCTGACTGAAGCGGTGTCTGGGCATGCTCAATGTGGGGACCGGTGACAAAAAGAGTATGTCATAATACTGCCCATTTGCGACCAGCTTCCCATAACCGGCCGGAATATAATGGATTTCGTAACAGTGATTCCCATGGCTATGGGTGGGAATCGTCCTGGTAAAAAGCTCAAATACAATATTCAACGCGTGGATCTTTACATTTTCAACTGAAAAATGGATATCAATATCATGATATGAGGTTTTCATGGAGTTACACCTTCTTATATTTTCAGCCAGTCTGCATTGTCTGGCAGCTTATGGATGATGTGGCTGAGCGATTACAGTCTGAAGTTTAAAGCATCTGATCCTGATTATTGCGGAACATTAATATTATATCATGAAAGTTATAATAATACGACATATTTTTGCGAAAAACGGCAGATATGACACTAATATTTTTATGTGAGGAGCTTATAATTACAGTATAAAATACTTTATTTGAAACAGCGAGCAGATATCAGAAAGTATCAGATCCGTAACAGAGGGAACAAAAGTGGCATACATGTTAAATGAAGAAAGAAGGTATGATTATGGCAGTGAAAATGTTGATGAAGGGAGCTGTTCTTCCGGGAAACAGCACTGTAGAATTAAAGGATTTTGAAATTCCGACACCGGGACATGGACAGGTTTTAATTAAAACAAAAGCGACAACCATTTGTGGCAGTGATATCCGGTGTATTTACAGGGAACATACAGGGAAAGGACCGGAAGGCTATATTCCCGGTATGGTTGCCGGACATGAGCCCTGCGGTATTATTGTAGAAGAAGGAGAAGGACTAAAGCGCTTTAAAAAGGGCGACCGTGTTATTGTATATCATATATCAGGCTGCGGTGTCTGTAATGACTGCAGAAGAGGATATTACATTTCCTGTAAGAGCAGATTCCGTCAGGCCTATGGCTGGCAGCGTAATGGCGGAATGGCACCCTATATTCTTGCAGAGGAAAAAGACCTCATAGCATTGCCGGATGAGCTGACCTATAAGGATGGAGCACAGGTAGCCTGTGGATTTGGTACCGTATATGAAGCAATCGAAAAAATCGGTATCTGTGGAAATGATGCGGTTTTAGTCACAGGACTTGGGCCGGTAGGACTGGCAGCTTTGATGCTTGCCAAGGCATTGGGAGCCAATAAGCTGATCGGTGTTGAAATGAACGATTACCGGATTGATCTTGCAAAGAAGCTGGGACTTGCCGATTATGTGTTTAAACCGGGAGAGGATACATTAGAAAAGATTCTGGAGGTTACAGATGGCAAGGGTGTTGAAAGAGCCATTGATGCTTCCGCAAACGATGCAGGAAGACAGCTTGCAATACGTGCGACCAGAGAATGGGGCAAAATCGCATTCGTAGGAGAAGGCGGAACCTGCACCTTCAATCCAAGTCCGGATATCATCCATGGACAAAAGACGATCTATGGCTCCTGGGTAACCTCACTGTGGAGAATGGAGGAGCTGGTGGAGAGACTGGTCCGGTGGAACATTCATCCTGAGGATCTGATTACCCATGAATTCCCGATTGAACAGGCAGACGAAGCATACCGGCTTATGGCTGGCGGACAGTGTGGCAAGGTTGCTGTTGTATTTCATGATTCATGCGGAGGAAAAGAATGATTGATGTGATGGAACAAAGCAAAATTCCGACCAGGGAATTATACAGTGGTGAAAAAATTCCCTGTGTGGGACTGGGAACCTTCGGTTCAGATAAATACGGTGCCGATGCTGTTTCAGAAGCAGTATATGGCGCGGTGAAATACGGCTACCGGCTGATTGACTGTGCCTCTGTATATCAGAATGAGGATAAGATCGGACAGGTGCTCCACAGGCTTTTTGAAGAAAAAGTGGTACAAAGACAGGATTTATTCATTACCTCCAAGGTCTGGAATGATATGCACGGGCAGGGACAGGTTATGGAATCCTGCCGTAAGAGTCTAAAGGATCTGGGACTTGAAACAATAGACCTGTATTTTGTACACTGGCCATTCCCGAACTATCATGCTCCGGGATGCAGCGGAGATGCGAGAAATCCGGATTCCAGACCGTTTTCACTTGAGGAGTTTATGTCTGTATGGAGACAGTGTGAGGAACTGGTGGATCTGGGACTTGTCCGCTACATCGGAATGAGCAATATGACAATTCCCAAATTGGAAAAGGTGCTTCCGCTCTGCAGGATACAGCCGGCAGTGCTTGAGATGGAGCTGCATCCTTCCTTCCAGCAGCCGGAGCTGTTTGATTATGCACGTAAGCATCATATTCTTCCTATTGGATACTGTCCGATCGGCTCACCGTCCAGACCGGAAAGAGACAGAACATCAGGGGATGTGGCAGACATGGAGCTCCCTGCTGTGGTAAAAGCGGCTAAAGCACATAAGGTGCACCCTGCTGTGATCTGTCTGAAATGGGCAGTTCAGCGCGGACAGGTACCGATTCCGTTTTCCGTGAAGGAGAGCCAGTACATTTCCAACCTGAAATGTACCACCTGTGATCCGCTGACCGACGAAGAGATGGAGGAAATCCGGCAGGAAGACCGGAACTGCCGTCTGGTGAAGGGTCAGGTATTTTTGTGGGAAGGTGCCAAAGGCTGGGAAGATCTCTGGGACGAAAACGGAGTGATCACGACGTAATACGAATTAAGAAGAGAGGTTTATATGTTAAAAGGAATTCCTAAAATTTTATCACCGGAGTTATTGAAGGTTTTATGCGAAATGGGGCATAGTGACAGACTGGTTATTGCGGATGGAAATTTCCCTGCAGAATCCATGGGAAAAGATGCAATTGTCATCCGGATGGACGGTCATGGAACCAGTGAAATCCTTGAGGCGGTTCTGGAACTGTTTCCATTGGATACCTATATAGAGCATCCGGTGAATCTCATGCAGGTTATGCCCGGAGATGCGGTAGAGACACCGATCTGGGAGGAATACAGCAGAATCGTCCGGCAGAAGGATGAACGCGGTGATGCAGTCATTGGGCAGATTGAACGCTTTGCATTTTATGAAGAGGCGAAGAAGGCATATGCAATCATTGCGACAGGCGAAGGCGCTTTGTACGCCAATATCATGTTACAAAAGGGTGTTGTGGTTTGATGTTCTGAAGATGAAAGAGGTAGATATATGTATCAATTAGAAAAATATCTTCAAATCATTGATGATGTATTGGAGAAGGGTCCATATAAGCCAACGTGGGAATCGTTATCTGCTTATGAACTGCCAACGTGGTATCGCAATGCCAAGTTTGGTATTTTTATTCACTGGGGGATCTATAGTGTTCCGGCATTCTCAAGTGAATGGTATTCCAGAAATATGTATATCCAAGGTTCTCCGGAGTATGAGCATCATATAAAGACGTACGGTGAACATAAGAATTTCGGTTATAAGGATTTCATTCCCATGTTTAAGGCAGAAAAATTCAATCCGGATGAATGGGCAGAGCTGTTTAAAGAAGCAGGAGCTAATTATGTAGTTCCGGTGGCAGAGCATCACGATGGTTTTCAGATGTACCGGAGTGAAATCTCTCATTGGAATGCATATGAAATGGGACCGGAACGGGATGTGCTTGGTGTGCCCGGTTA
>OCLD01000405.1_pt1 | contig 10744 bp, 6 predicted proteins | sample 1495911 | NCBI WGS metagenome assembly OCLD01 (sample SAMN03418271, study PRJEB22391) | human gut metagenome | biome: human-gut; feature: organic feature; material: feces | host: Homo sapiens | place: Tanzania | collected 2013-01
CAGCAAAAAAGCCTGCCCCGGGCTCTTTGCAGAGCACCGGGGCAGGCTTAAATGCTAGAAGGGGTCAGAAGGGACAGTTGACGGATGAGCTGAATCTTGCAGCTGTTTCCGTTACAAAGGATGGAGTAGATTATTTAGAACAGTTACAGTCCGATCATTACCGCCTGACCTGGATTGATACGGACGGAGCGGTTCTTTATGATACGGAAACGGGAAACGAGGAACTGGAGAATCATAAGGACCGTGCAGAAGTAAAGGCAGCATTTGAAAATGGAATCGGTGAATCCACCCGGTATTCTGCAACACTGATGGAAAAGACCAGATATTATGCCACGCGGATGGAGGATGGAACGGTTCTTCGTATTTCTGCGAAGTATGCAACAACAGGACTTCTGATTCTTGGAATGTTACAGCCGATTATATTTATTATTATAGGGGCCCTGATTCTTTCCGGAGTGCTTGCAAGCCGTCTTTCCAAGAGGATTGTAGAGCCGCTGAATAATCTGGATCTGGAAAGGCCGCTGGAAAATGAAACCTATGAAGAGATTTCTCCTTTGCTTAACCGGATTAACCGGCAGAGCAGTGAAATTTCCAGGCAGCTCCGTAAGCTGGAAGAAAAGACGGATGAATTTAACCAGATTATAGAGAGCATGAAGGAAGGTCTGGTATTATTAGATAATAAAGGAATTGTGTTAAGCATTAATCCTGCCGCCAGAAATATTTTTGGCAGTGATACACAGGGAGCAGTCGGACATGACTTCCTGAGACTGGACCGGAGCAGGACATTGAGTGCTGCTATTGAAAAAACCTTTGAAGAGGGGCACAGCGAGATCCGGATCGAACGAATGGGAAGGGAATACCAGCTGGATATCAGCCGGATTGAATCTGCCGGGAAGGTGCTTGGTGCAGTTATGCTGGCATTTGATATCACGGAACAGGAATATGCAGAGCGGAACCGGAGAGAGTTTACCGCGAATGTTTCCCATGAGTTAAAGACGCCGCTTCAGGGAATTATCGGAAGTGCAGATCTGATTGAAACCGGTATGGTAAAACCGGAAGATATGCCGCGGTTTATCGGTCACATCCGGAAGGAAGCAACGCGTCTTGTGGCACTCATTGAGGATATTATCCGTCTGTCGCAGTTAGATGAAGGAAATGAGCTTCCCTGTGAAGAGGTTGATCTTATGGACATTGCAGAGGAAGTGGAACAGAATCTGGAGCCTGCGGCGGGTACCAAAGACATTGTAATTTCCCTGTCCGGCAGAAATGCCATTATGCATGGTGTGCGCAGACTTCTTTATGAGATCGTATATAACCTTTGTGATAATGCGATTAAGTATAATCTTTCGGGAGGAAAGGTTGAAATTGTGGTTGACCGGACGGAAGACGAAGCTGTTCTTTGCGTAAAGGATAACGGAATCGGAATTGCACCGGAACATCAGTCCAGGGTATTTGAACGCTTTTACCGTGTGGATAAGAGCCATTCCAAGTCCTCCGGCGGTACCGGTCTTGGGCTTTCCATTGTGAAGCATGCCGTACAGTATCATCACGGTAAGATAGAACTTAACAGTGAAGCAGGAAAAGGAACAGAGATTACCATTCATTTTCCGGTTGATGCAGACAAATAAAAATACATAATTAAAAAAGAGTATCTGTAGAAGAATTTCATCTTCTGCAGGTACTCTTTTGCTTTCCGGATATTCACATCAGGTAATGGCCGCTATAGTCTGACTACAGAAATGCAGCAATTAAACCTCGCGTGTACGGTGACGTCTTGCTTCCTGACGTGTCTGGTAAATCGAAATAATATCAAGCTGATAAACTACCACATACATGATTGCACCCATGAGAATACCGGTGATAACATCGAAACAGGAATGCTGCTTGATAAATACGGTGGAAAGAATAATGGAAATACATAAGATCAGGGAACCGAAGTATATTACCTTATTCTTCCGGAGCTTCTCATTATGAGTGACTGCCAGGTGGGCACCAATGGAATTATATACATGGATGCTTGGCCAAAGGTTGGTCGGTGTGTCTGCCTTGTAAATGGCAGCTACCATAGTTGTAAAAATATTATCTCTTGGCATTACTGCGGGACGAAGGTGATGTCCGTTTGGCCAGAGAGTAGAGATTAACAGGAAAATTGTCATTCCGGTAAAAAGAAAAGTACAGGCTCTGTAATAGTCCTGTTTATTCTTAAATAATAAGTACAATACAACAATGGAAACGTAACCGAACCATAAGTAATATGGAATAACAAATACTTCACAAAACGGAATCAGATCATCCCATTTCATATGGATGATCGTCTGCGGGCTCTGTACAGTACGTTCCAGATACGAAAACCAGCTCAGGTATATGAATGCATACACAATAAGAGGTATGGCATGCTTATACCTTTCATAAAATTTTTTCATTTTCCTCATTTCCTCCTCAGGTTTACAAAGAAACATTCCTATTTTAATAGATGAATCTTCTTTTGTAAACACTCAATTGTGATGGAGCTGCTCTTTCTGGAAACTTCTCCATCGGTGTGAACCCAGAACGGACGGTCAGCTTCAATGTGAACCGTGGCTCCGTCATAGGGATAAATGTGCGGATAGCGGTAATGCTTCCCCTTCATGGCAGAAGGAAGTGCAAAGAGAATCCGCAGCTTTGCAATCGGTCCGACCGCACAAAGGTTAAAGAGACCATCCTGTGCATCAGCATCCGGACAGAACATAAAACCGCCGCCCTCAAAACGGTGAATCATGGTGGCAATAAACAGAAAGCTTTTCAGTTCGAAAGGTTCCTTATTATCTAATGTAATAGTACAATTTCCTCTCTTTGTCAATATAAGCTGTTTTAATGCAATGGTCAAGTAGGTAAGTTTTCCCAGACCAAGCCTGTTAAGCACATTTTTAAAGTGGGATGACAGCGCCTCTTCACAGATTGCGGCATCATATCCGATTCCACAGCTGACTGCAAAATACCGGGTATCAGAGACTGTCTCTTCATGAAGTCTTGAATGTTCGTTTGCCGAATCATGGTAAGTAAGGCGGCCAAGATCCATAAGGAAAGGTTTACTGCATGCCAGTATATTGGATAGAAGAGAAGAAGCCTCTCCTTTGATGCAAAGATCACGGGCAAGATCATTACTTGAACCGGTGGGAATATAGCCAATCTCTACACGGTCAAAGTCCGTAATTCCCTGTAATACTTCATTAAAGGTTCCGTCTCCTCCCAAAACAATGATCCGCAGAACCGATGACGAATCCGGGGAAAGCTCATTTTCACATAATTCATGTACGATGTGGGTAACATCGCCAGGACCTTCTGACAGGAGTGCCTTATAATCTGTGTTCTCGCGGATTAAACAGGTTTCCAGTTCCTTCCACATTTCAAGTCCGTGACCGGATTTGGATGCCGGATTTACGATCATATATACCATGAAAAGTGTCCTCCCCTATAAATTCTCATTATATTTTAGCAGTATTTGTCGAAAGAGTAAAGCAATGTTTCTTTTTCGGGTTTCTTATGATATACTTACCTATATTTATAATCAGAGGAGGAGAATTATGTATTCATTGGATGAAGTCAGAAAAGAAGATCCGGAAATTGCACAGGCAATTGTGGATGAACAGCAGCGCCAGAACAGTCATATTGAATTGATTGCTTCTGAGAACTGGGTAAGCAAGGCTGTTATGGCAGCCATGGGAAGCCCGTTAACCAATAAGTACGCAGAAGGCTATCCGGGAAAGCGTTATTATGGTGGATGCCAGTGTGTGGATGTGGTTGAAAACCTTGCAATCGAACGTGCCAAAGAACTGTTTGGATGCGATTATGCGAATGTACAGCCTCATTCCGGTGCACAGGCTAATCTTGCCGTACAGTTTGCAATCTGTAACCCGGGAGATACCATTATGGGAATGAACCTGGATCATGGCGGACATCTGACGCACGGAAGTCCGGTGAATATTTCCGGTAAATATTTCCACATTGTGCCTTACGGGGTGAATGATGAAGGATTTATTGACTATGATAAATTAAGAGAGATCGCACTGGAATGCAAACCTAAAATGATTATTGCCGGTGCATCCGCCTATGCAAGAACGATTGATTTCAAGAAGTTCCGCGAAGTGGCAGATGAGGTTGGTGCGGTATTAATGGTAGATATGGCACATATTGCAGGACTGGTGGCAGCAGGACTTCATCCGAGCCCGATTCCTTATGCTGATGTGGTAACCACGACTACACATAAAACGCTGCGCGGACCGAGAGGCGGTATGATTCTCTGCAATCAGGAAGCGGCAGATAAATACAACTTTAATAAGGCAGTATTCCCCGGTATTCAGGGAGGCCCCCTTATGCATGTGATCGCAGCCAAGGCTGTCTGCTTCAAGGAAGCCCTGACCGATGAGTTCAAGGAGTATCAGAAGAACATTATCGACAATGCACAGGCACTTTGCAAGGGACTGATGGACAGAGGAATCAGGATCGTATCGGGTGGTACAGATAATCACCTTATGCTGATGGATCTTACCCCGTTTGATCTGACCGGTAAGGCTATTGAGAAGATGCTTGATGAAGCACATATTACGGCAAATAAGAATACCATTCCGAATGATCCCAAGTCTCCTTTCGTAACAAGTGGTATCCGTCTCGGAACACCGGCTGTTACTTCCAGAGGAATGAACACGGAGGATATGGATCAGATTGCAGAAGCCATTGCATTAATTGTGAAGGGCGGCGAGGAGAAGATTCCGGAAGCAAGGGCAATCGTCCAGAAGCTTACCGACAAGTATCCGCTGATCTAGTCCGTGGAAAAGCCTGTATGGTATAGTAATTAATATAACAAGATACGTTACAAAAGACAGATAAAAATTAGAAGATTTACAGAAGATCTGCTGACATGCCGGGTGGTGTGGAGGCAGATCTTTTCGGGTTTTCTGGTCTGTTTTTATTTCAGATTGTTATAGTTACATTGGTGTATAATAAATAACTGCAAATATTTGGAATTATTTACAAAAACTGACAATAAATCTGATAAAATGACAATAAAGATGATAGAATCGAAAAATAAAAAGAAAATTGCAAAAATGTGTTGACAAATTAAAACGATCTGTTATAATAAAATCATAAACAAGAGATATCTTTCACATAGATAATCTAAAGCAAAGGAGGTACAGTCCACCGGAAACTGAATAAATTTCCTCATTACATTTAATAAAGTAATGAGTACAAGCCATTGCAATACCAGTAAAAGGTACAAAAGAACAACGTACGAAAGACAAGACAGAAGCAATTCGAATCGTATCAGCTACAGAAGAGAAAGTAACGAGAAACAGAAGACAAGAGAATAGAAACCGTTACATGTTTGTTCATACGAATGAGTAGTGAAGAAAATACGAAAGAGAAAGTACAATTGAATAAAGAATAATCCATTGAAGTAGAAATTATAAAGAAAAGAGGTTAGTCCAATGGAGAGCATAGTTTAGAAGCGGGTGTCAAAGTAATTGTGTTGATGCCCGCTTCGATTCGTGATATGATAAGCGCATAAGAAAAACAAGCGACGCCATAGGCGGCATTTGTTTTTCTGCGCTTATCAACGAACATGCGGTCAACGGAGTTGGGCAGGAGTGCGAAGCACGGGCATGTGAGTGTGAAGGAAACAACGAATATCCTGCGAAGCAGGATGTGGAGCACGAAGTGCGGATTCGTGAGTGGTGCGGCGCTTATCAGCGAACATACAAACTACTTTTTACTTGAAATAGATAAATATTATACTTAGGAGGTACCATGAGCAGACAGGAAACTTATGATGATGAAATAGACAGAAGAGAGTATCGGAGGGCAAGACGTAAGAGAAACCAGCTTATTGCGATTATCGTAGTGATTGTAGCAGGACTTGCACTGGTTGCCGGAGGGATCTTTGGTGTAACACGGTTAATGAAGCATCTGAATGATAAAAAGCATACGGAAGAACTTCAGGCACAGCTTGAGGAGCTGGCAGAATCCGAACCTGCGGTTGTAGAGGCGCCGGCAGAAGAACCGCAGGAACTGACATCGGATGACTATCTGAATCAGATCGCAGATACCTGTATTGCGGAAATGTCTCTTGAGAACAAGGTGGCAGGTCTGTTTATGATTACACCGGAATCGCTGACGGGTGTGGATATGGTAATTCAGGCTGGAGATACCACAAAGCAGAAATTGAGTGAATACCCGGTAGGCGGTCTTATTTATTTCAGCAAAAATATCAAATCAGCGGATCAGCTTAAGGAGATGCTTGATACAACCAGAAATACGATGATTTATCCCGTTTTTCTTGCTGTGGATGAAGAAGGGGGAAGTGTATCGCGTGTTGCAGGAGCAGGACTTGCAGAAAATGTGGGGGATATGTCAGAGATTGGAAGTACCTGTGATCCGGAAAAGGCAAAGGAAGTCGGAACTACAATCGGAACCTATTTGTCTCAGTCAGGCTTTAACGTTGATTTTGCTCCGGTAGCAGATGTTGTTTCCGCAGAGAATGCAGTGATCGGAAACAGGTCCTTTGGATCTGACCCGAATGTCGTAGGTACGATGGTGGCAGCAGAAGTACAGGGCCTGCAGGAAAGTGGTGTCAGTGCATGCTTAAAGCATTTCCCGGGAATCGGAGATACCACGACAGATACGCATGATGAAAAAACGGTATCAGAGAAAACACTGGAGGATATGCAGCAGAACGATCTCCCGGCATTCCAGGCGGGCATTGATGCAGGCGCAGACTTTGTAATGGTCAGCCATATGTCTCTTCCTAATGTGGTGGGAGATGATACCCCGTGTTCTTTATCAGGAACAGTGATTAATGACCTTTTGAGAAACCAGCTTGGCTATGATGGAATTGTGATTACGGATGCCCTTGATATGAGTGCCATTACGGACTCCTATTCATCGGCAGAGGCGGCAGTCAAGGCGATTGAAGCAGGAGCAGATATGCTGTTGATGCCGGAGAATTTTGAAGAGGCTTATCAGGGAGTTCTGGAAGCGGTTCAGAATGGAACGATTTCCGAAGAACGGATTAATGAGTCATTAAAAAGAATTTACCGGGTGAAATACAGGGACAGAATCGAATAAATCCGGCATGGAGTGAAACAGAAAAATATAAATCCGGTAAATGCTGTATTTACGGCATTTGCCGGATTGAAATGATGGAATTTTTTAAAAATTGAAAAAATTATAAAAATAAAGTTGACAAAGTAAAGGTCCTATAGTATTATACTAATTGTCCGCAAGACGTAACAGCTTACAGACACAACAGAATATGCGCGAGTGGCTCAGTTGGTGGAGCACGACCTTGCCAAGGTCGGGGTCGCGGGTTCGAGTCCCGTCTCGCGCTCTCCAAGGAACAAGAAAAGGATATCCATTTGGATATCCTTTTCTTGTTTTCGAGCCCCGGCGGGGCTCGAAGGTTCGAGGTCTCCGCTCCGCTTCGGTCGTTGCAGCATGGTGGATTTGAGTATATAGTGAAGGGGAGATATTTTACTGAAAAGAGGAAAAGCAAAATGAAACTATTATTCAGACAGCGGATGTTTTCATGGTTTGACAGCTACGACATCTATGATGAAAATGAAAATACCGTATATGTTGTGAAGGGACAGCTTTCGTGGGGACACTGTCTCAAGATTTTTGATGCCTACGACAGGGAGGTCGGTACGGTTAAGGAACGGGTGCTGACTTTGCTTCCGAAATTTGAAGTATACGAGGGGGATTCCTACGTTGGCTGCATCAGCAAGGAGTTTTCCCTTTTGAAGCCCCGATACGACATTGACTTTAACGGCTGGTATGTGGAAGGCAGTTTTCTGGAATGGGATTATACCATTACCGGTGCGGACGGAGAAAAGATTGCATCCATTTCCAAGGAGCTGTTTCACATGACAGATACTTATGTACTGGATATTCCGAACCATGTAAATTCGCTACATGTGCTGATGTTCGTACTGGCAATGGATGCAGAAAAGTGTTCCAGAAACTAAATAAAAGCGATGTACAGGTACAGTCAGCCTAAAATATGATGGTTCAGCCACTTACGGGAATGGAACCGGATAGAGAAGATCACGGCCCGGATGCTCCAGTCAGCGAACATGCCGATCCACACGGCGATTGGTCCAAAACCCCAGATACGGCATAAGTAAACGCATAAGGCCACACGGCAAAGCCACATGGTGCAGCAGGAGGTAATCATGGAGAATTTCACATCACCTGCCGCTCTCATGCCATAGGCAGGGATAAAGGAAAGAACCCAGGAAATCGGCTTTGCGATGGTGATAAAGACCATCATCCGGAAACAAAGTCGGGCACTCTCGGCTTCCATGCCGCCAAGTATGGTGATCGGTCCGGTAAGTGCCAGGACAAGCAGACAGCTTACGATAATGACTGCTTCCGCAAGCAGGGACAGCTTTTTAATATAATAAATGGCTTCATCCTTACGTCCGGCGCCAAGACACTGTCCGACAACAGTCATCAGCCCGATACCGATTCCCATAGCGGCGACACCGTTTAGGCTTTCGAGGATGTTCGTCATTGCCTGGGCTGCGATTGCAATGGTGCCAAGGGTGGAAACGGTAGACTGGATGGCTAATTTACCGAACTGGAACATACCGTTCTCAATGCCGGAGGGGATTCCGATACACAGGATCTTTTTGATTGTAGAAAAATCCGGGCGGATCGCAAGATAATTGCGGATGGAAATCGGATTCTTTTCATTCCGCAGCTCCCAGATGACCACAACGGCACAGAAGATCCGGGATACCAGTGTAGAAATGGCAGCACCGGCAACTCCCATGTGTAAAACAAAGATCAGAATTGCATTTCCGCCGATGTTCAGAAAGTTGGAAATGACGGAGATGATCATGGGATGACGGCTGTCGTTATGGGCTCTCATAACGGAAGCTCCTGCATCATATAACCCGATGAACGGGAAGGAGAGCAGGGTGAACAGGAAATAAAGCTGTGAATTGGTCATGACATCTGCTTCGACCCTTCCGAAAATAAGACGCAGCAAAGAGGCCCGGCTGAATAGGCACAGCAGCGTCAGAGCGGTGGATAATACGGTCATAACGAGTAATACCTGTCTGGCAGCGTGGGTGGCGTGCTTTTCATCCTGATTGCCAAGATAATGGGAACAGAGGATGGCACCACCGGCAGCGAGTGCGGAGAGCGCCTGGATTACGAGGACATTTATGGAATCGACAAGTGAAACGGCAGAAATGGCTGCGGATCCTACGTTGCTTACCATCATGGTGTCTACCGTGCCCATCAGGCAGGAAAGGAGCTGTTCCACGATGATGGGAACAAGGAGCTTGCGCAGATCGGTGTTGGTATATAAATGATTGGATTCCTTCATCAGTTGTTCTCTTCTTTCCGGTGTTTCAGATAATTCAGAGATATTATAGCACTGCTGCGGGAAAAGAAAAGCTTTTTATAAGACCATAAAGAAAAAGAGTGATGCTGTGGTACATCGAATGGGGAATATAGGAGATTGACATGAAGTTAGTTGGTTTTTTTGATGTAAATCGTGGAAGTATGCTTACAGCGCATAAATTACAGACAGGTAATATGACCAGATTGGAACGTAAGAAAAAGAAAAATATTATCATTCTGGCAATTGTAATCATTTTTGTGGCATTGCTGCTTGAAGCAGCCATTTTAAAATATGTTCATGATAAAAGTATATACAGAACCTCCAAGGTACTTGTCGACCGTGTGATTACCGTACTCAATAAAAATGACGAGAACAAGAACGAGCTTATTAAAGCTTTGAAGGAGGAGTATATTGTAAGAGCTAAATCAGTAGCATATATTATAGATGCAAAGCCGCAGGTGGAGTACGATGTTGAAGAGCTGCAAAAGATAGCAAATCTGATGTCGATTGATGAAATTCATCTGTTTGATGAGAAAGGATGTATTTACAGTGGTACTTTGCCGAAGTATTTTGGATTCAGCTTTAATTCCGGAGAGCAGATGGGATATTTTAAGCCAATGCTGGAAGATAAGGAGCTTACCCTGTGCCAGGATGTTACCCCGAATACGGCAGAGCAAAAGAAGATGATGTATGCAATGACCTGGAATGAAGATAAAACAAAAATGATCCAGGTTGGGATTGAGCCTACGCGACTTCTTAATGAAATGAGACAGAATCAGATTTCTAATGTAGTGGCAGATATACCGGTGTATAATGGTATGGAGATATTGGTAGCAGATGTGGATCAGAGGATTATATCCGGAGCTACAGATAGCAGCAAAATAGGAAAAACACTTGATGAGACAGGAATAACCTTTGGGGGTGCCGGTAAAGAGGAGGGGCTGGTCAGACAGGCCCGCGTAGGGGGAAAAAGCTGCAGATGCATGATGCGTCAGGATAGTACCTATGTTGTTGTGTTAACCGTAGAGAATGCTTTTTACCGGCAGGGAAGTATTATTGCGATACTTATTGTAGGTATATATCTGGTATTGGCTTCATGCTGTATGGCTTATATGCTTATAAAGGTCATGAGAGAAAAGTATGAAAAAGAAACATTATTATACATTTCCAATACCGATGAACTTACCGGATGCTTAAACCGGCATGCGTATGAAGCTAATATGGGCAGGCTTGACCTTGCAAAGGAATGGGTATATATTTCCATGGATCTTGACGGGTTAAAGCGTATCAATGATTCTAAGGGGCATGCTGCGGGAGATGAGCTTATACGTGCAGCTGCAGAATGTATGAAGGACA
>OCLD01000407.1_pt1 | contig 10702 bp, 9 predicted proteins | sample 1495911 | NCBI WGS metagenome assembly OCLD01 (sample SAMN03418271, study PRJEB22391) | human gut metagenome | biome: human-gut; feature: organic feature; material: feces | host: Homo sapiens | place: Tanzania | collected 2013-01
AAAAACAATTTCATATATATTTTGATCCTTGTACTGATTTTGACCGCCAGCAGATATTTTTCAATAGGTCTTGCAACCGGAGATTCCATGCGTCCAACCATCCCCTCTCCCAGCATTTTATTGATTAACAAACTGGAAAAAGATTTTCAGCGAAATGATATCGTAGTATGCCGAAAAGATGGATGGAAAGCAATTACCAAAAGAATTATCGGGCTTCCCGGCGAAACCGTCACGGTTACGGAGAATGGCAGGGTGCTTATCAATAATGCTCTGTATGAGGATAACTACGGTAATATCACCTTTCCAATGTACTTTACTGGTGACAGAACCTATCCGGTAATTCTTGGGGAGAACGAATACTTCGTAATGGGAGATAACCGGAATCTCAGTGTTGACAGTAGATATTCCGAAATTGGAAATATAAGGAAAGAACAGATAATAGGAAAGGTAATAAATTATTAGGCTGTTGTTTTATCGATTCATTATCTAACTTTCGTCGGAATTTTATTATTTGTTTTCGTTGACATATTATAACCGGAACCGTATAATAATATTAATGATGAGCAATCATCGTCAGGTGAGTTCCTACCATCTAAGTGGAAAACTTTAAAATCAGGAGAGTTCCTGCCAGATAGTGGAAAACTTTAAAATCGGAGATTCCCTGCCAGATAGTGGGAAGCTTTAAAATCAAAGGGTGGTCACTATGACTGCCCTTTTTCTAAATTGGAGAGAATTACTATGGATACCTTGAAATTATATGAGATTTCAGAAGAATATATTTCTTACCTTCGATCCTTTGACAGACTTGTTTTTTCTGCCAAAGAAGAAGACCGCAACCACACGCGGAAATATTTAGGCATTGTACATACCATCAATAATTACGACTACTATATTCCACTGTCATCCCCTAAAAATACCGATTACCAGATCATTAATGGGAAAAGAAAGATCCGCCGGAGTATTGTTCCAATTATCCGGATCCCGCCCCTTCAGATTCCGGGGAAATGGAATTAAAGGGTACATTGAAGCTCAGCAATATGATACCTGTTCCTTCTTCTGAATTAAGTATGTATGACATAGAAAATGAACCGGATCTATCCTACAAATCTCTCATATATAAAGAGTTACTTTTTATCCGTAAAAACAGAAATAAAATTATTCAGTATGCAAATGTCCTCTACAAACAAAAGAAGGATTTAACCTCTTCGATTGGTTATTTGAATAACACAGTCAATTTTTCTTTATTGGAGGAGAAACATGATGACTTTATCATGCAAAAGGAGAGTTTAAATGAAGATTAAATCTATGAATCATAAACTTTTAAAGACATTGCTTATCGGACTTACGTTATGCTCCTTGTTTTCTATGTCAGGTATGCTTACACAGGATGAAGGAGCTGCTTTTGGAAAAGAGGTTCACAAATTAATTGTGTCTGGTGTTTCAAAAGAAGAAATAGAAAACTATCTTGAACAAAACGGATACGCAAACGACATTGTTGGTGGCACTCAAGCATTGAAGGAAGCTGAAGCTTCTGGTTACTTCAACAACCGTAACAGTTCTACTCCGGCAACTACCACTACTGCTACTCCAACTCCATCTGCTACACCAAAGCATGAGCATAAGTACAGTGTAAAGCTTACGAAAGATCCCACTTGTTACGAAGAAGGTACTTTAACTTACACCTGCGATTGTGGTGACACTTATGAAGAACCGGTTGCACAGTTGGAACACCAGTACACAGACACCGTAACGAAAGAGCCAACCTGCACAACAGAAGGTGAAAGAACATATAAGTGCAGCTTATGTGGAGATACTTACACAGAAGTCATAGTAGCCAAAGGACATATGGATGGACAATTCACCATCACCAAAGAGCCGACATGTACAGAACCTGGTGAAAAGACCGTGTACTGTAAGGTATGTAACGAAGAGATTCGCACGGAATCCATTGATCCTACCGGACATGAAAACACTGATACCCGTTTAACGCCATCCGGATTGTTCTCCGCAGGAAAAGAAGAAATTTACTGTTTGAAATGCATGAAAGTTCTTGAAACCAGAGTAATTCCTGTTCCAGTATGGCATTATGTAGTGTTTGGTATAGGAGTTACAATTATTCTTATCATTTTAATTGCCGTATGGATTGGTAGAATAGCACATAAAAAGTAATCTGCATAATCAACACAATAGACATCTAAAAAGCAACTTTCACATCCGTGTAAGTTGCTTTTGTTCTTCTCTTATTGCACATGGATTCCTATATATCATGAAAAGCACTCATTCAACATTATGTCAACCGCCTCACCCGGCAAACTCCACCGCATGCGCTACACCGGGAATGGACTTTCCTTCATTGAAGCTGACCTTACTAAGCAATGCTCCCGTTGGCACGAAAAGCACACGCTTATAGCTTCCTTCCTTTAGCTTCTTTAAGATCAGGGCGGCAAGTGTTACGGCTGCGCAGCCACACCCGCTTCCTCCCGAATGTGCGTCCTGCGATTCGTCATAGATTTCGATTCCACAGTCCATGTGCTGTGCCGTGATGTCGATTCCCTTTTTCTGAAGCAGATCAAAAAGTGCGGTCTGGCCGACCATACCAAGATCGCCGGTAATGATCCGGTCATAGTCCTCCGGTTTGCGCTGGAAATCCCGGAGATGGCGTTCGATCGTATCTGCGGCCGCCGGTGCCATACACGCTCCCATATTCATGGAATCCTTGATTCCCATATCCACGATCTTCCCGATGGTGATCGCTGTTACCCTGGCATAATCCATCTCACTTTTCTGCCCGCTTAAGATAAAGGCGCCACTCCCTGTCACCGTTGTCGTTGCGGACATCGGACGCTGGTTTCCGTAGTCGAGTGGGAAGCGGAACTCTTTCTCCGCACTGGCATAATGACTGGACGTAACGCAGGCTGCATTCTCTGTCATCCCGCCTGCAATCATCATGGCCGCCATGGCAATGGTCAGTCCGCTGGTGGAGCACGCCCCGTAAAGCCCCACAAACGGAATATCAAAATTCATATTTCCAAAACTGCTTGCGATTGACTGCCCAAGCAAGTCTCCTGCAAACAACAGATTGATGTTCTCCTTTTTTAACCCTGACTTTTCAATTGCCAGGGAAAGTGCTTCTCTCTGCAGGGCGCTCTCCGCTCCCTCCCAGGTATCCGCACCGAATTTATCATCCTCCGAAACCAGATCAAACAATTCTCCGAGCGGCCCCTGTCCTTCCTTTTTACTCACCACGGAAGCACACGACCGGATATAAACAGGCACCGGAATCTTGATTGTTCCCTTTCCCTGTTCAAAAATTGCACCTACTGTTTCCTGCATAAAAAATCCCTCCTGCCTGTCAAAATAAAAGCAATACATTCTCTCTTACCTTTATTTTGACAAATCAGAAGGGTTTTATACATTTGCAACTATTCAGAGCCATGCAAAATTGCATTCATTAAAAAACAATTTCTTCCTGCTTCTATCCAATCGGAATGACTCTTCCCATCTCTGCGGATGTCCTATGGGAAATGGAAATCACAGTGCGCTCCCTGGATACCCGCTTTAAGGCCTGTAAAACTTCCTTTTCGGTTTCGGCATCCAGATTAGCAGTAATTTCATCAAGAAGCAGTAACTGGGGACTTGCCGCTGCGGCACGCGCAATGGAAAGGAGCTGCCATTGTCCCTGGGAAAAAAGCTCCGGTGTACAGATCGTGTCATATCCATCGGGAAGCGCTTCGATCGTTTCCTGTAAGCCGGTAAGAGAAGCAACCTCCTTCACTTCCTGATCCGTAATGGAAGAATCAAATAATGTGATCTGATCCTTCACGGTTCCCGGTACCATATGGAACGACTGCTCCACATAACCGAACAACCGGCGTTTCTCTTCATCCCGGATATCCGTTGCATTGATCCCTTCAATCCGCACTTCTCCCTCCTGCGGTTCATAAAGTCCAAGCAGGAGTTTCAAAATCGTACTTTTTCCGGATCCGGTACGTCCCATGAGCGTCACCTGTTCTCCCTGTTTTACCTGAAAGCTCAACTGTTTCAGAATTTTCCGCTCGTCATATCCAAACGTTACATTCCGGAATTCCACAAACGCTCCGGCTTCCTTCTCTTTTGCTTCTTCCTTCGAAACCACCTTCTGTTCCGGAAGTTCCTCCATGGAAAGGAATTCGTTGATTCTACGGATGCCGGCAACGGCGGACTGGATTGTTTGGATCTCCATACCAAGGCTTTCTACCGGGGTAAAAATCTGTGAAATATAATTCATGACCGCTACGGCTGTACCGGCTGACATTCCAAATAACATAAGCACGCGCGGGCTTCCCGATGCCGAAAGCAGCATGACACTGGAAACGACTATCGCATTTAAAATCAGAATCACCGGAGAATACACCGCATCATAGAAGTTGGTTTTCTCCATGGCACGATAACTGTCCCCGATATATTCATCATACTTCCGTTCCATATAGCTTTCCTTGGAAAGACAGTGAATGGTCCGGATGTTGTGCAGGGTTTCCGGAACGTGTCCCGACGCACGGCTGACCGCTTTCCGGTTCTGCAGCTGTGAAACCAGCATATTCTTCTGCACGTAGCGGGTAAACACAAACAGGAACGGTAACAGGATCAGTAAAATAATGGATAATCCGCGGTTCTGGAACCAGATCACCACAAGGATACTGATGATCTTGCAGGCATCGGCAAACATACTGACAATTCCTGAAGTAAACAGGTTCTCAACCGTGTCCACATCACCGACAAACCGTGATACCACCGCGCCCGGCTCCTGCTTGTTTAAGTCATCTGCCTTTAAATGTACGAGCTTTTCCATCAGGCCGCTGCGCAGGGCGTGCGTCATTTTCTGACCGAATACAATCAACAGTCCTTCTCTTGTCGATTCCATAAGCCCCGTTAAGGCCAGCATGCCAAAATAAGCCAGAATCCCTCCAAAGCCTGTCATCTTCTGTGTAGTCAGTGCATCAATAATCCGTGCCAGAATCATGGGCGGCACTAGGGATAACAGAATTGCTCCACAGACCGAAATCACAATTCCGGTTACCAGAAGCAGGTGCTTTCGCATCACCAGTAAAATCATTTTGGATACGCTTCTATGCTTCATGCTGCACACCCCCTTCCTGATCCTCAAACAATCTCCGGTATTCCGGAACCTCTTTCAGCAGTTCTTCATGGGTTCCGACAACCGTACTACCCTGTTCCATCCAGATGACCTTCGACAGCTTCGGGAACAGGTACAGCCGGTGTGAAATCAGCAGCACCATACTATTTCCTGTTTCCTTCTGCAGATTCTTAAAAATCTCCTGTTCGGTATTCCGGTCCAGTGCAGAAAATGGATCATCCAGAATCAACAGCGGCCGCTTATGGCATAAGGTTCTTGCAAGGGAAAGTCTCTGTGCCTGGCCACCGGAAAGCCTTACGCCGCTGCTTCCGATCTTTGTCTGTAATCCGTCCTCCATGGCATCGGCTTCTTCCTTCAGACACACCTGTCTTAAATACTCTCCGGCATCGCCGTCATCGCCCATCAGAACATTGTTTTCGAGTGTATCATTCATCAGTTCGGGATCATGTCCCAGATATCCCACCATCGTTGTACGCTTGGAAGGCTCCATATCTGCCAATTCCACGCCATCAAATTGGATGCTTCCTTCATATGGATATTCACATAAAAAGACCTTGCCCAGTGTGGATTTTCCACAGGCTACCGGTCCCGTAATGCCGATGATCTCGCCTGCATGCGCCGTAAAGGAAAGATCGTGGATGATCTCCTTTGCCTGCGGATAGGCAAACCGCAGATGCTCTACCTGCATCTTGCGGATCTGCGCGGGCTCCTGGGCTTTGCTCTCTTCCGGCATTTTCAAAAGCGGACGGATTCTCTTCCAGGAAACCTGCGCTTTATGTACGGCATTAAAAAGCTTCGCTGCACTTGATGCCTTCGTCGAAAGCTTGGTAAAGCAGGACAGGAAGGTCGTAAACATCGCGATGTCAAATGCGGTCCAGCCAATGCCCAATACATTTCTTCCACCAAAGTATAAAATAAACAGAACACCGGCCATTGCCGTCACCCGGTATACGGGAGGCAGTACGGCATTCCAGATATTAGCTTTTACCGCCGCCTTCTCATATGCGGTCAGATTCTCCTCGTAAGCATTCTGCCGCTCCTTTTCACAGCCAAATACACGATAGGTAATTGTATTGGACGCCCGGTCAAGGGTTGCCGTACTTAACCGGCCGGACTGCTCCTTATAGGCTGTCCCGTTTCTCTGGATCAGAACCTTCATCTTTTCTGCCAGATAATAGGACACCGGTGGAAAGATCATACATAACAGTGCAAGACGCCAATCATACCATAACAGCATATAGGCATAGGCAAGCAGCGCCACTCCGGTATCAAAGATCTCCGTGGTAAATTTACGCATGCCCTCCACGCAGTCATCCACATCGAGGATCGCCTTCGTCATCACATTGCCGACGCCCTCCTCCTGAAGCTGCGCCCGGCTTTTGCGGACCAGCGTTCCGTATAGAATCTGCTTCATTCTCCGGTTTACATTGTTGGCAAACCGCCGCACATAAAACCGCTTGGCATAGCGTGAGATCTGTACCACCGCAATTGCTGCAACATAGGCAAGTACCAGATAAAGCATGTCCCGGAACGTTGCTTTGCCATTCAGAATATCGATGAGACGCCCCGTCATCTGTCCTTCAAAATACGGACCTGCCAGAAGCCCCACATTATAAATGAGGCCCGATAAGGTAACAATCAGCAGAACCAGCCATTCCGCTTTAAAATAAGACATTACCTGATCGGGTTTAAATTCCTTTTGTTTCATCTGCTTATACCCCATGCTCCATCAGAAACCGCTTCCAAAGTTCATTGTATTTGCCAAGAAGATGGATCTGGTCGTGCGTATATTCCGCATTCAGATCTCCATTTTCATCGCAGACCGCTTCATTCATATCAATGTAAAAGAATGTTTCGTTATCGGCAAGCGTTGCAATCGCATTGTTTCTTGCATTGATGTTGCTGTTGTTAAAGATGGCATCCGAACTGCTCTTCTGTCCGGATACTCTCATATTGGCTTCAATGATGATCTTAGCCTCCGGTGCCAGCTCATGAAGGGTGTCCACAACCTCCGTGTACTTTTCCATGAAATCCTCAGTCGTTCCGCGACCTAACTCATTAATGCCCATCATGATATAGATTTTACCATAATTCTTTGCAACAAGTGCTTCTTCTACCGTTCCTTTTCCTTTGAAATTCTCGTCCATTACCTTATAAATGGTAAGAGAAGTTTCACACAGGAAATCCGCATGCTCCGAAAGATCCGTATAGTCATATAAGCCTACCGTTCTGGAATCCCCGATAAACAGCGCATCGTCAAAGTAACTTTCGTCCACCTTCCTGAAATCATAGTTTGCCGCGCGCTGTACGCCTGCATCCCCATAAATATCCGCTGAAATATGATTGATGTATTCCTCGTAGGTACTCTCCCGCAGCGGTTCCAGACGTTCCAACGGCACTTTCAGATCATTTCCGGAAACGGTCTCTTCTCCTTCTTCCTGTAAAGGGTTACCGGATACATCGGCAGTACCCTCCTGTTCCAGAGAATTTCCGGGAACATCGCTCCTCTGTCCTTCCGGTTCCTGCTGTGATCCTGCCTCTGCCCCTGTTTCCGCATCCTGTGCTTCTCCCACTTCACCATCCGCATATCCCGGTTCCTGTACTTCTTCCAGCGAACCCTCTTTCAGCTCATCAATCTTCTGTTTTCTTGCAAGGACCTCTGCCTTCTTTGCATCATTAAAGAGATCCCACGGATAAATTTCATCGTTGATTCCCGTAAACACCATGGCTAACAGTGGCTGCTTTAGGGGATCATATTCCTGTGTTGCATAAATATTATGAAATCCGCACAATGCCGCAATCGACAGCAGCACCGTTCCCAGCAGGATTCCTGCAAGGAGCGGACAGTTTTTCAAAAAATTCTTCATCGTCATACGACCTTTCTCAGAAAGTATTAGAAATTCAGGTACATAAACGGATTTCCTGCCGTACTCGAAACAAAATAAATACTGAGCCAGAACAGAACAAATAACAACAGAATCACAAACGGATTCTTTTTATGCTTTTCATAGAAATCAAATACTGCCGGAATACAAAGCACAATTCCTACTGCCAAAAAAGCGCCGTAACTTTGCAGATATTTCACAATGTCCTGTGCATTGACTGCAACACCACCGTTTCCAAAGAACGGGAACAGTCGGCTAAAGTACATGCCAAGCTGCTGAAGATCGGTAATGGCAAATACCACCCAGCTTAACGGAATGAGAATCACAAGATAGATATGTCCCAGTACCGGCAGTTTCTGTAAATATTTTCCATACCATAGCTTTTCCATAATAATGAGCAGTCCGAGAATCGCTCCCCAGAGCAGAAAATTCACACCTTCACCATGCCAGAATCCGGTAAGAAGCCAGACAACCACAAGGTTAAAAACCATCTTTCCTTTACCGCAACGGCTTCCTCCCATCGGAAAATACACATAATCACGGAACCATCTTCCGAGCGTCATATGCCATGTGCGGTAAAACTCCGAGATGCTTTTGGACGCATAAGGATGGTGAAAATTTTCGATAAAGTCAAAGCCAAGCATGACCATTAAGCCGGATGCCATCAGGGAATATCCCCAGAAATCAAAATAAAGCTGCAGGGAATACCCCACTGCACCCAGCCATGCAAGCGGTGTGGATATACTCTGATAGCCGATCATCTGCAAATCCTTCCAGAGAATCGCAAGACGGTCTGCAAGCAGCACTTTCATGGACAGACCAATCACAAAATACTGTAATCCATCCTCAAATCCTTCCAGGGAATAATACCGGGTAGCATAGGTCTGCCCTTCCTCATAACGCATGACCGGTCCCTGTGCAATCTGTGGAAATACCATGAAATACAGGGCTGCATCCATAAACTTCGGGCTTTCCGTAATCTCTCCCCGGTACAGGTCAGCCTGATAGGAAATCATCTTAAAGATAAAAAAACTGATTCCAAGTGGCAGTAACGTTCCTGACACAAATACCCCCAATGTCTTAAATGCAATGAGAACCGCCACATCCACACATACGATGCCGGTCAGATACCTCTTTCTTGCAATCTTATGCCACTCACGAATCTCATATCCGCACCGCTGGTTCCACATCTGCTTTCCAATAAAGTAATTGAGCCAGGTGAGAAAAATAAGTAATAAAATAAAAACCGGTTCCGCCATAGCATAAAACACAATACTGCCAATGAGCAATATCGTGTTTCTGTGTTTTGCAGGAAACGCATAATATAAGATCAAAAAGACCGGTAAAAACCGGAACATAAATTCCAAACTGGCAAAGCTGATCATCTTTTGTCTTCTCTCTATCTGTTCTCTTCAAATTTCTGTCTTATCATATTTCTTAAGTTCAAAGCTTACTATCTTCTCATGCTCACGGAACAGCCTTTTCAAAACAGAACTGTCCAGAGCCAGTAAACAAGCCCTAACACCCAGCTTGTAAAAATTCCGTACAGAATAACGGGGCCTGCAATCGTAAAAATCTTACACCCCACGCCGAACACCCAGCCTTCCTTCTTAAACTCAATCGCCGGAGCCGCTACCGAATTGGCAAATCCGGTAATCGGAACAAGCGCCCCTGCTCCCGCAAAGGTTACAATCTTCGAGTACACATGAAAGCCGGTCAGAAGTACGCTTAATGCTATGAGAGCAAGGGAACAGATACTTCCTGCCTGCTGCTCGTCCATACCGAGCTTCTGTATCGCCAGATTTGTAATGAGCTGCCCCAGTACACAGATCAGCCCTCCTACGAAAAAGGCCTTTATCATCTGCTTCCAGAGCTGATAGGTGGGTGTAATTTTCTTGACATATTCTTTATATTCTTCTGACATAATTTCTCTACTCTTTGTCTATAGGATATGAAATCATGTCCGGAATATACATATTCCTTCTACAAAACTTACGTTTTATTTACTCTGTTTATAAACAGGATCCGCCGGATATCCACCCTTTAATTTCTGCATGCCGCGCTGGATGGCATCCTTGGAATTCTTCCAGTCCGCATCCTTGTTGCGGTAATCAAATTTTTCAACAAGCCACGAAACATCCTCCTGCAGACGTTCCATGTTAGTCTTCATCAACCGGAACATTGCCGGGTAAAACTCTGCCTTTTCCTTGTCATTCAGACGGCTCTCCGCTCCGTCACACAGATCTCCGAAGTGCGGCAGACAAAAGCCCTTCCCGTTTAATACCTTTTCCTTAAACGCAGCATCCTTTGTATAAAGATAAAAAAATGTATCCAGATACCGCTCATACGTGTCGGCAAACTGCCGGCAGATATAGCAGGACTTCTCCTTCTCGCGCACCCACGCCCCGATGGAGTTGGTGGTGTCCGCAGGCTTTTTCATTCTTGCCATAAATCCGGATTTGCCCGGTGTGAATTTATCAAACTGCTCCTGCAGCTCCTGATTCATCTTCTTATAATGAGTTTTTAAAATCCAGCCGTTTCCGAGTGTATTTCCATAGTCAAACATCTTCTTAAAATGCATCCGGCAAAAACCGGTACGGTCTGTAATCTCGCGGACATCGCTCTCCATATAAGAGGATCCGGATCCCAGCACGAAATCCAGTAAATCCTTCTCCACCTCCCG
>OCLD01000415.1_pt1 | contig 10629 bp, 7 predicted proteins | sample 1495911 | NCBI WGS metagenome assembly OCLD01 (sample SAMN03418271, study PRJEB22391) | human gut metagenome | biome: human-gut; feature: organic feature; material: feces | host: Homo sapiens | place: Tanzania | collected 2013-01
CCTTCGGGGAGAGCGGTGCCTTCGCCAGTTTGTGTTTTTCACTATTCACTATTCACTTTTCACTATTCACTAAAGAAGTGTAACTCCCATTCTTCATTCTTCACTCTTCATTCTTCATTTAGAACATTCTTCACTCTTCATTCTTCATTTCAGAAAGACATATCTTCCCCTCTTTTCAATGAAAAGCAGCAGTTTTTTTGGTAATATGGCGATAAATAAGTAAATTTGCAGAAATTTTTATTTATAACAAGAGGTAATGGGAATTACATCAATAGCAAGATTCTACTTCCACAAACGCCAGAAAGAACTGGAAAGACACGGGAAGGAAGGCGTGCAGATGCAGGCGGAAGTGCTGAAAAGTCTGCTCGACAGAGCCAGTGACACCGAGTATGGACGTGACCATATCTTCAATATGACACGCTCATACGAGGAGTTCGCACACAACGTACCGGTCAATACCTACGAAGAGCTCAAGGGCGACATAGACCGAATGCGCCACGGAGAAAAGGACATACTGTGGCCAGGCGTGGTGAAATGGTACGCCAAGTCATCAGGAACGACCAACGACAAGTCAAAGTTCATTCCCGTAAGCGACGTCGGTCTGGAAAACATTCATTACCAGGGCGGTAACGATGCCGTGGCAATGTATCTGCAGAACAATCCCAAAAGCCGCCTCTTCGACGGCAAATCACTCATACTCGGCGGTTCACATTCATCAAACTATAACGTCGATGGCTCGCTCGTCGGCGACCTCAGCGCTATACTTATCGAGAATATCAACCCGATAGTAAATCTCGTCAGAGTGCCTGACAAGCGCACAGCCCTCATCTCCGACTTTGAGGTGAAGCGCGACAAGATAGCCGAAATATGCCTCCACAAGAACGTGACAAACATCTCTGGCGTGCCGTCATGGATGATGTCGGTGCTCCAGCGCGTGATGGAACTCTCAGGAAAGCAGCACCTTGAAGAGGTATGGCCTAATCTGGAGGTGTTCTTCCACGGAGGTATAGCCTTCACACCCTACCGGAAGGCATACGAGCAGCTCATCACTTCGCCGAATATGCACTATATGGAGACATACAATGCTTCGGAAGGTTTCTTCGGACTTCAGAACGACCCGCAGGACAAGAGCATGCTCCTCATGCTCGACTACGACGTGTTCTACGAATTTATACCGATGGACGAATTCGGCAAGGAAAACCCTACAGTCGTGCCGCTCGAAGGAGTCAAGGTGGGAATTAACTACGCCATGATCATCAGTACCTCATGCGGACTGTGGAGATACCTCATCGGCGACACCGTAAGATTCACATCCAGAAACCCATATAAATTCGTGATCACCGGAAGGACAAAGCATTTCATCAACGCCTTCGGAGAGGAACTCATCATCGACAATGCAGAGAAAGGACTGCAATATGCCTGCAAGAAGCACGGAGCACAGGTGAGGGAATACACTGCCGCACCCGTATTCAGGGACGAACACACCATCCCGCACCACCAGTGGGTGATAGAATTCTCATGCCCACCTGACGATGTGGAAGCATTTGCCGACACTCTCGATGCCAGACTACAGCAGCTCAACTCCGACTATGAAGCCAAGCGATACAAGGACATCAACATGGTGAGGCTCAAGATAGTAGTGGCTCAGGACGGACTCTTCGAGCGATGGATGCGCAAAAGGGGAAAGCTCGGCGGACAAAACAAGGTGCCGCGACTCTCCAACTCACGCGAACACATCGATGAACTGCTAAAGATGAACGCATACAATGGATAAAAGAATAAAATATTTTCTTGTTACTATCGCGGCATTCCTCACCGGATGGATGACGCTCACTTCATGTGCCAGAATGGGAAACCCTGACGGAGGATGGTATGACGAAGAGCCACCACACGTCGTCAGCACGTCGCCAGTCGATAGAGGCACCGACTCAAGGCCCAGGAAAGTCGTAATCACATTCGATGAATTTGTCAAACTGGAGAATGCCACCGAGAAAGTGGTCATCTCTCCACCTCAGTTGGAGCAGCCTGAAATCAAGGCTACAGGAAAGAAAATCATCGTGGAACTAAAGGATTCCCTCAAGGAAAACACCACCTATACCATAGATTTCTCCGACGCGATAAGCGACAACAATGAGGGAAACCCGATGGGAAACTACACCTATAGCTTCTCCACAGGAAAGCAGATAGATACGCTCGAAGTGTCTGGCACTGTGCTCAATGCGGAAAATCTCGAACCTGTAAAGGGCACGCTCGTCGGACTCTATCGTGTGGATTCCATCGCAGTGGATTCACTCAAGAGAGGATGCTCATTCGATTCGCTCAATGCACAGTGCATGAGAGAGCCGATACAGCGCGTCTCACGCACCGACTCACACGGACGGTTCATCATCCGTGGAATAGCTCCAGGCACATATCGTGTCATCGCTCTCACGGATATTGACAACAATTTCTTCTACTCGCAGGCTGCCGAAGCAGTGGCTTTCAATCATGAATTCTTCATCCCGTCATGCAAGCCTGACACTCGTCCGGACACCATCTGGGCTGACTCGCTACATATCAGGGACATCAAGATGACGCCTTACACGCACTTCCTGCCCGACAACATCGTGCTACGACAGTTTGTCAAGGCGCAGAAAGACCGCTTCTTCCTCAAGACAGAACGTAAAGATGAGCGATATTTCACAGCTTACTTCAGCGGACCAAGCTCTAAGGAGCCTGTGGTCAAAGGGCTGAACTTTGACAGTGACAGCGCTTTTATCATCGAATCAACGCCTAAAAACGACACTATCACATACTGGCTCCGCGACACTGCCCTCGTCAATCAGGACACTCTTGAGATCACTCTCAGCTATGAGGCGACTGATTCACTGGGAAAACTCATGCCGCAGACCGACACACTCAAGATTCTTGCCAAGGAACCGTATGCCAAGCGCATGAAAACATTGCAGAAGGAGATGGATGACTGGTACAAGAAACTGGAGAAGAAACGCAAGAAGGCTACCGAGGAAATCACTGACACCATATTCCCGGTCAAGCGACTCGAACCCGTTTACGGCATAAGCAACACGCTCTCGCCGGACGGTAGCCTGACTATCGACTTCCCGACACCGCTCACAAGGCTCGACTCTGCTGCCATACACCTTTATATAAAGCAGGACACGCTCTGGTATAACGCACCTTTCAAACTCCAGCAGCGAGAGTTTGAAGGCTCGACGCCACGCAATATGGAGATAATAGCAGAGTGGGAACCGGATGCGGAATACAGTTTTGAGGTCGATACACTCGCCTTTGAGGACATCTACGGACTGACTTCCAAGCCACATCAGGCAGGTTTCAAGGTCAATGCGCTCGACACTTACAGCACGCTTTTCGTCAAACCAGTCTATGATGGCGAAGGCACCGTCATCGTGCAGCTCATAGATGGTGGCGAGAAACTGCTGAAGGAAGCCCATACAGTCGATGGAACCGCCGAATTCTATTACGTCACTCCGGGTGATTATTACCTCCGCGCATTCGTCGATCTCAATGGAAACGGAATATGGGACACCGGCAATTTCGAAGAGGACAGACAGCCCGAAGAGGTGTATTACTATCCGGAGAAAATCACTTGCAAGGCAAAATGGGACGTAACACGTGAATGGGTGCTCAAGAGCAGACCTATAGACAAGCAGAAACCCGACGCTCTCATCAAGCAGAAGGGCGACGCAAAGAAGTCAATACGCCTCCGTAACGCTGAAAGAGCCAAGGAGAAAGGCATCCCATTGCCCGACAATCTCAAGAAATGATGAATGAAAAGCCACTGTGTCAGCCGCGTTACCGGCTGATTCCCACCGATAATTCAACAATCAGACAGAATATGACAAAGAAGATCCTAACACTAATAGCAGCACTGATTCTGCAGGCCATCGTGTTCAATACCAGCGCCCTGGCGCAGTGTGCCATCAAGAACACAGCCCTCAAGCAGAACGAAGTACTGGCATACAACCTCTACTTCAACTGGCAGTTTATATGGGTAAAGGCAGGCACAGCCTCCATGTCCACCGTCGCCACCGTGCATAAAGGCAAGCCGGCATTCCGCAGCAGTCTCATCACCCGCACATCGGACAAGGTGGATAAGTTCTTCCGTATGCGAGACACACTGCTCGTTTATGCCACAAGAGACATCGTTCCGCTCTACTATCGCAAGGGAGCGCATGAGGGAGACCGCTACTATGTCGATGAAGCATGGTATTCTTATCCGAACGGAAACTGCCGTGTCTCAATGCGACACAGGCACAAGGACGGGTCAGTGACCAAGGAAACGAAGACCTATGACCACTGTGTCTATGACATGCTCAATATCTTCCTGCGTGCCAGAAACTTCGATTCAAAGGGCTGGAAGGTGGGTCACACCACGTATATGGACATCACCGGCGGTACGGAACTGACCAAAGCAAAGCTCGTATATCAAGGTAAGGAGACGGTAAAAGCCGACAACAACAGAAAATACAAGTGCCTTGTCCTCTCATACATCGAGAAAGAGGACGGTAAGGACAAAGAGATTGTCCGCTTCTTCGTCACAGATGACAAGCGGCATATTCCTATCCGCCTCGACCTTTTCCTCCGCTTCGGTTCGGCAAAGGCATTCCTCAGCGCTATGAAGTAATCGCTTCTGCGCAGAAAACGCTTCCATTTTGCGCAATGAGATAGTCCATTTTGCACCATGAAGGCGTGTCTTTTCACTGGTGAAAGCGTGTCTTTTTCGCCATTAAAGCGTGTTTTTACGCCATGAAAATCCGGTGTGTTCAATCATCGGATTCCACTCTCGTCTGCGTTTTAACCAGATATATATTCTCTTAGAAGATTAGGCTGGAGGCCTATACCGAGCGTAGCGAGAGTAACCCGGGACGAAGTCTCGGGATAATAACCGTCAAAACGAGAGCTGTCTGGAAGACAGTACCTTACAATATGAGCAGATAAAGATGGTCACTCCATGCTCTTTTCATATTGAGGCGCTATTTTCCAGACAGCCTTTTTTATCCACAATCATCAAGCTTCCGTCCCTTTCTACTTGAACAAATTACGGGCATCAGGCAATTCTTCTCCCGATTCTTCAGCCTCGTGGAGTTCCTTGAATGCCTGAGTCATACTCTCTTTTACGACAAATCTCTGTCTCATTGCTTCTGCTTCAACGTCTTCCTGAAGCAAACGCTGGGTAAAAGCGTTGCGGACAGCTTTGGGTTGACTCTTGAAAAGTGACCATAAAGCGTCCAAAGGACTTACTAATTGATTATCAATCGTTATTGTTGGCATATTATTTTCCTTTATTTTTTAATCTCCTACAAAAATACAGTGAAATTCTGAAAATGCCAAATTTATATCTAAAAATCACGTGATTATTAACTTTTTACTCATTATTCTGTATCGTTGGCATATATAATCAAATGCACAAAGAATAAAATAGCCATTACAATGCTTCACATCCGTTTCAATGCTTTTGCCAAACTTGCACCGACCGACACACAATAATCCCCCTGATACCTCGTTTATAATATAATGGGGAAAAAGGTAACGGGATTTAATATCGGCGATTAAACTGCCAAAGGATTACGCATTTTCTCTACTTTCTTGAAGGATAGACTGTTAGCTCCGTGCGAGAAATGGTTGCTAATATATGAACGATAGAACTATTTACCACCCGCTTATGACAAAGATATTGATTATAGAGGACGATTTGGCTTTCGGAACCATGATACAGACATGGCTCGGAAAGAAAGGTTTCGAGGTGGAAAGAGCCACTTCCGTGGGCGCTGCCTTGCAGTTGCTGGAGAAGGATTCCAAGCGCGACTTGATTCTTTCTGACCTCCGTCTGCCCGACCATGACGGCCTTGCCACGCTCAGATGGGTGCAGAAGCAAGGACTTCACATTCCTTTTATAGTCATGACGAGCTATGCCGAGGTGCAGAATGCGGTGCTTGCCATGAAGTCCGGCGCCGCTGACTACGTGGCAAAGCCATTCCAGCCCGATGTCCTTCTGGAGAAAATCCATGAGGCTATGCAGTCATCTCCATCCTCTGAGCCCGCCATAGAGCCAGCACAGCAGGAGAATACCGACCGTGATGCAGGCGAAGAAGCACCAAGATACATCGAGGGAAAAAGCGAACCGTCACGCCAACTCTATAATTATGTGTCGCTCGTAGCGCCTACTCCTATGTCCGTACTTATACTCGGAGCCAGCGGCACCGGCAAGGAATATGTGGCACATCGCATACATGACTTGAGTCCGAGGGCGGGAAAGCCTTTCTATGCCATCGACTGCGGAGCCATTCCGAAGGATGTCGCCGCATCAGAATTCTTCGGTCACGTCAGAGGAGCATTCACCGGAGCGGAGAAAGACAAGAAAGGTGCCTTCGAAATGGCTAATGGCGGCACGCTCTTTCTTGACGAAATGGGAAACCTCAGCTATGATGTCCAGGTGCAGTTGCTGCGTGCTTTGCAGGAAAGAAAGATAAGACCGGTGGGAGGAGCAAAGGAAATAGAGATTGATATCAGGCTTGTCTGCGCCACTAATGAGAACCTGGACCAGAGAGTGGCTGAGGGATTGTTCCGTGAAGACCTCTATCATCGCATCAATGAGTTTACCATATATATGCCAGAACTGAAGGATCGTGGCAATGACCTCTTCCTTTTCGCCGACCTCTTTGTCAAGCATGCCAACAAGGAACTGGGCAGACGGGTGATGGGTTTCGACGACAAGGCTTCGGAAATGATTGCCTCCTATGGCTGGCCGGGCAACCTTCGAGAGCTCAACAACGTGGTAAAGCGCGCCGTGCTGCTGACCAAAGGCGACTATATAGGCGTGGCTGAACTGACCCAGAGCATGGGGCATCTCCAGCCGGCAGAGCCGTTGAAGCTCCGCGATGAGCAGACCGAACTGCAGCGTATCGAGGCTGCGCTGAACGCTGCAAACGGCAACAAGAGCCGCGCGGCACAGATGCTGGGAGTGGACAGGAAGACTCTCTACAACAAGATGAAGAAGTACGACCTGCAGTAGATTCCCCAACTTTCTGGGGAATAATTCCACACCACTTCCCCACATTCCCCACTTCCCCACTTTTTGGCACGGCATTCGTCATTGTTGATTATCAGATAGTTAGCGAAATATCTTCGTTTTTGGCACGCTGATTGTGATTTAAGATAATGAAGTCGCAACACATCCGGCATCCGGAAAGCGACAGAGAATAGATCACAAAATAAAATAGTAAAAATAAAAACTTAAAAATCAGCACAATTATGAAGAAGTTATTTTTCGCAGCTATCGCAGCATCACTCGTGTTCGTTTCAGTAAACAATGTGTTTGCAAGTAAGTCAATGGTTAGCTCATCTGCTTCAGAGCCAACTGATACCGTTGCTCCTAACGATACAGTAGCACCTGTTGACACCACACAGACTCCAGTGGAAGAGACACAGCTCGTAGCACTTCTCGGCGCAGAGCCTACAGACACTGTCGCTCCTACAGATACTACAAAGACTCCAGTAGAGGAAACTAAGTTCATGGCGTTCCTCAATGTAGAGCCAACAGACACTGTCGCTCCTACAGATACCACCAAGACTCCAGTAAAGGAGCCTAAGGAAGACGTAGTTGCAAAGGCTTATTTCACAGTGTAAGACGACAATAAAATTGTTTAGTTAGTTAGTAGAATGGCGCATCCGCCACTGTGTTGCCCGCGTTACAGGGCAATGACAAGCGACCGCCAAAATCATGAATATCTTGCTTTCTCTTTGGAGGCAAGATATTTTTTTGTATTTTTGCAGTATGGTAAAAAACAATATTCCTTTCAAGGTGGCCGTAGGATATGTAGCCGTAGCCGTAGTAATGGTTATGGCAATCGTCCTCGTGTATGGGAATACGCAGTCCCTGCTGAATATAAATAAGATGTCACGAGACTATAATTACAAGCGTAATGTGGTAGATAGTCTGGTGTATAGCATGCTGGATGTCAGCAATAATGAGCGCTCCATATATATGGGCACATCTAAAGATTGGAAGAAGTTGCGCCTCTCTATCAAGGAAGCCAAGCGCTTGACGCTCAGTCTGAAAATGCTGGAGCAAGACTCTCTGCAGCGAGCACGTATGGATACGCTCGTCAGTTTGCTATCATTGAAGCAGGATAACCTTGCAGAACTGAGGAAAATCATGAATTATGACACTCGTGAAAACCTGCTCAATGAGAAGATGGAAAACCTCAATAGCGGTAAGGATTCCGTCATGGTGCATACCAAAACCGCTAAGACACATGAGAATGAGCGCACCACCGTCGAAGTGGTAAAGACCAGAAAAGGATTCTTCAGACGCCTTGCTGATGCCTTCAAAAAGGGAACTACCGACACTATCTCCATACATAATGACGTCAACAGCACCACTACCGACTCGGTGGCAATACCGGTGGACGTGGCTGACGAGGTGGTGGAAGTGCTTTCGCAGATAAATCGGGAGGAAAGAAAACACTCCATCAGAAAGCAGATGGCGGTGAGTAAAGAGTTGGGCGACTTGAGAATCGTCAGCCAACAACTGGCACATCGCACCACGCTATTGCTCAATACTATACGTGACAATGAGAAGCGCACGATGCAAGAAGCACTGGTCAGAGCGCTGAAATCACGCCAATCACTGCTCTGGCAGATTTCTCTCCTTGCATTGCTTGCCATCGTTGCTGCCGGCATCCTGTTCTTGTATATCTCAAGGGACGCAAAGAAAGAACGCATTTACAGAGAAAATCTGGAGAATGCCAACGCGGAAATACAGCGCATCATGAATCAGCGCGAAAGGCTATTGCTCACCATCACCCATGACATCAAAGCGCCTGTAGCGTCCATTTCCGGATTTATCGACCTTATGAGAGACTATGTGAAGGATGAAAAGGCGATCGGGTATATCGACAATATCGTCAATTCCTCCGATCATCTCTCGCGTCTGGTGGCTTCATTGCTGGATTATCACAAACTGGAAAATGGGCAGATGGAACTGCATCCCACTGCTTTCTCGCCATCTGCACTTGTCTGTCAAGCCACTGAAGGCATGAGAATGCTGGCTGAAAGGAAAGGTTTGAGCATCAATATGTCGTTCAAGGACGATGCGGTGGCACGCTCCGAGTCTGACGAAGCTTCGCCAAAACACTATGTAGCCGATGCTTTCCGCATAAGGCAAGTGCTGGATAATCTCATCAGCAATGCCATAAAATACACACAAAAGGGTGAAATCAGCGTCAATGCCTTTGTCTCTAAAGCGCCAAGTGACGGCAATCGTTATCTTACTGTAAGCGTGAAAGATACCGGAATGGGAATGACAGCAGAGGAAAGCAGAAGAGCATTCATGGCATTCACTCGCCTACAGAATGCGCAAGGCATAGAAGGAACGGGACTGGGACTCTCCATTACCCATGAACTTGTCACGCTGTTGGGCGGAAAAATCACGCTCAATTCGCAGAAGAACGTGGGTTCCACATTCACGGTAACGATTCCTGTCGGGCAGGCAACGGCTGATGACAAGGCAATATCCTGCAAAAAAGCGGATGAACACATAGCTTCCGCACCTTGCAAGCATAGCAAACCGCTGGCTTTGGCAAACCGAAAGATACTGATATTGGATGATGACAAACTGCAATTACAGTTACTTCAGGAGATGCTTCGTGGCAAAACGGAGAGCGGATGGCAGGTGTTTGCCTGTCAGCACGTCACGGATGCCCTGACCATACTCCACAATGAGAAGCCCGCTCTGATGCTGATGGACATCGAAATGCCGGAAATGAGCGGAATGGAGATTATCAGAATGATAAACCATAGCAATATGAAAGTCATCGCAATGACGGCACATGACACCAGTATCAAGGAGGAACTGTCGAAAGCCGGCTTTGATGGTTGCCTCTTCAAGCCATTCCAACGCGATGCTCTTGATGCCCTTATCGGACTGCCGTCAGCGGAATCGCCGCAGCAATCCGACCCTTCCGCCTCGTCAGAGCAAAGGAATGACTATCTGTCTGGGTTGCTTGCCTTTGCCGCCGGCGACGAGAAAGCGGAGCAGGAAATCATCCGCACCGTCACTGCCGAGCTGCATTCATACCGCAATTCGCTGGCTCGCCTCCTGTCATCTCCTTCGGATAGTCCTCTTCCGTTGCCGGAACTGATGCAGGAAGCCGGCAGGATAGCCCACAAACTCCTGCCCGTTGCCACCCTCCTTCATGCGGACTGCCTCGCCCAACTCCAGTCTCTCTCGCCGGAGCAGATCAGCAACCTCTCTCCAGACACCATCCATGAATACCTCAATAAGGTGGACAACAGTCTGGACACCATCCTCAATGCCATCGGGAGATAGCCCATTATCATTGTCCATATAAAGAAAAAGCCACTGTGTCAGCCGCGTCATCGGCTGATATAACCAAACGAAAGACCCCGTGTCAGCCACGTCTCCGGCAATAATAGGAATCGTCTGCCACTGTGTCAGCCGCGTCACCGGCTGATATTAAGGGAAAAAAAAGAAAGGCAAGCCTCCCCAACAAAGGGACACTTGCCTTTCATTCATATTATGATCTCAAGGAGATTATTTGACCTCGATGTGCTTTACTTCGTCCTTCTTCTCGGTGATAGACCTTT
>OCLD01000416.1_pt1 | contig 10492 bp, 9 predicted proteins | sample 1495911 | NCBI WGS metagenome assembly OCLD01 (sample SAMN03418271, study PRJEB22391) | human gut metagenome | biome: human-gut; feature: organic feature; material: feces | host: Homo sapiens | place: Tanzania | collected 2013-01
GGGGGAGGCTCAGGCACAGTCTAAAAGAAATTGAATCTGTTCGCATTGAGAATCGGCTGCAACTGTCATGTTTGCAGCCGGTTTTCATATATAAACCTGACTTCCGCAGTTGAAAAGCAAAAAAACGCTGCAAATACCTACAATATAGATAAATATATCGACTTGCCAACAATTTTCTATTGTGTTACGTCAATACTGTTTTTTGGTTTTCCCCCTAATGGTTTTCAGTTCTTGAGCAGAGTAGTATTTTTTTGACAAGTCCAACTCTGTGGCATTACCAATGGCATTCACCACATTGTCACAATAGGTATTCATGTAAGTGCCATTGGATAGCTGCGCAAGGTTTGCCTTTCTGAGACTGTCCACCATGGTTCTGACGGGAATCCTGTAGTCAGTCTTCTTTTCAAGAAGTCTCAGAATCAACAGGGAGATGAAACAGGAAAGGAAGTGCGCCTCGATGCTTTCCTCATTGTGTACAAACACAGGTCTGGCCCCGAGGATGCTCTTGGTGATCCTGAAGGTGTCCTCGATCTGCCATAGCCCCCTGTAGATGTCAATTATGTCAAAGTCGGAGACGGGTTGTTGAGCTCAAGCCAGTTGTCGTCAGAATGCCATCTGCAGGCGGCACCATTGAAGGAATCAGGGTTTTCGCCCTCGATCGTCCCCACGACGTTGGTCCTGATCATGTAGTAGCCGTCCAGCTCCTCTTCCTGCCTGATGAGGTCGGAATCGACATAGGTCACAAATGTACATAGTCCTTCTTGTAGTCCTCGCCTTGATAGTGCACAATTTCATTGCAACTTCCAGCCTCAAAGGAAGGAACAAGAAGAACAAGGCAAAGTTCGACACCCTCTTCGCTTCGGTGGAGGCTGTTTTGCTTGAAGAACAGAAGAAAAGGAAATGCAGCTTTGGCAAAGTCATCAGAATCCTAAATGACAGAGAGCAACCAATCGTCATAGTACGGGATGATGCCAAGCGGATCGGTGCAATTGCAATGAGGGACTTCTTGGAGGTCTTTTCATTCGATGATGTCAAAAACGCAAAGGTCAAAAAGGACGACAAGAACAATGCAAGCGTAAAGGTCCAGGTAGCTGAAGAGGCATTCACATTTGATATCTCGACCAAGGGATATTCAAAGCACAGCTTCACCGACAAGCTATGCCAAGATATGGCCAACAGTTTCGTAGAGGCTTTTGAGTTCTAGTTTCTTGAATCGACTTGAGGTCAAAGCAACCTTAGGATGTTGTCCATTGTAAGGGCAAGGTCGCTCTTTGCACGGGTTCTTGCAATGGTATATGGAACAGCGACCCTGTTTATTGAGAACACGGCCTTGACCCCTTCGTCATAGACACCTTGGATGTTGTCTCCAATGTCCCCAACTACGGCTATTACTGGAACTTTAAGCTCTTTTGCACGTTTTGAGACACCAATCACCACTTTTCCACGTAGGCTTTGGGAATCTATCCTACCCTCTCCAGTGAAGATGTAGTCCGCATCCTTGGCTGTTTCATCGAATCCAGTACAGTCCAAGACCACGTCTATCCCCATCCTAAGTGGAGCATTGAAAAAGGCCGAGATGCCCCCGCCCATTCCACCGGCAGCCCCTGCTCCGGGAATGTTCTGGACATCAATTTTCAGGTCACGTTTCATTACCGTTGCAATATGCATCAATCCTGCATCCAATTCCTTTACGCATTCCTCGTCCGCACCCTTCTGAGGGGCATATACATATGCAGCGCCGCTCTCTCCATAGAAAGGATTGTCTATGTCGCACATTGCAACGATTGGGATATTTCGCACCGCATCATCCACCGTTGAAACGTCTATGCGTGCAACATCCTTCAAGGTTCCACCCACAGGGATGAAGGCATTGTCATTGGAATCGTAGAATCGTATTCCACAGGCTGTAGCAAGCCCGCAGGCTGCATCGTTTGTGCAACTGCCGCCAAGAGCTACAATCACCTTTTTGGCACCGTTTTGAACGGCATGAAGAACAAGCTCGCCCACCCCGTATGTAGTCGTGTTCCTTGGGTCCTTGCGGTCCTCCACCATTGGAAGGGATGCCGCGGCGGCAGTTTCGACTACAGCCGTCATGTCAGGAAGCATAGCATAGTATCCCATCACCTTTTCGTTTGGAAACGGACCCGTAACTTCAACGTTGACCATTTTTCCACCCAAAGCCTGGAGGAAAGACTCGCAGCTACCTTCTCCTCCGTCAGCCACTGGTATTGATACTACGTTGCATGAGGGAAACCTGCTCAAGATTTCTTTCTTCATGATGCTGCATATCTCCAAGGAAGACATTGTTCCTTTGAACGAATCAGGTATGAGTACCGCTTTCTTCATGGTGAAACCTCCTGGGTGGAAGTATTTGTATCAATCAATGATGGACTGTTTACTACATCCTACTATGAACCTGTATGAACTTGCAACTTGTCAACTTGTTTTGGTTTCGAATAACGAATTGACCAAAAATGAAGACAGGAAAACTATTGAACTTTGACACTCCATTGACAAATCCCTACAATCATATAATTATAAAGGCATAATAAGGAGATTATTATGCCACAAATAATACCTATAAAAGACCTGAAAGACACTGCGGCAATTTCCGAGATGTGCAGCAATTCCAATGAACCGATATTTGTAACCAAAAACGGATATGGCGAAATGGTTATAATGAGCATCAGTCTCTATGAACAGTACATGAGAAAACTTGAGGTATACTCGAAGATTGAAGAGGCTGAGCAGGATTTGAAAAACAATGACTACTACAATGCAGACATGGCGGTTGCAGAGCTCAGGAAAAAGCACAACGTATAAACCCCAAACCCAGTGGAAACCCTAACCCATAATGGTTTAGAATGACGTCATCATGGAAAACGTATACGGCGGCACAGCCAAAGACATACACAGCACACACGAAGAGGACAACACGAATACACTCACCCTCTATTGGAACGGAAGCGACAACCTAAACAACTGCGACGTGTGGGCTTGGTGGGACGGCAAAGCAGGAAGCGGCTACCGGCTGCAGCCATGCGAGTACGGCTCCAAATGCACAATAAATGTCCCAAAACACATAGAACACGTTGGATTCATAGTAAGAACCAATTGTTCAGACCCTTGTGGCTCCTCCTGGGGTACAGCATACAAGGATTGGCACGAAGACAGAACGGCAACGATTACAGGAAAGGATACCAACATATACCTCAAAACCGGAGACGGAAACCAATACCTTAGCTATGACAACGGAGCAACGTTGAAGCCCATACGAGTCTTTACCTTTGCAGAGATGATAGACCGCAACGCCATAAGGTTCCATGTTTCGCCACAGATGTGTATCACCTCAAACAGCCAAATCACAGTTGTAGATGAAAACGGCGAAAACCTGGACATCAATGAAACAAACCCAAAGAACACCCTTGCAGAGACGGGAATCGTCGTTCTCAAAGACAATCTTGACATATCCAAGAGCTACAGAATAAGCATAGAAGGCTATGGAGAGAAGGAGGTAGTCCCAACCCATATCTTCGATACCCAATGGTTCATAGACAATTTCACCTATGACGGAGACGACTTGGGCGCCATACTCACAAAGGAAACTTCCTCCAACGAAGGGTCAACGACCTTCAAGGTGTGGGCACCAACGGCCCAGAATGTATCGGTGAACCTCTTCCATGACGGACACGAAGGAGAAGCCTTTGCAAACGTCCCAATGTCAAAGCAGGACAAAGGAATTTGGTCAGCCACCATACCAGCCAGCAAATGCCATCACGACACCTACTACACATACACCGTCACGACAACGGCAGGCTCGCAGGAAGCGGTGGATCCATACGCAAAGGCGGTGGGCGTGAATGGAGACAGAGGCATGGTCGCCGATATGGACCTCACAAACCCAGAAGGCTGGAATGACGACCGCTATGTAGATAACATAGATTCATATTCCGATGCCATAGTATGGGAGGTTCATGTAAGGGACTTCTCCAACAAGGACCCTCAGTCCAAATACAAGGGGAAGTACCTAGCCTTCACGGAAACGGGACACTCGAACCAAAACGGCACGAGCCCAGCCAAAACCCCAATTGGCATGGACCACGTCAAAGAACTTGGAATCACACATATCCAACTCAACCCGGTCTTCGACTTCGCCACGGTAGACGAAGCTGTAAACGAATCTGCAAACGAAACCCCTCAATTCAACTGGGGCTACGACCCAAAGAACTTCAACGCACCAGATGGCAGCTACTCAACGGATCCATACCATGGAGAAGTGCGTATAAACGAGTTCAAGCGCATGGTACAGTCCATCCACAAGTACAACATAGGCATAGTCATGGACGTGGTCTACAACCACACATACGAAGCAAACTCAAACTTCAACAGGATAGTCCCCTATTATTACTACAGGTACAACTTCAACGGAACCAACTCAAACGGAAGTGGATGCGGAAACGAAACGGCATCCCAAAGAGCTATGTTCCGCAAGTTTATGGTAAACAGTATACGATCTTGGGCCACCGAATACCACATTGACGGTTTCCGCTTCGACCTCATGGCAATCCACGACACGGAAACCATGCAGGCCATAGAAAGAACCCTGCATGAAATAAATCCAAAAGCCCTCCTCTACGGAGAGGGATGGGCGGGAGGCACATGCGCCCTTGACAGCGGCAGGCTTGCAAACCAGCACAACATAGCAAAAGTCAAAGCCAGCCGCAACGCCATAGGCTCAATAGCGGTGTTCAACGATGTCATAAGGGACGGTCTCAAAGGCAACGTCTTCGAGGTGCAGTCACGCGGATACATAAACGGAGGCGCCTGCTACGACAGCGCAAACAAGGTGGCCTTTGGCCTCAAGGGCGGTGTTGGAACGCATGGAATCTACTGGGAGGCCAAGGATGCAATGGTAGTGAACTACATGAGCAGCCACGACAACAACACCCTTTGGGACAAACTCAAACTCTCAAACATAAACGCCACCAAGCAGCAGCTTCTTGCCATGAACAGGCTTGGAGCCGCATGCGTCCTCCTTTCAAGGGGGATGCCCTTCATGCTCGCCGGCGAGGAATTGCTTAGAAGCAAGAACGGAGACGGCAACAGCTACAACGCAAGCGACGACATAAACAACATAGACTGGCAGACCCTCACATCTGACGAAGACGCACTTGCAATGACCAAATGGTACAAGGACCTCATAGCACTTCGCAAGGCCAACCCTTTCATAGGAAACTCGCACGTCTCATGCAACATACTGGACGGCAACGTGATAGAAGCCCTCTACCACTACGACGGCATGTTCAAAGGCTATGCACTCTTCAACCCAAACGAACACGCCATCCACCACAGCCTACCGCACGGCCAGTGGAAGGTTCTTCTCCAAGGACAGGACTTCGCACTTGAAAACTGCATGATCGAAGGCAAGACCCTCGTCCCTGAAAAGGGCGTCCTTCTCGTAACCCGATAGCCTTGAAGGAATAACCTCAACGCAACTTTGCAAAAAACCTCCTAAAAATCATCAGAATTTATGCATTTTGCATAATTTTATGCATAAAATCACAATTTTTTTATGCATTTTTATGCAAAACCTGTTGACCCCAAACCCTAAAGTCACTATTGTACCCTAAGCATAGAGGGAAGCATCATTTCCCATACTTAAAACCAAGGAGCACCATCATGAAGAAGACATTGGCAATAGCAATCCTAATCGCCCTCGCAGTCGCACTTCCCTGCTTTGCACAGGGAGGAAAAGAAGCCGCAGGCACAGCAGAGAAGGTCTACACAGTAGCCGCCTCATGCGACTATCCACCTCTTGAATACATTGACGACAACGGCAACATCGTGGGTTATGAAATGGAGCTCATCCAGGCCATAGCCGATGAAATGGACATGAAGATAAACATAGTGAACGTCTCGTTCGATGGAATCATCGCAGGAATCCAGGGAAAGCAGTATGACATTGGAGCCAGCGGACTTACAATCACAGAGGACAGGAAAGCCACATGCGACTTCTCCACACCAATACTCCAGTTCTCCCTTTCCATCGTCACAAAGAAGGATACGGAAGGAATCCTAACAGAAGACGACCTAGTGGGAAAGAAGGTTGGAGTACAGCTTGGAACCACATGCCAGTTCGCATGCGAGGATGCAGGAATAGAGGTAAAGACATACGACGAAGCGCCATCTGCAGTGCTGGACCTTGCAAACGGCAACCTTGATGCAGTGGTCCTTGACAGCGTAGTGGCGAACGACTTCGTGCTTTCGAACGACAGCTACTCGCAGGTACTTAAGATTGCAGGGTCGTTCCAGAATGCAGACGACATGGGCCTTGCAGTGATCAAGGGCAACACCGCACTGCTTGAAAAGCTCAACGAAGGAATCTCAAAGCTCCAGCAGTCGGGCAAGATGGCTCAGCTCAAGGCCAAGTACGGCTTGAACTAAAAGAACCCCAAAAGAGAGTCTAGCAAATGGACAAAGATACGACAAAGCAACCTCCCACCCTCCCCAAAACGGAGGGTGAGCTTATGGAAATACGCAACAAGGTGGTGTCCACCCCATTCCACTCAACCAAAAAGGAACCCACTGTCATCTCAATGACGGATGGAGTCCTCATACCAAAGAAAGGCAACAAGCATCTTGTGACATCATGGAGACTCACGTTCTTTGGAGCGGTGATTCTCCTTGTCTGTCTGTGCGTCTTTGAACCCAACACCTACTGGAAGATATTCAAATACACGATAACGGGGATTCCAACGACGTTCGAATGCACCATATTCGCAATACTGGGAGCGGTTCTGATTGGAACCGTCACAGGCGTTGGATCGTCGTCCAAGAACAGGATAATCAACCAGATATGCGGTGTATACGTAGAGCTCATAAGGGGAATCCCTCTTCTTGTCCAACTCATGTTCCTCTACTATGCGTTGGGATCCCTCATACACATAGAAGGAATCGTTGCAGCGATTATAGCCTTGTCCATATGTTTTGGCGCATACATGGGAGAGATAATAAGAGCCGGCATCCAATCCATACCAAAAGGACAGGTGGAGGCCGCCACAGCCTTGGGGCTTTCCAAGAGCCAGGCCTTCTTTACAGTGATACTTCCCCAGACAATCAAGGTCGTACTTCCTGCGATTGGCAACGAATTCATATCAATGCTCAAGGATTCGTCCCTCGTTTCCATCCTGGCGCTGTCCGACATACTCAAAAGAGGACGTGAGTACATCTCGCGAACGTTTCTCTCTCTGCAGACCATGCTTGTGGTGGCATTGATCTACCTCATCCTCACACTTATACTCTCACGCCTTGTGGGATTCATGGAAGAAAGGCTTCACAAGAATGGCTAAGATAGAAATAAAGAACGTAAGCAAAGACTTCGAGAACAACAACGGAACCATACTCCACGCAGTAAAGAACGTATCCCTTACCGTCAACGATGGAGAAGTGGTTGTGATCATAGGACCGTCTGGCAGCGGAAAGTCCACGCTGCTGAGGATCGTGAACGGCCTTGAAACGGCGCAAAGCGGCTCCATCCTCATAGACGGCATTGACATCATGGACAAGGACACTGACATAAGGCAGGTGCGAGAGGAAGTGGGCATGGTGTTCCAATCCTTCAACCTCTTCCCTCATCTGTCCGTTCTTGACAACATCACGCTGGCGCCAATGAAGGTAAGAAAGATGTCTCGCAATGAAGCCGAGGACAAAGCCATGGATCTCCTTGCAACGGTTGGACTTGCAGACAAGGCACATCAGAAGCCAACCCAGCTTTCAGGAGGTCAGCAGCAAAGGGTCGCCATCGTGAGGGCCCTTGCAATGGAACCAAAGGCCATGCTCTTCGACGAACCTACGAGCGCACTCGACCCTGAGATGATAAAGGAAGTTCTGGATGTCATGCTAAAGCTTGCCAAATCAGGAATGACGATGCTTCTTGTCACCCATGAAATGGGATTTGCAAGAGCCGCAGCGGACAAGGTGGTGTTCATGGCTGACGGAGAAGTCGTCGAATCAGGAACCCCAGAGGAGATGTTCGCAAATCCAAAGACCCAAAGGGCCAAGGACTTTCTCAACCACATTCTCTAGAATATACAATCCGCTGTACAGTCTGCTGCACAATGGAAGTTCAGCAAAAGGAGATCGATCATGGTCAGCTACTACAAAGACCTTCCGGAGAACTACAAGGAAGTCTTCCATATAGATGCAAAGTCAAAGAAGGTGGGCATAGCCTTTACTGTGGTCTCCCTTGTCATAACGGTTGCATCGTTGCTTGTCATAGGACTGCTCACGGACCTTTCCTCGATAGCGGATGCAGTCAAGGAGGGATCCATCCTAATTCCATACCTTGTACTGCTGGCCGGTCTCTTTCTCTACATCATTCTGCATGAGCTGGTGCATGGCGCTGCGTACAAGGCACTCACGCACCAGAAGCTCACGTTTGGGATAACGCTCACGGTAGCCTTCTGCGGAGTTCCTGACATATACACCTCAAGAAAGACCGCCCTCATAGCGCTGACAGCACCTCTAGTGGTGTTCTCAATTGTTTTTTTGGCTCTTATGGCAGGTTTTAGGACATCGAACCCTGTATACTTCGCAGTATTCTCAATACTGTTCTCCATACATCTTGGCGGCTGCGTGGGCGACATCTACATGACGCTCCTACTTGCCACCAGATTCAGAAATCCAGAGTTGCTCATGAGAGACACAGGACCTGCACAGACACTTTACCTTCCAGAGTAGGCCCACAAAAAATGCATACGATTACAGCAAGACAAACCCACCACAAAGGCATCGGTCCAAAGGAAGCGATTGCAAAACCGGTTGCGGCCTTCGTGCGGAAGAACACCGTCATGGTGATTGCGTTCTTGGCGGCGGCCATGACGACCATCTTCGTGCCAATCGATGCACATTACATTGGATATTTCGATTTCAAGACGCTCACGTGCCTCTTCTGCGTGCTGGCCGTGGTGTGCGCCCTCAAGGACATACGATTCTTCTACATGCTGGCGCGCCGCATAGTCCACCTCTTCAGGAACGCACGCCTTAGCATCCTTGCGCTGGTCTACATCACGTTCATAGGCTCAATGCTCATTGCAAACGACATGGCGCTGCTCACGTTCCTACCGCTTGGATACCTCGTTCTAACCACAACCGGGAAAGAGAAATACATGCCGTTCACGTTCATAATGCAGAACATCGCAGCAAACCTAGGCGGCATGCTCACCCCGTTTGGCAACCCGCAGAACCTCTACCTCTACACCAAATTCTCGATTCCAAATGCCGAGTTCGTCTCCATCATGGCCCCACCTTTCACCTTGGCGGTCGCACTCATCACCGCAAGCTGTCTCATATTCGTCAAGCCCGATGCCCTTGAGGTCCCGGACGAGGAGATATCCCTCCCTCCATTAAGGACGACGCTTTACCTTGCGCTCTTTGCACTTGCAATCGCAATAGTTTTCAGAGGCATACCATACTGGATTGGACTTGTCGTCATACCTCTTGTCCTGCTCTTTGCAGACCGCAAGGCGCTGCTTGAAGTTGACTACCCTCTTCTGCTCACCTTCGTTTTCTTCTTCATATTCGCAGGCAACATGGGAAGAATCGATGCCGTTCGCTCGTTCTTCTCCTCTCTGCTTGAAAAAGACACTTTGACTTTCAGCACTCTGTCATGTCAGTTCATAAGCAACGTGCCGTCTGCAATACTGCTGTCGCAGTTCACGGACAACTACAGAGCTCTACTTGTTGGGGTGAATATAGGTGGCGTAGGTACGCTCATAGCATCACTTGCAAGCCTCATCACATTCAGGGAATACGTAAAGCACAATTCAGGCAAGGCCGGCAGCTACATAGCGCAGTTCTCAGCCTTCAACTTCAGCTTCCTATTTGTGTTGCTTTCATTCATGAAGGCCCTTGGCGTTTAGTATTTCATCGAGTCCTCGACAATTTTTTATCGAGTCCTCGACAAAAATTCGAATCAATTGTATTATTTCGTCGAGGACCCTGAACATGGCAATACCTATAAACATCGAGAATCTGATAAATGGAAGCGTGATTGAATCGAACAGAATCGAATTCAAATCAGACTACAATCCCAGTGAGATAATCAGCACAATCTGCGCATTTGCCAACGACATAGACAATATGGGAGGTGGATATATCGTCATAGGAGTTGAAGAAGAAAACGGCTCTCCAAAGTTCCCAGTCAAAGGAATCGACAAATCAAAAGTGGATGGAATCCTGAAGAAGCTGCACAACCATTGCCACTTCATAGAGCCTCTCTATGAACCGGTTGCAGAACCTGTAATGTTCGAAGATGTGTATGTAATTCTAGTATGGGTCTCAGGAGGACATGCCAGACCATACAAAGCTCCAAAGGATGTAACAGCAAACCAAAGCATCAAACACTACTTCATAAGGAAATACTCCAGTACGGTAATTGCAGACAGCCAAGAAGTTAAAACCCTGTTCAATATATCTTGCGATATCCCCTTCG
>OCLD01000417.1_pt1 | contig 10462 bp, 6 predicted proteins | sample 1495911 | NCBI WGS metagenome assembly OCLD01 (sample SAMN03418271, study PRJEB22391) | human gut metagenome | biome: human-gut; feature: organic feature; material: feces | host: Homo sapiens | place: Tanzania | collected 2013-01
GTTGTGAACCGTTGTGAAGTCCATCGCCAATCCCACCGCTGAGCCCGCCGCCAAGCCCCGAGCGAACCCGGGTCAAGGCCGTAGAGGCCTTGGCAAGCGCCTCATAGTGCCTGATATTCGTCACGAGCGTCTCATCGCCGTCTCCCGTAATTTTGCGTCCAAGCTCCGAAAGCGTTTTTCTAAGTTCATCGAGCCCCCATCCCGTTTTCGCAGAGATAGGGAGAATTCTATTTGTAAAACCCTCATCAACAAGACGTGAAACAATTCCGTTCCCCGCGAAAACATTTTTGTTACACGGCAATGCCCCCGAAGCTTCTTCTATGACAGAGTCAAACTTGTTCACCAACAGCACAAATTTTTTCTCACCGTTGTCTTTCACATCATACTTGACCTTTGAAGACCTGTCATCCGCTTCAATTTCCTCAGTCATTCTCAGCATCCTTGAGATATACTCTGCCTCCTCCAAAACAGCATCCTCCCCACGCGACAAATCTGTCATTCCCAACACAATCTCCGCCTCATTCATCTTCTTGAATGTCCTTTCGATTCCGATTTTCTCCACCACTTCATCCGTTTCGCGGATGCCGGCCGTGTCTATGAAACGGAAGAGCACGCCGCCAATGTTGAGCGTTTCCTCCACCGTGTCGCGGGTTGTGCCTGCCACATCGGAAACAATTGCACGCTCCTCGCCCAAAAGGGCATTCAGCAGAGTGCTCTTTCCCGTGTTCGTCGCACCGGCAATCACCACCGGAACTCCATTTCTAATCGCATTGCCGCGGCTGAAAGAATCCTTAAGTCTGTTTATGTGCTCCAATGACGCATCCACCAGAGCGCACAACTCTTTCCGACTTGCGAACTCCACATCCTCCTCACTGAAATCCAATTCAAGTTCCAGCAGCGAAGTCATCTTCAGCAGCTCCCCGCGTAGTTTCTTCAATTCCTCTGAAAAACCGCCCTTCAATTGATTCATCGCCACTCTGTGGGCAGCCGCACTTCTCGATGCAATCACATCCGCAACAGCCTCAGCCTGAGCGAGGTCCATTTTGCCGTTCACGAAGGCTCGGCGCGTAAATTCTCCCGGAGAGGCAATCCGGGCTCCCGCCTTCACCAGAAGTTCCAGAATCGCATTCACAATGAAGGTCGAGGCGTGACTGGAAATTTCCACCGAATTTTCGCCCGTGTAGGAGTGTGGGGCGCGGAAGACGCTGACTACCACATTGTCCAACAGATTCCCGTCCTCCGTAAAAATGCTTCCATATCGTAGCCTATAGCCTTCCGTTTCCGACAGAGAGGCTCCCTTCAAACTCACAATTTTGTCAGCAATGGCCATCGATTCATTGCCGCTGACCCTGATTATCGCAATCGCTCCGCTGCCGGGAATTGTTGCCGGAGCGCATATCGTTTCATCAAATATCTGGTACATAATTCAAATTTCGCAAGTAATTAATCTATTCTGTGTCAGTGTGTTTTCGTTCGTTTATCTCTTTTTCGGGGTATTAAAACCCCACGCACTTTTTTTGTTCACGTTACCCCTCTCCTAAATCGTCAGCTCTATCGAGCATCTTCCTTCGCGTTTCGGCAATTCAAGCGAGCTTGATTGCACTCAACTTGGCGTCAGCTCCCTCGGGGAGAGGACTTACCCTCGCCACAAGGGCTCAAAAGCGGTGTTTCGCACAAGCGAAACTTAAGTACATAAGAATATATTTTTCCGCATTGGGAATGCAAAATTAATGATAAATAGTCGAATGGAAAAATATGGATGAAAATGACTAAATTTGCGGTGAAAAACGATTAGTTTTATGATTGAAGAAAAGAAAACCAAGATAATATGCACCGTCGCCGACAATCGTTGCGACGTCGATTTCATTCGCAGGTTGTATGAAAACGGAATGAACGTAGTGCGCATAAATTCGGCTCACGCATCCATCGACGGGGCGCAGATGATCGTAGATAATGTGAGAAAAGTATCGGATAGGATAGCCATACTCATAGATACGAAAGGACCGGAAGTAAGGCTCACGCAGATGGCCGATTCAGTCGGATTTATCGCACGCGCAGGCGAGATCCTGGAAATCGTTGACGACCCGACGCAGGCATGCCGCAGGGGAGTGCTCTACACGACCTATCCGCACATGGCGGAAGACGTCCCCGTGGGTTCGGACATATTGATAGACGATGGTTCCGTAGACCTTTCCGTCGTTGACAGGCAGGAAGGGAGACTCATTTGCAAGGTAATGAACGAAGGCATAATAAAGGGGCACAAGAGCGTAAATGTCCCCAACGTCCACATAAACCTTCCGGCGCTTACGGAAAAGGACCGCAGATTCATCGAATGGGCAATCCGTGCCGACATCGACTTCATCGCACACTCGTTCGTCCGCAGTGCCCGTGACCTTAATGAGATTCAGGAAATACTCGACGCACACAATAGCCATCTGAAGATAATCGCCAAGATAGAAAACCAGCAAGGCATAGACAACCTCGATGAAATCCTCACCTACAGCTATGGAGTTATGGTAGCCCGCGGCGACCTCGGAGTGGAAATCCCTGCGGAACGCATTCCTTTGATACAGAGGGATATAGTAAAGGCGTGCCGAGATAGGAAAAAACCTGTGATCATTGCGACACAGATGCTCCAGAGCATGATTGAAAATCCACGTCCGACCCGCGCCGAGGTGACCGACGTTGCTAACGCCATATTCCAGAGCGCGGATGCGATTATGCTCAGCGGAGAAAGCGCTTACGGAAAATATCCTGTGGAGGCGGTAAAAACTATGACGAAGATAGCCCTGCAGACGGAGAGAACCATCGATGTAAATCTGGAGCTGAACCTGAAGAATGCCGTCAAGCCGGTGGCGGTGGTGATCGCAAGAGCTCTCGTCGCCGCGACCCAAGAACTGCCGGTGAAGGCGCTCGTATTCGACACCTACACCGGACGTGTGGGGCGCTACCTTTCCACCTATCGTCCTAAAGTTCCTGTTTATGCCATGTGCTATAACAGCTGCACCATGAGGGAGTTGGCTCTTGTGTTCGGAGTCAAGGCCTACCCTTTCTCGAAGGTCAATGACAAGGAGGAATTCTCCGCAAAGTCGATAGAGATGCTGACACGCGAAGGCAAGATCTCGCAGGGCGACCTCGTCGGGTTCATCGGCGGCGTGTTCGGAGCCCAGATGGGTGCGACATATATGGAGTTGAAGTATGTGTAAGGCTATGAAAACCAGAGTTTTGCTCTTTGATTTCGACGGGGTTGTCGTTGATTCGGAAAGATTCTACACCATACTTTGGGATGCCCTTGGAGAGGAGTATCTCCAACGCGCTGATTTCGGAAATACTGTGAAGGGAAGCACTCTGAACCGCATTCTTTCGACATATTTCGATGACCGGAAGGATTTATGGCCGGCGATAGTTGAGCGTCTTGACGAATTTGAGAAGAACATGCCATACGATTACATTCCCGGAGTCGTCGAATTCCTTAAGGAAGGACGCCAACGCGGGTTCAGCCTGGCAGTCGTGACCAGTTCGAACCTTCAGAAGATGCATAGCGTATATGCGAAAAGACCCGAAATCCCGGAGCTTTTCGACGCCATCCTGACAAGCGAGGACTTTGCGGCTTCGAAGCCCGATCCGGATTGTTTCCTTCGGGGAATGGCTCGCTTCGGCACCGATGCCGCCCACTGTGTCGTGTTCGAGGATTCGGTCAACGGCCTCAAGTCAGGCAAGGCTTCCGGCGCGCTTGTAATAGGTCTCACGACCACCAATCCGCCAGAAGTCGTCCGCGAATACAGTTCCCTCCAAATCCCCGACTTCACGGATAAGGAGAGGATTTTTGAGTTTATTGGAGATGATTTCCCACAAAAGGGGGACGGGAGGGGGACTTTATGATAGTTTGTATTGCAGAGAAGCCGAGTGTGGCGAGAGAAATTGCCGATGTCCTGGGTGCCAAGCTTAAAAAGAATGGCTACATCGAGGGCAACGGCTATCAGGTGACGTGGACTTTCGGTCATCTGTGCACGCTCAAGGAACCCCATGATTACGACCCTCGATGGCGCTTCTGGGCTCTTTCCACCCTGCCGATGATGCCGCCGCGCTTCGGGATAAAACTCATAGAGAATGAGACTTACAAGGCGCAGTTTCAAGTGATAGAACAGCTGATGCAGAACGCTGATATGATTGTGAACTGCGGCGATGCCGGGCAGGAGGGAGAACTCATCCAAAGATGGGTTATGCAGAAGGCGCGGGCGAAATGCCCGGTCAAGCGGCTGTGGATATCCTCCCTGACAGAGGAGGCGATTCGTGAGGGATTCAACCATTTGGAAGACTCATCCAAGTTCCAACGACTCTACGAAGCCGGACTCTGCCGTGCGATTGGCGACTGGCTGCTCGGAATGAATGCCACGAGGCTCTATAGCCTCAAGTATGGCGGTGGATATTCCCGAGACCGTAAAGTCCTCTCTATCGGAAGGGTGCAGACCCCGACACTTGCCCTCATTGTCAACCGCCAGAATGAAATCGACAATTTCAAACCGGTGCCATACTGGGAGCTTAAAACCCTCTACCGCGACACGCTTTTTTCTTCGACCAAGGGTAAGTTCAAGTTGAAGGAAGATGGCGAGAAACTACTTGAGATGGTGAAGGGCAGTGACTTTGTAATCACAGACATAGCAGAGAAGAAAGGCAAAGAGTTCGCCCCTCGTCTTTTCGACCTCACCTCGCTTCAGGTTGAGTGCAACAAGCGCTTCGGTTTCAGTGCCGATGAGACCCTCAAACTCATTCAATCCCTCTACGAAAAGAAGGTTACCACCTATCCGCGCGTGGATACGACCTTCCTCAGCGACGACATCTACCCCAAGATCCCGAAGACTCTTGAGGGGCTCGTAGCCTACAAAGAATTCACCGAGCCGCTTCGAGGCAAGAAACTTCCTAAAAGCAAACGAGTCTTCGACAATTCCAAAGTCACTGACCACCATGCGATTATCCCGACCGGAGTCCCGGCGGCCAACCTTTCCCAACAGGAAGTGATGGTCTATGACCTTGTGGCCCGCCGTTTCATCGCAGAGTTCTATCCCGATTGCGAGATTTCGACCACGACGGTTCTCGGCAAGGTCGCTGATATAGAGTTTAAAGCCTCCGGCAAGCAGATTCTTAAGCCGGGATGGCGTACCGTCGAGCAAAGGCCGCAGCAGGGAGTCAGCGCACAGCCTCAGTCCGCCCAAACTGATGCGCAGGATGAGAACGCATCTGACAGCGCCGAGCTCAAGATAATGCCAAACTTCGTGAAAGGGGAGTCCGGGCCTCACACACCATCCCTGAAAGAAACCTGGACAACTCCGCCAAAACCCTACACGGAAGCAACCCTTCTGCGGGCAATGGAAACTGCGGGCAAGTTTGTTGACAACGAGGAACTTCGCGACGCCCTCAAAGAAAACGGCATAGGACGTCCGTCCACCCGCGCCGCCATCATCGAGACGCTCTTCAAACGCGGCTACATCCGCCGTGAACGCAAGAGCCTTTTTCCGACTGACACCGGCCGTGAACTCATCTCCACCATTCACGAGGATCTTCTCAAATCAGCCGAACTCACCGGCATCTGGGAACGCAAACTCCGTCAAATTGAGCGCGGAGACTATAGTGCACAGGCCTTCATCGACGAACTGAAAACGATGGTCGGCGACGTCGTCTTTCACGTGATGAACTCATAAAATAAAAAATGCTTGCGGATGTGGGGAATATTGATTACATTTGCACCCGCTTTACCTTCATTGTCTCCATCGGGGGGATGGTAAAGGTTTAATATTGACCCGAGGCTTCCTATGCGCCTCTCAATCAGAGAGTTGTCGGAAATCTTGGGAGCCAAGGGAATTATCTCGGAGCAATGTGAACCAATCTGAACTATAGGTTCATCACGCTCAAAGTCACGCGATTCATGACGGAAAACAATATGGGAAAAGCGGAGGAGTCAGCGGCTTCAAAAACAGCCGAAAATGAAAAGGCCCTCTGGTTCGCGATGAGCGCCCCATATAGAAATGAACTCAAGGTCCAGAAGCAGCTTGACGGGTTCGGCATTAGGTCCTTCATTCCGATGAAGGAGGATGTCGTGGAACGTCGTGGGCGCAAGTCCAAAGTGATAGTGCCGGCTGTGAGTAACCTTGTCTTCGTGCATGCGATGCCCTCGACGATAAAGGCCATAAAACCCCAAATTCCGAGAATGCAATATAAGACAATGCGTTCCGGAGAAAAGAACACCATCATCACCGTCCCGGAAAAAGAAATGAACGATTTCATCGCCGTGACCTCCGCAATGGCCGGCCACGTGACGTACTATGCCCCAGAGGAGATATGTCTCACGAAAGGGACGCGCGTGCGCATAATAGGCGGCGGGCTGTTCGATGGGGCGGAAGGCGTGCTCGTCAAGATGAAAGGGCATCGCAGCCGCCGTTTCGTCGTTGCCATTCACGATTTGGTCTATGCGACCACAGAAGTGACCCCTGACCTTATAGAAGTTCTGGACTAAGAAACCTTTCCGTGTCGCCAACTACTGTGTGACTAATCCACACAAAGCCTAAAAATATATTAATGAACCTTCTTCATCGAATCTCCAACTGGTACTTCACCCAGAAGGCCCTTCCTTATTGGTGCATCCTTGTCTTGGACTGCATTCTCGTGGCGTTCTCCGGTTATATTGGCTACTGCATCAACCTCGGCTGGGACACCTTTGCCGACAGCCTCGTTCCAATAACGCTCGCGCTCCTCATCTCGATGGTCCCGTTCGCCATTTCGTTCCGCCTCCTGCACACCTACAGCGGCATCCTGCGCTACTCCTCCTTTGTGGATCTTCAGCGAGTCGCGGTGGCATCCCTCTCAGGCACGACGGTGTTCTGGCTCATCGGACACATCGTTCGGCTCGCCGCTCCGTACCAAAGCATAATCCTCTTTCCTTGCCTTCCTGCAGCCATCTACATGTTCGCTGGCAGCACACTCTTTATGGGGCTTGAGCGTGTGATGGTAAAGCGCCTGTTCGACTCGTTCCACCTTGACAATGCCACTCCAGTGGCCATCTACGGCACAAAGGCAGGTGGCATCAGCATCGCGAAGAGCATCATAGCCGTGAAGGACAAGAAGTTCGCCCTCCACGCATTCATATCAGACGGTCAGGAGATGAAGGGCGCCTACCTGATGGGCAAGCCGGTCTATCTGAACGAACGCGGTCTGGCCGCAGCACTCCGGCGCGAGGGGGTTAAAGTTCTTCTTGTCTCCCCTCTAAAGTCCGAACTCTTCCGCGCGAACACAGAGATGATAGATGAGTTCATCAGTGCCGGCATAAAGATAATGATGGAGACCCAGCCGGAAGCGTGGGACGCCAAGGATGACAACATCAGCCACACCCAACTCCACGACGTCGAAATTGAGGACCTTCTTCCTCGCGACAAGATTGAGGTGGATATGGACGCAATAGGCAAGTTGCTCAGAGACAGGAGAATACTCATCACGGGCGCTGCCGGTTCCATAGGTTCGGAGATTGTGCGTCAGGTTGCGAAATACTCCCCGGCGGAGATGATTCTCATTGACCAGGCGGAAACCCCGATGCACGATTTGAGGATGATGATGGCTCGCGACTATTCGCTCATCCACAACGAAACAGTCGTCTCAAGCATCACCAACCGCGAACACATGGAGACTATTTTTGCCGCCCACCGTCCGGAGTATGTTTTCCACGCCGCTGCCTACAAACACGTTCCGATGATGGAAGACGACCCTGCGATTGCGGTGCAGAACAACATCTACGGCACCAGGGTGATTGCCGACCTGGCGGTGAAATATGGAACAAAGAAGTTTGTGATGATTTCCACAGACAAGGCAGTGAACCCGACCAATGTGATGGGCTGCAGCAAGCGAATCTGCGAAATCTACTGCCAAAGCCTCAATCAGGCCATCCAGCAGGGGAGTGTCGAGGGAGTGACCCAGTTTGTGACCACACGTTTTGGCAATGTCCTCGGCTCCAACGGCAGCGTAATCCCTATTTTCAAGGAGCAAATCAAGGAAGGCGGCCCTGTCACCGTCACCCATCCGGACATCATCCGCTACTTTATGCTTATCCCTGAGGCCTGCAAACTGGTGCTTGAGGCCGGCACGATGGGCAAGGGCGGCGAAATTTTCGTCTTCGATATGGGTAAGCCGGTGAAGATTGTCGACCTCGCAAAAAGAATGATAGCTCTCTCTGGTGCAAAGGATGTGAAGATTGAATTCACAGGACTTCGCGACGGTGAGAAGCTCTATGAGGAGGTCCTGAACGACAAGGAGGGCACTATCCCGACCTCAAATCCGAAGATTATGGTGGCAAAAGTCCGCGAATACGACTACGCCACGGCCTGCGCCAACGAGCAGAGGCTCCTAGCAGCCTCCAAGACTTTCGACGATATGGCGATTGTGCGGGTGATGAAGGAGATTGTGCCGGAATACCGCAGCCGCTGCTCGGTTTACGAGGCGCTGGACAGGGAGCTCGGCAGGGCGTGACGCGACCGGGCCGTGTTTGAGGACGATTTTGAACGAATCTGTAAACTATTTTAGGCAGCGGACCTGCCGATAAGATATGAGACAATTTAAAGATATTCAAATTGCTGTCGCCGGAACCGGCTATGTGGGCCTGAGCATCTCGACGCTGCTCTCACAGCACCACAAGGTGACAGCCGTGGACATTGTCTCAGAGAAAGTCGAAAAAATCAACAACCGCATCAGCCCGATTCAGGACGAATACATTGAGAAATATTTCCGAGGTGAATTCGGGGACTACGAGAAGACGGGTGTCCTGGGCAAGTTGAATCTTACAGCGACGCTTGACGGTGCAGCTGCCTACAAGGACGCCGACTTTGTTGTCATTGCCGCTCCGACCAACTACGACCCGGAGAAGAACTACTTCGACACCCACTGCATCGAGGATGTGATTGACCTGGTGCTGAGCGTCAACCCGGACGCGGTGATGGTGATAAAGTCCACAATCCCAGTGGGTTACACCCGTAGCCTCTACGTCAAGTATGCCCTCAAGTTCCTCACCGACCCGCATCTTCAGGGCAAAAAGTTCAACCTGCTCTTCTCCCCGGAGTTCCTTCGCGAAAGCAAGGCCCTCTACGACAACCTCTACCCGTCCCGCATCATAGTCGGCTACCCGGAAATCCTCCCTTCTTCCCATAACAAGAAATGGGATGAGGAGAACGCAGCTATCAACGCCATCGGCAACCCCGAGGCCAAGGAATTTGCCAGGACATTCGCTGCTCTCCTGCAGGAAGGCGCAATCAAAGAAAACATCGACACCTTATATATGGGTATGAAGGAGGCGGAGGCGGTGAAGCTATTCGCCAACACCTACCTCGCCCTTCGCGTGAGCTACTTCAACGAGCTTGACACCTACGCCGAAATCAAAGGCCTCGACACCCAATCCATCATTAAGGGAGTGGGTCTGGACCCGCGCATAGGCACCCACTACAACAACCCGTCCTTCGGCTACGGAGGCTACTGTCTCCCCAAAGACACCAAGCAGCTACTTGCAAACTACGCCGACGTCCCTGAGAATCTCATCCAGGCTATTGTCGAGAGCAACCGCACAAGGAAAGACTACATTGCCGATGCAGTGCTGCGCAAAGCCGGCTATTTCTGCTACGACGGCAAGTGGGACAGCAGCAAGGAACACGACTGCGTGATAGGAGTCTACCGCCTGACAATGAAGTCCAACTCCGACAACTTCCGCCAAAGTTCCATCCAGGGAGTGATGAAGCGCATCAAGGCCAAGGGCGCCGAAATCATCATCTATGAGCCCACCCTCACAGACGGGGAAACCTTTTTCGGCTCCAAGGTGGTCAACAACCTCGAAGAGTTCAAATCCAAGAGCAACGCCATCATAGCCAACCGCTACGACAGCTGCCTCGACGACGTCCGCGACAAAGTCTACACCCGCGACATCTTCAGACGCGACTAAGTCCGAAATGCACTCTAATAGTGCAAAACTTTGCTGATTTGTGCACTCTAACAGTGTAATTTTTGCAATAAAATGCGCAGAATGAGTGAAATTTGTTATCTTTGCCGAATAATCAAAGAGTAACACAATTATGGTTGACGAATCATTATATGCGTATATGCGTTTGCAGCTGGAACTGACCTGCAGCGAGTTTCATCGTTATCTCTATAATGATGTGAATTGGAACGCCCGTATGGTTGCTATCACGGGGGCCAGGGGAGTTGGCAAATCAACTATGGTATTGCAATATGTTAAAACTCAAATATCCGATTGCAAAGTTCTATACATCTCTGCCGACCATACATTTTTCACTACACATACTTTGGTCGAGGTTGCTGATGATTTTTCTAAAGAAGCAGGAAGTCTCCTTGTCATAGATGAAGTACATAAATATCCTGACTGGTCACGAGAACTCAAACAGATTTATGACACGCATCCGGATATGAAGGTGCTTTC
>OCLD01000419.1_pt1 | contig 10434 bp, 10 predicted proteins | sample 1495911 | NCBI WGS metagenome assembly OCLD01 (sample SAMN03418271, study PRJEB22391) | human gut metagenome | biome: human-gut; feature: organic feature; material: feces | host: Homo sapiens | place: Tanzania | collected 2013-01
ACTGCTCCGGCTTCGGAAATGATGCTTGCTGCATCAGCAGAAGTGATGTAGTCGAAGAACTTCTGAGCAGTTGCGGATAATGCTACACCATCCTTGGTTACCAGTACGAATGGACGCTGGATGACATAAGAACCATCTTTTACGGTATCTTCGGTCGGAACTACACCGCCTACGGAAAGTGCTTTTACAGTATCCTTTACAGAAGCAAGGGAAGCATATCCGATTGCATCCGGGTTCTGGGCTACGGTTGTGATTACATCACCTGTAGAAGTTAATTCCTGACGGTATGCACATGCATCTTCAGTTCCGGTAATGGATTCAAAACCATCTCTTGTACCGCTTCCTGCTTCACGTCCGATCAGAACGATTTCTGCATCGTTTCCGCCGACTTCGCTCCAGTTCTTGATTTCACCCTTGTAGATCTTAGCAATGGTGTCAATGTCAAGATCGGAAACCTGATTTTCAGGATTTACAATAATTGCAATTCCGTCGTATGCAAGTACGGTCTGGGTTAAGCCCTTTGCAACTTCTTCATCCTTTAAGTTTCTACTGGAAAGTCCGATATCGCATCTTCCTTCTTCTACTGCGGTAATACCTGATCCGGATCCAGTCGGGTTGTAAGTAAAGGTTACTCCGTCATTCTGTGCCATGAAGGATTCTCCTAAAGCACCGATCACCTTCTCCATGGAAGTAGAACCATCGGTAGATACGGTTCCGTTATCCTCGGTTGTCTGTGCAGGTGTCTCAGCTTCTGCAGTTGTATCTTCTGCCGGTGCTGCCTCTGCAGTAGTCTCTGTTGTTGTTTCTGTTGTTGTAGTGTCTGCTGCTGTGGTTGTGTTAGATCCACATCCTGCAAGAAGTGCTGCTCCCGCAAGAGCCATAACAAATACGCTTAATTTCTTTTTCATAATAAATCTCCTCTCGGTTCACCTTTTGTTTTTGATTCCGGTGATGTTTTATTTGTTTTGATCTTATGTATTTCATCATAAAGACCGCTTGTAAAATGAAAAAGTGTGCTTATGTAAAATATTTGTCAAAGCAGGAAAAGGAAATGTAAAAGGCAGAGCCCACCCGGAGCTCTGCCTGTAGCATTTCATCATCATTCACTTTGCACTTATTATGCACTTTTCATCGTTCTTAATTATCGTTCTTAATTAAATCCAAAAAACTTCTGGCAAATCTTATAGCCTTCCACAGAAATCATGCGGCCGCCTTTACCCGGAAGGTTCATGCACTGGCCTAAGAGTCCGAAGCGGAGTCTCTTATATAGTACCCAGTCCTTCTTCTTTAAGTATTCCCAAAGCTCCTGCTTCTTCTGCAGGTTTTCTTCTGTACCGGAACGGATTAAGATAATATCCAGATAGCTTAACATATAACGGTATCTCTTCTTATTGGAATTCACCAGGGAACGGTTTTCAACCATATAGTCGATCATCAGCTTATTCACCCGGATCTGCTGGTCAATACGGCTGATCATAACACTCTCATGCACGGACTGGTCTTCTCTTCCGATATAATAACGATAGAAATTCACATCCATATAATACATATTCCGCACGAACGGAAGCGGCTCAAATACATAAATGTTATCCACATAGAACGTGTGCCCCGGAAGCCGGATTCCACATTCCCGTAACAGCTTCGTACGGAAAATCACGGAATGCATGAGAATATACTGTCCTTTGTGGAAATGACGTACATCATCCCAGGTAAACATCTGATCCACAGGGAGTGCATGACGGTAACGCATCACCTTCTTATGCTTCTCACCAACCTTTTCATAAACAAAGTTGCTGATCAGCATATCCAGTGTCTGCTGCCCGCCGGTAAGCTCATGGAGCTTTGCAAGAATCTGCCGGTAAACCTCTTCCTTCACCCAGTCATCACTGTCAACTACCTTGAAATACAGACCGGTGGCATTCGCAATTCCTGTATTTACAGCAGAACCATGTCCCCCGTTTTCCTTATGGATTGCTTTCACAATGGTCGGATACTTCCGGGCATAACGATCTGCAATTTCTGCGGTACGGTCCTTTGATCCATCATCGATAATTAAAATCTCAACCTCTTCTCCTCCAACAAGAAGTGATTCAATACACTTTTCCATATACGCTTCGGAATTATAACATGGTACTGCAAACGATAATAATTTCATGTGCCATCCTCCAATTAATTTTCATAACCGTTAAGGTACTGAAACAGTTACCCTTCTTCTAAAAATGCTTTCAGATATGCCTTATATGCCGTAGGGATCGGATATCTTTCCCGTGCCTCCTGCTGCTCTACGAACACCAGGGAATCCTCCCTGTTTCCGGTTACTTCTGCCAGTTCGTCCACCTTTACCGCATAGCCGGTCATGTGCCATTCCTTATGGGAAAAGATATGCTTACTTTGACTGAGTGGCTCAATCCGCAGCACGGACAGGCCCTTTTCTTTTAAAAATAATAATACTTCATCCGGCGAAAGATGTCCAGTAACGCTTGGGAATTCATACATTCCTGCAAGGAGTCCCTTTTCCGGACGTTTTGTTAACGCCGCTTTCTTATCGTCCTTGATAATCAGAACCGTTTTGTCCTCGATCACGCGGGCTTTCTTCGGAGGCTTGCATGGGAAATCCGTCTCACGTCCTTCCTTATGTGCCACACACAGTTCCTTCCATGGACACTCCCCGCACTTCGGTGCCCCATTCGGCGTACAGACCATGGCTCCAAGTTCCATCAATGCCTGGTTAAAATCTCCCGGCCGCTCCTTGGGCATCACATTAAGAAGCTCCTCTTCGATTCCGTTCCGTACAGACTGCTGCATAATATTCCCTGCATCTGCACGCAGACGCGACAGAACCCGCAGTACATTTCCATCTACTGCAGGTCTTTTGATCCCAAATGCAATGGAGCTGATGGCTCCTGCCGTATAACTGCCGATTCCCGGAAGGGAAAGAATAATTTCATAGGAAGGAACCATCTCTCCGCCATACTGTTCAACCAGTATTTGCGCTGCCTTTTTCATATTGCGGACACGATTGTAATATCCCAGTCCCTCCCACAGCTTCAGGAGCTTTTCTTCCTCTGCCTGTGAAAGACTCCGGATATCCGGCAGCGCTTTCATAAAGCGGTCATAATAAGGCTTCACGGCTTCTACCCTTGTCTGCTGCAGCATGATCTCGGATACCCACACATGATAAGGTGTCGGTTCTTCACGCCATGGCAGAATCCTTCGTCCACGGTCATAAAATGCAAGAAGCGGTTCCACACTCTGCTTCAAAATTTCATTGTCACTCATTGATTACTATCCTGTCTGATTTATTCAAAACTACGTAACTGTTCTGTACCTTCACAGTTACAAACGATCTTCTTTCAACTCACTTCTATCTATGGATCCTTATTCAGCCCGGCTTTCTTCTTATAGGGCACTCTGGCAGACGGCACCACCTGTGATGCCAGTTTCGTATGTACTGCCTGATCATCAAAGAAGATCTGCGCTCCAAACGCTTTCAGCACATCGCTCTTTGAAATTCCTCCTAAGAAAAACGCTTCATCAATACGCACATTCCATGCGCGCAGGGTCCGGATCACCCGTTCATGCGCCGGTGCACTTCTTGCGGTAACAAGCGCTGTCCGGATCGGTGCCTGATCCTGTGGAAAGTCCTTCTGGATATCCGAGATGGTCTTTAAAAACTTGGCGAACGGTCCCTGATTCATCGGCTGGTTCGCCCGGAGCCGTTCATTCTCTTCAAAAGCTTCCAGTCCCTGTTCCTTATAAATCTGCTCCGATTCATCCGAAAACAGAACCGCATCTCCGTCAAATGCAATCCGGATCTGTGAGATTGGTTCCTCATTCTCTCCCACTGCCCAAATTCGGTCACAGCAGATAATTCCTGCTGCAATTCCACTGTCAATCGCTGCCTGCACATCCTCTTCATCCGCAGACAGATAAAGATCCGTGTGAAAGGCGTTTAAGTATGGCGCTAACGATGCCCCGCTCGCCAGTACCGCTCTTGAAATCTGCAGTCCGTAATGTGCAATGGAATTAAATACCCTCAGTGAGGTATCCGGGCTGTTATGGGACATAATGATAACCTCCACTCTGCCCTCCTGTCCCGGAATTTTATTAATATTAAGGAGTGCTTCAATCAGCCGGAAGCCATTGCCCGGCATCAGATAATCCTTTTCATGCTCTACCTGATACCGGCAGTAAGCCTCAACTCCCTGTGTTTCAAACAATTCATTCTCCACGGACAAATCAAACAACGCCCGTGAAGATACTCCGATTACCAGCCGGTGTTCCAAATCATATGCCATCGTGTACTCCTTCCTGATTTCATATGGTACAAGTACACTCTGACATCAGAACTTCCTTCCTCGTCCGGCAGTCTTTTACCTGAGCCGGTTACATTCATACCGTTCGAAGGTCAGAAGACAATTCTTCAGCTCTTCATAACGGTCTTCGAGGTCTCCGTCCTTGATCTCCAGATCAACGGAAAGGGCCATGGTATTAATCATATCATCCGTAATCCGCGCGTGCAGTCCATGGAGAATATTCAGTCTTTCTTCAAAGGTATCTGCCTCCAGAAACTCAAGTACCATAGGATCAATATTCATTTCTTCTGCTTCCTGCTGATTGCCTTCCTGTACCGGTTCAAAGCGGTATTGCTGCTGTGCATCGGGATACTTCATGCGGTCTACCATCTCCGTAAACATCGGAAGAGGACGCGCATACACCTGATGATCTCCGTACTGTGCTTCATAAATCACCAGTTCTTCTCCTGTTTCGCTGTGCTTTGCAATAGCCATTACCCGATACAGGTTTCCTTTAAAATGACGATAAAGCTGTCCTGCCTGTGGTCTCATCTGCCAGATCCTCCATTCAGAAATATATATCTAAGTATAACCCTGTTTGGAGTTCTTGTCATTCTTCTTTTACTTTTCTTTATAGGAAGATATAGGTAATTACTCCGTCCATTCCCTCTCCCTTAATCTGCGAAAGTTCCTCCTGTAACTGCTCCTGTTCCTCCTGCTGCAGGTTTCCGATTCTACGATGATGAATAGTCACGGTATAGCTTCTGTTCTCTTCTTCATCAATCACCTTCGTCATGGTAACTCCGCTGTTTGAATATCCCTCTTCGTTCAGGAAAAAACGAACCTCTTTTACATATTCCGCTTCCAGTTCACGATAATATTTCTCCCGTTCCCTGCGTTCCACCTTTTCACTGCTGTGTACCGTTCCGGAAATACAGAATGCGGTAATTCCGATTAATACCAGTGCACTTATAGTCATAATTATTCTCTTTGTTCCTTCTCTCATGGCTACTCCTCCGTTCCGACTCTGTTTCATCTGTTTCTCTAAGGTTTCCTGTTCTTATGATCATAGTTTAGCAGAGAAGATGTCCCATAAATGTCACTTAAATATTGAAATGTTAGTAACTATTCTAAATAGTTACAGAAAGCCAGATGATTTCTCACCTGGCCTTCTGCTTACTTATTTGTAACTATTCAGAGCCATGCAAAATTGCTTTCTGTGAATGCTTGCATTCATACAGAACAGCAATTTTATATGGCGAAGTAACCACATGAGTAAAACTTAAGCTGTGAAACAGCGGTTTTACGAATGGTGTTCTGAATAGGTACACTTATTTTTTATTTCTATTATTTACTTTTACTTATTCGTCCACTCCGCCGGACTCTGTGACAGATTATCCTGTTCCTGTCCCTTTACCAGCTGTGGCCCCGGAGTATCATCCGGAACCACCCATGTTCTGGCTTCCGGAATGAGCAGTGAGCTGTCACAGTAGGCACAGACCGTATCATTTTCTCCTGCCGGTGCACCACAGTTCGGACATTCTTTATAATACCGTAAGGACGCCTGATGCTCCTTCTTTTTGAACTCATATTCATCCTTCTGCTTCATGGCCTGATAATACTGAATCATTTCAAGGCAAAAGGCACGTTCTATCTGGTCGGCTCTTCTGCCTGCCCAGCCCCTCCATGAAATGAGCAGCACCGGTATGAGCCATTGTCCAAAATAGATTAACTGGTCTACAAAATAGAATGCTCCATCGGTCATGGAAATATTTTCCCAGAAAGGAATCAGTATTTCATAAAAAGCATTCAGAAAGGTGCCAAACATTGCAACAATCAACACAACATCAAATACTCCGGCACAGCGCACCGGCCATGGAATCCTGCCTTCGTCAAAATGATTTTTATAATATTCATCGTCGGTATTAATAAAATAATCCTTCCCAAACATCCAGGTGCCATGATAACTTTCCACCCCGGAAGGCGCCCTCCGGAGCGGATTCTCCATATTATTATAGGCACCTGCGTGCGAACGAAAATTCGGGCTTTTATGTGAAGAATGGTATCCGGAGCTTCTATGATAGCTGCTGTGCGATGAGCTGTGATAGGAACTATGTGAATGATGTGAACTGTGGTGGCTTCCATGATGGCCGCCGCTGCTGTGATGACTTCCTCTTGCCATGTCTTTTCTCCCCTGTGTCTGAATAATCTAAAGTATGCTGAAAGTCTATAACTGGCTGAATACCTCTGCACGCAATGCTGCATCCGTTTTAAAGGCTCCACAGGAAACCGTTGTTGTGGTAACGGTTCCGGGCTTCCTGATTCCCCGTGCGGTCATACAGCTATGCTCACCCTCAATGTGTACCAGCACATCTTCCGTTCCAAGTACCATCTGCATAATCTGTGCAATATCCGATGTAATCCGTTCCTGCAGCTGTAATCTTTTGCATACCATATCTGCAATACGCGCGACCTTGCTTAAACCGATTACCTTCTGTTTAGGCAGATATGCTACCGAAATTTTCATATTATACATCAATGCCAGATGATGCTCACAATAGCTGAATGCATCCATATTTTTCACTAAAACCATTTCCCCTGAGGACGGTTCTTCAAAGCACCGGTCAAACATCTGTGCAATCTCTTCATTGGTGTAACGCATTCCTTCGAATACTTCATCATACATCCGGGCCACACGCGCCGGCGTATCCACAAGCCCTTCCCGCTCCGGATCATCCCCAAGGGCCACTAATATATTTCGAATCGATTCTTCAATCATACGTTTCTGCTCTTCTGATAAATGTCTGTTTTCCACAATATGCCTCCATCATTACTGTTCTTCCGTCTCATAAAGATTCACCGGTTCAGAACGGTATTTATCTGTCATTCTTATTTTTTTACCAAATTTATGTTACAATGTGTGTATCTGTCTATTGAACAATCATACACTGAAAGGGATTTCCAATTATGCTACAGACATTATACCACGTTTCTGAATATAAAGAAGAGTTACTTTATCTGGCCGTCTGCAAAGCCATGGATGCCTTATCCATTGCCGATGACCTGCGCCCCGGTCTTAAGGTCGTGATCAAACCCAACCTTGTCATGGCAAAAAGCCCGGACTTTCCGGTGACCACCCATCCGCTTGTGGTAAAAGCTGTCGTACATTATCTTCGCGGGCACGGCGTAACAGACATTACCCTCGCCGAAAGCTCCGGCGGTCTCTACAACACCGAGCATATGAAGAATCTTTACCGGGTCTGTGGTATGTCTGCCCTGGAACCGGATATCCGCATGAATATGGACTTTACCGCACAGACAATTCCTACCCGTGACGGCTTTAAAAACCACAGCTTCCATCTCATCACTCCGATTGTGGAAGCCGATTATATCATTAACATCTGTAAATTAAAGACGCATTCCATGACCGGCTATTCCGGCGGAATCAAGAATCTGTTCGGTACGATTCCCGGTCTGGAAAAGCCCCAGATGCATTACCGCTGGCCGGGCATTGAAGATTTTTCGAATATGCTGTTAGAACTGGCGCAGACCGTTTCTCCGCAGCTTACCATCATCGATGCGGTAGATGCCATGGAAGGAAACGGCCCTACCGGCGGCACTTCCCATCCGTTAAAGATGATTCTGGCTGCCCGTGATTTTTATACACAGGATTATTTTGCTGCCGGATTGATGAAGCTTGATCCCATGAGCATTGTAATGATTCGTCAGGCCGTGGAACAGGGTCTTGCCCATCCCGAAGAAATCCAACTCGTTGGTGATGCAATCCCTGGGGATCTCACCCCTTTTCAGGTGCCGGATACCAGGAAGCTGGATTTCTCAACGGCACTTCCGGGCTTTTTGCGTGAACCCGCCGTATTTGTTATGGGAAAATTATTTAAGTCCTATCCTCTTCCGAATAAAGATAAATGTGTCGGCTGCGGCAAATGTGCCGAAAGCTGCCCGGCGCACATTATTAAAATCAAAGAAGACCGGTCCGGAAAGAAAAAGGCCGTCTTTCAGAAAAAGGGCTGCATCTCCTGCTTCTGTTGTCAGGAGATGTGCCCCATGAAAGCAATCGAGGTCCGCAAGGCCCTGTAAACTTAAACTTCCAGTTTTTCCTCTTCTTCGATCTGAACCATTTCCTTGCTTTTTAACAGGAAGTGGTTTTTCTTTGCCCTGAAATAGAAGAACAGGGAAAGCATGGTTCCAAGTGCCCAGCCAACCGGCCATGCACTCCAGATTCCTACACTGCCAAGCTTCGAAGATAAAACTGCCGCAATGCTCACACGCAGAATCAGATCCGTAAAGGTTGCAATCATAAATGCTCCCATCATACTGCTTCCGCGAAGCACGCCATCGGTCACAAGCTTTACCGATACCACGAAATAGAACGGTGCCAGAATCCTTAAGATCAGAATTCCGGTGTCCATTGCCGGTCCACTGCTGCTGTCCATAAACAGATAAACCAGCCATCTTCCGGCAATCACATAAAGCAGTACCAGCGGAACACAAAGTGTCCATACCATTTTGATACCTGCCTTAAAGCCATCGTGAATCCTTTCGTACTTACCAGCTCCCAGATTCTGCGAGGTGTAATTCGAGATTCCGTTGGCCAGTGTGGTAAAGGAGGTAATCACAAGGTTATTGAGCTTAATGGCTGCCGCATAGCCTGCTATTACCGATGCGCCAAAACCGTTGATGAGGCTCTGGATAATGATGTTTCCGACAGAAACAAAGCTCTGCTGCAGGATACTCGGAATCGCCACCGTGCAGATCTGCAGGAAGATCGGCATGGAAAACCAGATGGCTTTCTTTTCGCTTTGCAGTGCTCCAAGATGCCGGAACACAACCACAATGGCAAGTACGCAGCTGATTCCCTGACAGATAAAGGTTGCCCATGCCACTCCGGCTACTCCCATTGCAAAAAATCTTACAAAAATATAGTCCATGATAATATTCGCAACCGATGAACACGCCAGAAAAACAAAAGGCGTCTTTGAATTTCCCAGTGCGGAAAAAATTCCTGTCGCAATATTATAGAAGAAAAGGAACGGCAGTCCTGCAATATAAATCATCAGATACAACTGGGAATCCGCCATAATTTCTTCCGGTGTATGAATCATCGTAAGCATCTTATGACATCCAAGGAAGCCAAGCAGCATCAAAAGTGCACACAGAACGGCACCGCTTAAGAGTGTCGTATGTACCGTCGTCCTGACATTATGGTATTCCTTTGCACCAAAATATCTGCTCACAATAACTGAACAGCCAATATTACAGCCAAAGGCAAATGCAATAAAAATGAGTGTAATTTCATAGCTGTTTCCGACTGCCGCAAGTGCATTCTCCCCCACGAACTTTCCGGCAATCAGACTGTCTGCAATATTATATAACTGTTGGAAAATAATACTTCCAAACAAAGGCAGACAAAACCCCCACAGTACCTTCTCCGGTTTTCCTGTGGTTAAATCTTTATTCATCTTTTATCCTTCCTGCTCATGACCCGGCTACGCTAACATTTCGCCAACAATCTTATTGACTAAGGAGCCGTCTGCCTTTCCTTTTACCTTCGGCATAAGTTCCTTCATTACTTTACCCTTGTCCTTTGCAGAGGGCTCGGTAATACCAAGAGCCGTAAGTACCGCCTGTACTTCCGCACGGATCGCATCCTCACTCATTTCTTCGGGTGCAAATTCCTGGTAAACAGCAAGACGTGCCGCACACGCTTCCCTGATATCCTCACGGTCCGCCGGAGCCAGATCCATGGTTTCCTTCGTCTGACGGATCTCACGCTTTACCACTTCAAATTCCTCTGCCTCGGTCAGATCTGCCCGTTTATCAATGGCCTTGTTCTTCAATGCGGAAAGCAGCATCGAAAGCGCATCCTTACGCGTTTTGTCCTTGTTCTTCATGGCTTCCATCATCTGGGAGCGTACGGTATCAATCATACTCATATTTTCAATCTCCTTCACTATACAGTCTTTATGGAACAGTTCCATTGTACGTTTCTGATTTTCATTCGTCAAGATGTGCCGGTCTATCAATTATACCATCAATTATACAATAGTAACAGTTCAGCCGTGCAGAAATGAATATACAAGCTGCCCTTTGTGAGCAAGCTCCCACGGTCATCCTGTAT
>OCLD01000421.1_pt1 | contig 10410 bp, 9 predicted proteins | sample 1495911 | NCBI WGS metagenome assembly OCLD01 (sample SAMN03418271, study PRJEB22391) | human gut metagenome | biome: human-gut; feature: organic feature; material: feces | host: Homo sapiens | place: Tanzania | collected 2013-01
AGGAGGCGACGTATCTCGCGAACCTGTGCAGAAAGGTCTATATGATCGTCCGCAGCCGTTTTGTCGTCCGGTTTGATGTCCGCTTTGTCGTCGGATTTTTCTTCCGTCTTTGACGCTTCTGCCGCTTTCATTTTTTCCATACTTTTTTCGTTGCTGAGTTTAATGATTTCTTCGGGCGTTTTGCCTTCAAACAGCATATCGACTTCGTTTTGGAAAATGGTTTCTTTCGCAAACAGCACCTTAACCATATTGTCCAAAAGGTCTCTGTGTTCCGAAAGGATATTCCTTGCGGTGTCGTAGCACTCGTCGAGGATACTCTTCATTTCGGCGTCGACTTTCGCGGCGGTTTCGGGCGACATTGCCTGCTGATTGAAATCGCGTCCCAAAAACACCTCGTGTTCGGGATTGCCGAGATATATCGTGCCGAGCGGGCTCATACCCCATTCGGTAACCATCTTTCTTGCGATGGCGCTTGCGCGCTGAATATCGTTGCTTGCGCCCGTCGTGATGTCTTCGATGACGATTTCTTCGGCGACGCGTCCCGCAAGCATCATTGCGATTTCGTCCATCAACTTTCCGCGGGTAACGTGGTTGTCGTCGTTCACGGGACGGGTGATGGTATAGCCTGCCGCCTGTCCGCGCGGTATGATGGAAACCTCGTTGACTTCGTCGCAGTTTTTAAGGAGTTTCGCAACGATTGCGTGTCCGCTTTCGTGATACGCGGTGATACGTTTGTCTCTTTCGCTGACGACGCGGCTCTTTTTCTGCGGGCCCGCGATGACCTTATTGATACCTTCGTTGATATCGCCCATCGTAATGACCTTTCTGTTGTCGCGCGCGCAAAGGATTGCAGCCTCGTTCAGAAGGTTTTCGATGTCCGCGCCGGTGAAGCCCGAAGTAAGACGGGCAAGCGTTTTGAAGTCGATGTCGGGGGCAAGAGGTTTGTTCCTTGCGTGAACCTTGAATATTTCTTCCCTGCCGCGAACGTCGGGGACCTGTACGTAAATCTGACGGTCGAAACGGCCGGGGCGCAACAATGCGGGGTCGAGAATATCCGCGCGGTTGGTTGCCGCCATAACGATAATGCCGTCGTTCTTTTCAAAGCCGTCCATCTGGACAAGCAACTGGTTGAGCGTTTGTTCGCGCTCGTCGTGACCGCCGCCCAAGCCCGTACCGCGCTGTCTGCCGACCGCGTCGATTTCGTCGATGAAAACGATACACGGCATATTGTGTTTCGCCTGGTCGAACAAGTCGCGCACACGAGACGCGCCGACGCCGACGAACATTTCGACAAAGTCACTGCCGCTTATGCTGAAAAACGGCACGTTCGCCTCGCCTGCGACCGCTTTTGCAAACAACGTCTTACCGGTGCCCGGAGGACCTACGAGCAAAACGCCCTTGGGAATTCTTGCGCCGATATCGACAAACTTTTTGGGGTTTTTAAGGAATTCCACGATTTCTTGCAGTTCTTCCTTTTCTTCTTCCGCGCCGGCGACGTCCGAAAAACGCACCTTAACCGACTGGGTAACGCGGGCTTTGGTCTTTCCGAAGTTCATCGCCTGCTGGTTTTGTCCCTGGCTCTGACGGTAAATAATGTACATCACGATACCGAGAAGCACAACCGACAGGATGGGCAAAAGCAAGCTGTAAAGAAGCGAGCGGCGCGAGGGATTGTCGTACGAAACCTTGGGGGACGTCCAACCCGTGTTGCCCTGACAGTCTTCGATCATGTCGTAAACCTGCTGGACGTTTCTGTCGGGAATATAACAAAACGCGTCGTACTTATTCGGGAAATTCTTTTCGGCGATCTTGCTGTCGTTATATCTGACTTTCAGAACGTAGTCGCCGGTAATCTGAATGTTGGCGACTTTTCCCGCCTTTATGTCTTCGACAAGCGACGTGTAGCTTATCTCGCCCGCGCCGTTGTCCGAGAGCATCGTCGCGACAAGCACGACAAGCACAAGACAAATCAGAAAAATTATTATTCCTTTTGTTCTTTTTTTCACTGTGTAATAGCCTCCGCTTCCGCAATAAAAACGTCTTATTATTTATCTTTATCACGAAGTTAGTACTATTATAACATAAACTCCCTAAAAATCAACTAAAATTAAAAACTCGGGTTTTGTTGATTTTTACGCGGAAAACAACGCTTTATATAACGCAATCGCAATTTTAACGCTCGTTTTTTGCACTTTATCCCACGATACCGCCATAAGAGTTTTCAGCGGATCGTCCGACGGTTTTTCGACCGCGCCGAGAATGCCGACGTCGCCTGCGGGATTTTCGATTCCCGTTATCGCCCTTTTGGGGTTGACTCCGCCCGAAACCACCGCGACGAAAGGCTTTTCCGCCTCCTTTGACAAGCACGCGTCCACCGCGATTACGGGGCTTTCGGGGTGCGCGCATTTTATGAGTTCCAGAAAATCCTGCACGTTTCTTCCGTTGACGCTTTTTCCCGTCGCGCCGTAAACGAAACATCTTGCGTTCAGCCTGTTTTTCAAAATATCGCCGACAATCGGACCGACGCTGTCGCCGGCGATTTTGTCGCTTCCTATGCACAAAATTACGGGGGTTCCTTGTTTCATTTTTCTCTCCTTTTCATAAGTATTGACAGGGCTTACAAAAATAAGCGCGTTTTTTTATTAAATATTGTTTGATTTCTGTGATAAATTTGGTATAATATTTATAAATATCGAGAAATATCGTAAAAAAGAGGGATTATGGTATGTTGAATGCTTTATGTACTGCGAGCATGAACGTCTCGGATATCGTCATTCTGGCGGTTCTGGCGGTCGGCATCGTCGCGGGTATTATTGCAGGCTTTGCAAAATTGCTCAACGGCACGATCGGCGGCATTATCGCGTTTATCGCGGCGATATGCCTTGGCATATTCCTTGCGGGGTATCTTGCCGGTGTTTCCGCGTTTGTTGACCTTCAAGCAAAAATCAGCGACTTTTTCGTAAGTAAATTCGACGTGGCGGGCTACAAAGCAAAGGTCTCCGACGGGGAACTTTTCCTGAACGTCAGCGGCAGCGCGTGGACAAGCGTATCGACGTTGTTCGAAGGCTCGTCAAAACTCAAAATCGCACTGCTTGTACAAACCGTTTGCGTCAAACTTTTCAGCGGCGCGCTCACGGGCAGCGTTACCCTTGCGGCGTTTGCGGCAAACCTTATCGTGAAAGCCCTTTGCGCCATTATCGTTTTCGTCGCGGCGATTATCGTGCTTGAAATTCTGTTTTCGCTTCTTTCAAAACTTCTTTCAAAGATTGTCGAAAAACAAAAAGGATTCCGCAGCGTCGACCGTATTATCGGGCTTGTGTTCTCGGCGGCATTCACCGTCGCTCTCGTTTTCGTCGCAATGTTCGTGATCGCGAAAGTCGGCTCGGGCGCGCAGGTGGCAATCGACAATATCGAATCTGGCACCATTGCGAAATGGTTTTATGAAAACAACCCGTTCCTTCTTCTGTAAATAAGACAAAAATAATACAAAAAAATAAGCAAGGCTTTTAAGGCGCAGCGAGAGAAAATCGTTGCGCCTTAGTTTTATTTGCCTATCGGCAAGTGATATGCCTACGGCGTGATATTGTCTTCGACAGTGATATTTGCCCTTTGGGCAAGTTGTGGATAAAACACCTTAACTTTGACGACAGTCAAAATATAACTTCGGCTGAAAGCCGAAATATAACTTTTCGTCGTCGGCGAAAAATATAACCGTTTGCAAAGCAAACGATATAACAAAAACAACCCGCTTACTTTAAGGTATGCGGGTTATGTTTTTCGGTTTTATGTGTTTTGTTTTGAGGTTTATTTTGCGGTTTTCAGATAAATCAGCAGGACGGTAATATCCGCGGGGCTCACTCCCGAAATCCTGGACGCCTGTCCGAGCGTCGCGGGGCGGATTTTTGAAAGTTTCTGCCGCGCCTCGATTCTCAATCCGCTTAAAGCGTTGTAGTCGATATCTTCGGGCAAAATCTTTTCTTCCAAACGTCGTGCGTCCCTTATCGCGGCGTCTTCCTTTTCAAGGTATCCCGCGTATTTTATCATGACTTCCGCCGAAAACAGCGCGCTTTTTGAAAACTCCGAAAACGCGTTTGTGACTTCTTTCAATACGTCAAAGGTGATGCCGGGGTGTTTCAACGCTTCTTTTACGGGCATCGTTTTTTCAACCTGCACACCCTCGTATCTTTCAAATATTCCGCCGTTTTCCTTTTTGATTTTGACGGTTTCGGAAAGCCTGACGATACGCTCGATTTCTTCCCTTCTTTCCTGCATTTTTTTGAGCCTTTCTTCCGTCGCAAGCCCAAGGGCGTATCCTTTTTCGGTAAGGCGCAGGTCGGCGTTGTCCTGACGGAGTCTCAAACGATATTCCGCGCGCGCCGTCATCATACGATACGGCTCGTTCGTGCCTTTTGTGACAAGGTCGTCGATAAGCACGCCTATGTACGCTTCGTCGCGGTTTAAGGTGAATGGCGGTTTTTCGTCGACGTACAACGCGGCGTTTATGCCTGCCATAAGCCCTTGCGCCGCCGCTTCTTCGTATCCGCTGCTGCCGTTGATTTGCCCGGCGGAATAAAGCCCTTTTATCCTTTTTACCTGCAACGACGACGAAAGTTCCAGGGGGTTTATGCAGTCGTATTCTATCGCGTACGCATACCTTATAAACCGCGCGTGCGTAAGCCCTTTTATCGAGTGGTACATTTCTTCCTGCACGTCTTTCGGCAAACTTGACGACATGCCCTGAATATACATTAAATCACTGTCGCGGCCTTCGGGCTCCACGAATATCTGGTGTCGGGTTTTGTCGGGGAAACGCATTACCTTGTCTTCAATCGACGGGCAATATCTCGGGCCGATTCCGTGTATCGTGCCGTTGTAAATCGGACTTCTTTTTATGTTTTTCCTGATTATTTCGTGGGTTTTTTCGTTGGTATAGGTGAGCCAGCACGGCATCTGAGAATAAAGATTTCCGTCGTTCATGAACGAAAACGTACCGATATCGCTTTCGCCTTCCTGCACTTCCATTTCGTCGTAGTCGATGCTGTCTTTCGCAATGCGCGCGGGCGTTCCCGTTTTGAAACGGCGGATATCTATGCCGAGACTTAACAAGTTGTCCGTAAGGTGCGTTGCGTTTTTGAACCCGACGGGGCCGCTGCTTTTTGTTTCCGCGCCGATTATCGTGCGCCCGTTTAAGTACACGCCCGTCGCGATAACGACCGCCCGTCCCTCGATTTCGCCGTTTTCAAGGGTGGTTATGCCGTGCGCCACGCCGTCTTTTACAAGAATTTTTGTCGTTTCGTCGTACAACACGTCAAGGTTTTTCTGATTTTCCAAAACGCGCAACATTACGTCGTGATACAACGCCTTGTCCGCCTGTCCGCGAAGACTGAATACGGCGGGACCTTTTCCGCGGTTGAGCATTTTTATCTGCAACAACGCCTCGTCCGCAGAAAGCCCCATTTGTCCGCCAAGCGCGTCCACTTCCCGCACGAGATGACCTTTCGCCGTGCCACCGATTGCAGGATTGCACGGCATAAGCGCGACGCCTGCCTTTTCAAGCGTCGTAAGAAGGGTGCTTTTGCCCATGCGCGCCGCGGCAAGCGCGGCTTCGATGCCGGCGTGTCCCGCGCCGATTACAATTACGTCGTAAACCTTTTTCATTATTTACCCACGCAGAATTTATCGAATATGTCGTCGATGATTTTTTCGCTGACGGTTTCTCCCGTGATTTCGCCAAGCGCGGTGTAGCCTTCCGTCAGAACGGAAATTACGCAGTCGGTCGTAACGCCCGCTTTCAGAGCGTTAAGCCCTTCTTCGACCTTTTCTTTTGCCGTCGTCACCGACGACAGTTGTCTTTCTGACGTCAGCACTTCCGATTCCGACGTCTTTTCTTCATCAAAATATTTTGCGACGATTTTCAGAAGTTCGTCGATTCCGTCGCCCGTTTTCGCACTGACGAAAATCTTGTTTTCTTCGTTTTTCGCATTGTTTATAAGGTCGCTTTTGTTGTAAACTTCCACGACTTTTTTGCCTGAAAGAGCGTTTTCAAGCGCCTTGTTTTCTGGCTTTCCTTGCGTAGCGTCCAGAACGCGAAGTACCAAACGAGCGTCTTTAACTATCGAAATCGAACGGTTAATGCCTTCTTTTTCAATTTCGTCGTTACTTTCCCTTATTCCCGCGGTGTCGCAAAGATTGATTTTCTTCCCGCTTAATTCAAAGCTGTCCGAGATAAAGTCCCTTGTCGTTCCTTTTATCGACGAAACGATTGCGCGGTCGTACCCCAAAATCGCGTTCATCAGACTTGACTTGCCGACGTTCGTGTCGCCGACGAGAGCGACGTCCATGCCTTCTTTTATCATTTTGCCGTAGGCGCGGCTGTTTTGAAGCGCGGTAAGGGTTTTTACGATTTTTTCAAGTTCTTCTTCCGCCGACGGCAGTGTTTCGTCTTCCAGTTCCTCGGGATAATCCAGTACCGCGACAAGCCCCGTCAGGACGGTTTTCAGGTCGTTCTGAACGTCTTTCACCGCCTTGGACAACTTGCCGGTCATAAGGCGATATGCGGCTTTTACGGCGTCCGCGCTGTCGGCGTTTATCATATCTATGACGCCTTCCGCGTCGGACAAATCCATTTTCCCGTTCAGAAACGCGCGACGAGTGAATTCGCCCCGCTCCGCAAGGCGCGCGCCTTTCGACACGCACGCAGAAATCACGCCTTCCGCAATCCTTGTTCCGCCGTGCACGTGAAACTCCACGACGTCTTCGCCGGTGTAACTTTTCGGCGCCTTGAAATAAACCATATAACCAAGGTCGGAAAAGTCTTTCGCGTTAATTTTTCCGAAGTACATAAAGTTCGGTTTAATTTCGCCATTTATCGCTTTCGTTTCAAAAACGGCGCGTGCAATCGGCAACGGGTTTCCGCTGAGTCTGATTACCGCTATGCCGCCCTTTCCCGCGGGCGTTGACAATGCAACGATTGTGTCCATACTTCGATTTGATTATCCTTTTTGTTCCCCGAAATATACCGGGTATTTTCCCAAAAAAAATCCTGCCACAACGGCAGAATAATGGCGTCAGTCCGAACCTGTCGCAATCTCCCAAAAACCTTCCCTAAAACGGCAGAATTTTGATGCTATTCTGCCCCACAAGTACAAAGTATCTTGTGGGGGCCCCGGGGGGTTCTTGGCAGGTTCGGAAAAATCCAGTGTACTTGGCGTACACGATTTTTCCGGTTCTGCCAAAACGCCGTAAGGTCGCAAAATTATGCCGTTTTAAAAGTGTTTTTTGGTATAACCAAAAGATTTAAACTTCGGCGGTCCGTTCTTTTTCAGATTAAACTCCGTCGACGTTGGATCATCAACGGGCTTTACGGGCGCGGATTCCTGACGAGAATCGTTGCGGTTGCCGCGACGGTCGCGGCTGTCGTTTCGTCTGTTTCTGTCGTTACGTCTGCCGTCGTTGCGTCTTCCGTCGTTTCGTCTGCCGTTTCTTTCTTCGTATCCTTCGCGCACGCCGCCTTCTTTCGGGACGATGACGATATGACGATTCATATCTTCTCCCTCGGATTCGGTCGTGGCGTATTTGCTGTTTTGAAGCGCGGTGTGAATCACGCGGCGTTCAAACGGGTTCATCGGTTCAAGCTCGACGTTTCTGCCCGTGCGGTACGCCTTGTATGCAAGGCGGTTTGCAAGGGATTCCAGCGTTTCGATGCGTTTTTCGCGGTAGTTTTCGGCGTTGATCGACACGCGGATAAAGTTGTGTCCGCTTTCGTTGACAAGAATGAGCGCAAGATACTGTATCGCGTCAAGCACTTCGCCGCGGTATCCGATAATGACGCCGCTGTCACTTCCCGTGATATTGACGACGATTTCTTCGTCTTTGACTTCGCAGTCGGCATAGCATCTCAGATTCATTCTTTCAAACAAGCCGTTCAGAAAGTCGATGACAATGTCCGCGGGCGTTTCCTTTCTTTGGACGGTTACGACCGCCTTGCTGAAAAGACCGCCTTCCTGCAAAACTTCTATTTCGGCGTTTTCTCTTTCGATGCCGAGTTCTTTCAAGCCTTCCTCGATGGCTTTTTCGACCGAGGACGCTTTGACTTCGATTTTTTCCATAGGGACTCCTTATTATTTGAAGGTCGATTCAAGGCGTTTTTCTTCGTTTCGCTTATCGTTGACCTTTACGCACGCATTGTAAATAAGTTGGAAAACGGTGCTGAACAGGTTGCTTATTACCATATATACCGTGAACGCCGTGCTGTACAAAAGGGCGAACACCGCAAGCATAATGGGCATAAACCACTGCATCATTTTCATATTTGCCTGCATTGCGTTTTGCATATCTTTGCCGCTGCCGTTAGCCGTCGGGGGCTGGGGCGGCTGGGTTTGTTTCATAAGTTTGGTGGACGCGAAAGTGATAAGTCCGGTGATTATGGGCAGCAACATAAAGCCGTTCCAGCGGCTGCCGCTCTTCCCGTTTCTCTTGACCTGATTGTACTTCGCGATAAGCGGGTTCATGACTTCTTCGTATTCGGTACGGTTGCCGTGCTCGATAGAAGCGGTGTCGATGCCGAGTTTTCCGATTCCGTTGCCGATAAACGTTTCGTAATCGGGGATAGGATTCTTCCAGCTGTCGGGCATAAACACGTTGTTTACCCACATGAACTTGATTTCTTTTTTGTATTTGTCGTCAAAAAGGCTTACGACCGTGTTTTGCGCTGCCGTCGTTGCGGTTTCTTTTGCAACAATGGTTGCCGCCTCGTCCGCTTCCGTTTCGCTCTTTCCGTCGTTTATTAAACGATTGTATTCCGTCGTATATGCCGCCGCGCGCTGTGTTTCGTAGGTCGAATAGTACGAACTTGACAAATCCTTGTACATGTTGATGTTGTATTGCTTTACCATGCCGTTAAATCCCGAAAACACCATGAAGAATATGACAAGCGAGATTATCGACGGAAGACAACTTCCAAGCATGCTGTACTTTTCCTTGCGGTAAAGTTCCATCTGCTTTTGCGAATACAACTCCTTATTTCCGGCGTACTGCTGCTGCAATTTTTCAAGTTGCGGCTTCATTCTTTCCATCGCGCGGTTGTTCTTCGTCATTACGACTTTCTGCCATACGTCGAAGGGCGACATCGCGAGCTTTAAGATGAGCGTGAAGCAGATTACCGCCACACCGTAGTTACCGATACCCTTGTTCAGCGCGTCGATAAGCCACATTACGCCTTCGGCAATTTTGTTCGCCGCAAGGCCCATCTCCATTATACTAACCATTTTGCGTTTCCTTTATAGTTTTCTGCCACGGGGTCGTAGCCGCCCTCGTGGAAAGGGGTGCATCGAAGTATCCTTTTCGCACCCATTACGCATCCCTTAAAGAATCCGTGTTTTTCAATTGCGGTCAGGGTATAAATCGAACACGTCGGCACGTATATGCACGGCCGCGTAAGATTTATCGAAATAAAACGTTTGTAAAATCCAATTAAAATACGGGCGAGCGTTTTCATAATCATAAGGAATGGCCCAAAAGTCCGGCCTTTTTGAGGAGCGACCTCATCGAATCGGCAATGACGCTGCTTTTCTTGCCGTAGACTGTGCTTCTCGCCACGAATATTATGTTGTACCCGGGGGTTATCTCGGGTATCATAAGACGGACGCTTTCGCGCATCTGTCGTTTTACCCTGTTGCGCTGGACGCTGCCGCCGACCTTTTTCGAAACCGAAAATCCGACTTTGAGCGCCCCTTTCGTCTTTACTGTGTACAAAACGAAATCGTCGTTTGAAAAAACCGTGCCTTTCCTGTAAATGTAGTTGAAAGACGCGCGCTTTTTTAACTTATATTCCTTTTGCATTGTTCGGGGGAGCGTCTGCCCGCACAATTAGTTGTGCGGGGTAAGTTTTGCTCTGCCTTTGTTGCGGCGACGTTTCAGAACGTTGCGGCCTTGCTTGGTTTGCATTCTCTTCCTGAAACCATGTACCTTGGTTACGTGTCTTTTCTTGGGTTGGAATGTCCTTTTCATATATGCCTCCTTGATAGGGATTATTTCTTCGTTACTATTGTTATTATAATATAACAATGCCAGTCAATTATAAGGAAATTTTGTTCGCGTGTCAACCGATTTGACGCCTTTTGAATAAATGCCGTTTTCCTCCACTATAACTTTTCGGTAAAAAGTATAAGGCGATTTTTTCCGTTCGGTTGCACGTAAAACAAAAAACCTTTCCGTTTTCGGAAAACGGAAAGGCAAAATTTCTCGTTTCGTTCAAGATCTTTTTCAAAAAAAAAACTTTTTCTCTTTTTTGAAAAATTAAACCGTACTATGTACGGTTTAAAATTTTTTCCGAAGATAATGTGCCGCTTTTCCATCAAAAAACAAACAACGGCTCTTTTGAATTAATATTTGTTTTTGCCCGGTTAAATT
>OCLD01000422.1_pt1 | contig 10406 bp, 8 predicted proteins | sample 1495911 | NCBI WGS metagenome assembly OCLD01 (sample SAMN03418271, study PRJEB22391) | human gut metagenome | biome: human-gut; feature: organic feature; material: feces | host: Homo sapiens | place: Tanzania | collected 2013-01
TGATTGACATGAGCCGTCGACTTGAGGGACTTCCGCAATACTTCCCGCCGCCGATCCTCGTCCGGGTCCTACCATAATGCCGTTCTGCTTGGCGTAATTGATAAAATCCCAGACAATCAGGAAGTAATCCACATATCCCATCGTCTGAATGACATTCAGTTCGTAATCCAGCCGTTCCTTCAACGTCTGTCCGGTCTCTCCGGCAGGTGCATTCTCATCCCCGTACCGCTCCTTCAGGCCGTCGTAACACAATTTATTTAAGTACGTCCAGGAATTATACCCCTCCGGCACATCGAATTTCGGCAGCTTCGTCACGCCGAATTCAATCTCCACATGGCACCGGTCCGCAATCCGCTGGGTATTCTCAACTGCCTCCCACGCATAGGGAAACAGTCCCTTCATCTCTTCTTCACTCTTCACATAATACTGACCGCCCTCATAACGCATACGGTCCTCATCGGACAATTTCTTTCCGGTCTGCAGACAAAGCAGGATATCATGCGGCTTCACATCATCCGCATAGGTATAGTGCACGTCATTCGTCACGACCATCGGAATATCCAGTTCCTTGCTCATCTGCAAAAGCGTCGTATTCACTAATTTCTGCTCCGGCAGCCCGTGATCCTGTAACTCCAGAAAATAATTTCCCTTTCCGAAGCAGTCCTGATATTTCAATGCGGTCTTCTTCGCTTCATCCACAAGTCCCTTCTGGATATAACGCTGCACTTCACCCGCAAGGCAGGCCGATAACGCAATGATTCCTTCATGGTACTCCCGCAGCAGCTCCATATCGACACGCGGCTTGTAATAATATCCTTCCGTAAAACCGCGGCTCACAATCTTCATCAGATTCTCATAGCCCTTGTTATTCTCTGCAAGCAGAACCAGATGGTAATAACGGTCCTCCCCGCCGGTCAGTTCTTTATCAAACCGGGAATTGGGCGCAACATAAACCTCGCATCCAAGAATCGGGTTAATCCCCTCCGCCCTGCATGCCTTATAAAAATCAATCACGCCATACATGACACCGTGATCCGTGATCGCCGCGCTGTCCATGCCAAGCTCCTTGACACGTTTCACATATTCTTTTATTTTATTGGATCCGTCTAATAAGCTGTATTCGGTATGCACATGAAGATGCGTAAATGCCATGGTGTTCCTCCGGAATTTTTATGTACTATGTTCATGTAGTTACAGTTTACCCTTTATGGGGAGGTGATGCAAGCAAGGAATACAAAAATAGAGTTAATATATAAGTCTGATTGGATCAATCACCTATACATTAACTCTATTCTTTATTGCAGATATTTGTAACTATTCAGAACCACATTCGTAAAACCGCTGTTTCACAACGTAGTTTGTCTCATGTGGATTACAGGTACTTCTTTAATACCTCCACCTTATCAAGCTTCTCCCAGGGCAGATCCAGGTCGTTACGTCCAAAGTGTCCGTAAGCCGCGGTCTGCTTGTAGATCGGACGGCGAAGATCTAACATCCTGATGATTCCTGCCGGACGAAGGTCGAAGTTCTCACGAATTGCTTCAAGGAGCTTTTCATCAGAAACCTTTCCGGTTCCGAAGGTGTCAACCATGATGGAAGTAGGCTGTGCTACACCGATTGCGTAGGAAAGCTGGATTTCACACTTGTCAGCAAGTCCTGCTGCAACAATGTTCTTAGCAACATAACGTGCTGCATAAGCTGCGGAACGGTCTACCTTCGTGCAGTCCTTTCCGGAGAAAGCGCCGCCGCCGTGACGTGCATATCCACCGTAGGTATCTACGATAATCTTACGTCCGGTAAGACCTGCATCACCGTGAGGTCCACCGATTACGAAACGTCCGGTGGGATTGATGAAATACTTGGTATTCTCATCGAGTAATTCCTTCGGAAGGATCGGGTCAAATACATACTTCTTAATATCTTCATGGATCTGTTCCTGTGTGACATCTTCATCATGCTGGGTAGAAAGAACAACAGCCTCAAGACGAAGCGGCTTGCCGTTTTCATCATACTCAACCGAAACCTGGCTCTTGCCGTCCGGTCTTAAATACTTTAAGGTTCCGTCCTTACGAACCTTGGTAAGCTGTAATGCCAGCTTGTGTGCCAAAGAAATCGGATAAGGCATATATTCTTCGGTTTCGTTGGTTGCATAACCAAACATCATACCCTGATCGCCGGCACCGGTATCTAAATCATCCTTAATTTCTCCCTGCTTTGCTTCAAGAGCCTTATCAACACCCATCGCAATATCGGAAGACTGCTCGTCAATGGCAACTAAAACAGCACAGGTATTGCCATCAAAGCCGTATTCAGACTTGGTATAACCGATTTCCTTAATGGTATCACGGACGATCTTCTGAATATCTACATAAGCGTTGGTTGTAATTTCACCGGTTACTAATGCGAATCCGGTACATACTGCGGTTTCACATGCGACACGGCTCATCGGATCCTTTGCCATGCAGGCATCAAGGATGGCATCAGAAATGGCATCGCAGACCTTGTCCGGATGTCCTTCGGTTACAGATTCGGAAGTAAATAATCTTTTCTCCATTTGGTTTCTCCTTTTTGTTTGATAGAAAATAAGAAAGTCCGCTTAACTAAGCGGACCTGATACACGATAATCAAATCCTCTTATTGTTCGATCGCCATTAGGCTCGCTGCTCGCTCAGGTAGGCACCTTCCTTATAGGGGTTGCCGTGGCTTCATAGGTCCTATGTACCTCCACCACTCTGAATAAGAGATTCATCACAATATTGAATTTTCATATCTGAGTTTAGGCTACACCATCCCCGATACTTTGTCAATGAAAAAATAGTTGTGTTTACGATAACTTTTATCATCCCGATAAATTGTCACACATTTTGTTATATCCCGCCTATTTATTGACATAACTCCTTTATTTATCTTATAATATAAGGGAAGCGTTGGGGCACTTTCAGGGGGACATATGAAACGAGTCAATACATCTGATCTCGTTCCCGGCATGGTTACTGCCGAGGACGTATACAATTTTAATAACCAGCTTATTTTACCTCGTGGAATCATTCTGACCGATTCTACGATTACGAAGCTTGCCTTTTATTCGGTTCTTACCGTGCGTGTTGAAGATAAGCTTGTGGTACAATCTACCCAGACAGATGACTACACCACGTCCTATGCGGACAGAATCAAACGCAGTCCCGAATTTACCAGATTTCGCACAGAATTTGAAAATGACGTAGATTCTTTCCGTGGCGCAATGAATGACGTCGTCGAAAAGGGATCTCCTTTGGATGTCAATAAACTGATGAACCATACCCTGAACATTCTGGACCTTGCGGCAACCACACCCAATGTCTTCGATATGCTGCACTGTATGCGCGAATACGATGACGAGACCTATGTGCACAGCATGAATGTGGCACTGATCTGTAACATTTTTGCCCGCTGGCTGCGCATGGATGAAGAAGAAATTGTGAAGGCTACGACAAGCGGTCTTCTCCATGATATTGGTAAGATCAAGATTCCCGGCAGCATTCTGAAAAAACCGGACAAGCTTACCAAACAGGAATTTAACATCATCAAGCGCCATCCTCAGGAAGGTTACCGGCTTTTACCGGATTCCAAGCTTGATCAGGATGTATTAAATGCCGTACTGATGCACCATGAACGTTGTGACGGAAGCGGCTATCCCTTAGGGCTTATGGCAAACCAGATCGGAATCTATGCCAAGATGGTTGCCATTGCCGATGTTTACGATGCAACCACCTCTGCCAGAGTTTACCGCGGACCCTTATGCCCGTTCTCTGCCATCTCGATCTTCGAGGAAGAAGGCCTGCAGAAGTACGATCCCAAGTTTGTCATGACTTTCTTAGAAAACGTGGTAAATACCTATCTGCTCAACAATGTCCGCCTTACAAATGGAACTGTCGGAACCGTTGTATTTATCCACAAGGACAAGCTTTCTTCGCCGACCATCAAAACGGCCGGTGGATTTGTAGACCTGAGCACACAGTCTAATGTGCAGATTGAGGCACTGATTTAGCGTACCAGCCCTGCATTGCTCCTGTACTCTTCATTGAGTTCACGCAGTTCCTTCTCTCCATTGATATACGGCTCATAAAAGGAGTCTACGATGCCGCCGCCCAAATTATCACACCCGTTGCAGAAATCGCAGGCACCGCCACACTGACTAAGCCCTTCCTGCACGATGCGTATCCGCTCTTCTTTTGTTGTGTCCTTTATTAAGATACTTCTTATTTCCATTGCCGAGTTCCACCTTTCCTATATTCATATTGGAATCATTATACTACTATTTTTATCTATCATATTATTTTTATGTTAAAATAGATAAAGAATTGAAAATATTGTATAAGGGAGAAGCTTATGAACGATTTGGGAACTAAATTACTGCCAGATGGCATGCGAATTGAGGCTGCAAGAGAACTTGTAGATAAAATTCTATTGAATATGTCTGATCCAACGGAACGAAGATGTGCCTATTTACACTTATACGGTGTTGCACAGGCCTGTGCCTTATTAGCTTTAAAGCGTGGTGAAGATGTTGAACTGGCTGTCATTGCAGGTATGCTGCATGACATTTATTCCTATGCCAACATGGATTCACAGGATCATGCTCACAAGGATGCACAGATGGCCCACCAACTCTTAGCTTCTTTAGACTTATTTAACAAAGAAGAAATAAATTCCATCTGTACAGCAATCTACAATCACAGCGACAAGTCCAGCGTCATGATTCTCTGGACGAAATTCTGAAAGATGCCGATGTTATGCAGCATGTCTTATATAATCCCTTATTTGAAATAAAAGAACATGAACAACAGCGTTTTCACTCCCTGTGGCTTGAATTTAATCTTCCTAATTAGCTTCCGTCTGCCAGAGGCATGCTGCCGTAACCAGGTTGATCCCCTATGGGTTCTTCCTGATTTTTCTTACATCATCTGCAAGGGCAGACACAGTCAGCAAAAGTTGTGCACGGATGCACGACTTACTCTGCAAAGGACACGGATGTTCTTTTGCAGAGGATTGCGTTCGATTTCAACACCGCCACACTGACCTTGCACAGGATGATAGAAAAATCGGAAGGTTCCAACGGGAGCAACCGGTTACGGGCGCATGCCCTTCTCTCCGGAAGCAAAAAAAGACCATCGCTTCCAACGTACAGAAGCAACAGCCTTCCATCATTCTTTGAACCACTGAACTATTTGAACCACGAATTCCATCCTACATCCACGGGAATCCTGATCAGCCTGTCTTCAACCGGAACTTCTGCAACTCCCGTTCCGTACTGATCTTATCAATCTGTGCCCCAAGGGATGCAAGCTTCAGATGAAAATCCTCATATCCACGTTCAATATATTTAATATCATCAATCGTTGTAATTCCCTCTGCGGCCAGCGCGGCAATTACAAGTGCGGCTCCTGCACGGAGATCCGGTGCACTGATACTGGCACCCGTATACTTGGGAACCCCGTCAATGATTGCCGTATTTCCTTCAACCTTGATATTCGCTCCCATTCTGGTAAGCTCGTCCACATACTTAAACCGGTTCTCAAAAATACTCTCGGTCACAATACTCGTTCCCCTGGAAAGTCCCAGTGTCACCGTGATCTGCGGCTGCATATCCGTCGGAAATCCCGGATAGGGAAGTGTCTTTACATGTGTATGAGTAAGAGGCTTCGATGCCACAACACGTACGGCATCGTCGGATTCCTCAATTTCGCATCCGATTTCAAGGAGCTTTGCACTGATAGACTCCAAATGTTTCGGGATGACATTCTTAACGATCACATCGCCCTTTGTTACTGCTGCGGCAAACATAAAGGTTCCTGCCTCGATCTGATCCGGAATAATCGTATACTCTGTGCCATGAAGTCTTGAAACACCTTTGATACGGATCACATCCGTACCGGCACCCTTGATATTGGCCCCCATGCAGTTTAAGAAATTCGCCACATCAACGACATGCGGCTCCTTCGCTGCATTTTCAATAATTGTCTGTCCTTCTGCCATTACGGCTGCCAGCATCACATTGATCGTTGCTCCAACCGTAACCACATCCATATATATATGACTTCCCGTGAGCTTCTCCGCTTCTGCAAAAATTAACCCGTTGGCAATCTTCACATCCGCGCCGAGTGCCCGAAAGCCTTTGATATGCTGATCGATGGGGCGCAGTCCGATGTTACAGCCACCGGGTAAAGAAACCTGTGCCTTCTTATACTTGCCAAGCAATGCACCCAGCAGATAATAAGAAGCACGGATCTTCTTAATGTAATCCCCTTCGATTACAAGATCCTTGATATTTTTGCCGGAAATCCGGGCAGTGTGACGGTCTACACGCTCCACTATGCCTCCAATGCTTTCAATGGCCTGCATCATCACATTGGTGTCACGGACATCCGGGATATTTTCTATTAATACGGTTTCATCCGTCATAACGGCTGCTGCCAGAATCGCTAAAGACGCATTCTTTGCGCCACCGATTTCGACTTCGCCGACTAACGGATTGCCACCTCTGATTGCATACTGTTCCATAGCATACCTCGAAATGCGTTTGATATATTCCATCCAGTATTTATCTTCATGCGTAGTAATATTTCAGTAATTCTGCAACTATTTAATCTCTTCATAGTCACATTATTTCAATCAACTCAAACGGAATTTGGTACGAAAACCCTTTTATCATTATAACATAATGTAAAAGTCTGTAAACCCAAACATCTGTTTAGGGCTAATTCAGATATTTCAGCGGGTTCACCTGGGAACCGTTAATCAGGATCTCAAAGTGCAGATGCGGTCCTGTGCTGACACCCGTATTTCCACTCAAAGCAATCCTTTGTCCCTGGGAAACCGTCTGTCCCGCAGAAACGAGCACCTTACTTAAATGTCCATATCGTGTCTGTCTGCCATCCGGATGATTAATGTATACACAATATCCGTATCCGCTTCCCCAGCCGGCTTTTACAACTGTACCACCACAGGAAGCATAAACCGCCGTTCCTGTCGGAGTTGCCCAGTCAACACCCTTATGGTAAGAGCTTGCACCTCTCGTCGGGCGATTACGCCGTCCGAAATTGGAAGAAAGACGTCCGCCGGAGATCGGCTTGATATAGGTCGGCGGAATCTTCGTTCCACGTTCCACGATCTTCGGAACTGCCACATAAGTAATCTCTTCCTTAATGATCTCCTCTGAAACCTTCGTATTATTTTCAAAGGAAACAACCGCAACGACCTTACGGTGTCCTGCTGATGGCTGCTGATGCACTTTGGTTTCTGTTGTATACCAGTCATCATTATCAATATAAATCACATCCGCGTCATAATCTTCTTCATAATACATTTCTTCCTGACGCTGGACAGCAAGCATCGGTTCTTCTACCGTTACAATCAGTTCCTGATCCGGACGGATCATCGAATTTTCATCCTCCAGGGAATCATTCATTTCAATCAGCTTGTCCAGCGGAACATTGGTTTTAATGGCAATTCCGGACAACGTATCACCGGAAACCACCTTATAAATCTGATTTTTCTCTTCATCACTTGTCACTTCATTAATGGCAAGGCTGATATCCGTCAACTCGTTCTCATCCAGATAAGCCTCGGCTACCTCTATATCATCCCCGAAATTCATTGAGATTATACCAAGCTGATAGTCCTCAAAGTCCTTCTCGACATCCGGTTCAATCTGATCAAACAATGCGGTCATATCTGCCTGGAATCCGGCTTCCAATGCCACAGCCTCTGCTGCTTCTTCCTGTTCTTTTACCTCTTCACGCGTTGCAACAGACGCACTCATAACCGGAAGTTCTCTTGTCGGATCAAGCTGCAGTTCCACCTGATACTCTTTGGCTTCATCATATTTATTTACCGCTGCCTGCAAAAGTGCAACGACCTCATCCAGATTGGCAAGATTGATAATTTTTTCATTAATTTTGACAACATAGGACTTAATCATGGATTCCTTCATGTCCGAAGAATAGACCTTCTCCATGTTATTGATAACAAGCTTCGGAGAATCCACTCTGCCCCATAACACTTCCTGTCCAACGGTTTCGATTTCACTCTCTACCAGAACCAGATGATTACTCTCAGAGGCCACATTTCTTCTGGCTTCTACCGCATAACTTTTCGCATTTTCGACCGAATCCACTACACCGACTTCCTGTCCGTTCAAAAAGACCGTAAACATATTGTCTCCGGTTTTCACAAATTTCACAAAAGACGGCATGAAAAAAATACTGACAAAAACTGCCAGCAGTGCAATCTTTAAAAAACGCATTTTTAACCGTTTATAATGTGAAGAAAAATGTATCATAAATCATTCCTATTCTATTTCCATATCCAAAAGGTAACGGCTTTATTTTAACAGTTCTAAATTTACTTGTAAAGAGCCTGTTCTTTCCATGTATTTCCGTATATAATAGGGAAAAGGAGGGAAGGCAATCGTGAGTGGCGAAACCATTTTTCATATTGATGTCAATTCTGCATACTTAAGCTGGAGTGCCATCCGCCGTCTGCAAAACGGCGACCCACTCGACCTGCGCACCATTCCTTCCATCATCGGCGGCGATAAAGAAAAGCGGCACGGCATCGTTCTCGCCAAGTCTATCCCCGCTAAGAAATACGGGATCCAGACTGCCGAACCGATCGTCAGCGCTTTCCGCAAATGTCCCACTCTCGTCATGGAAAGTCCGGACATGCATTATTACCACCAGAAAAGCGAAGAACTGATGAACTATCTTCGTTCTGTCTGCCCCGATATTGAACAGCTCAGTGTCGATGAATGCTTCATGGATTATACGCCCATCCGGCACCACTACACTTCTCCCATAGAAGCGGCTTTCCATATCAGGGACGAGATCCGTAACCGGTTTGGTTTCACCGTGAATGTCGGCATTTCCGATAGGCGCGTGCTTGCCAAAATGGCTTCCGATTTTGAAAAGCCTGATAAGGTGCATACCCTTTATCAGCATGAAATTAAAGAAAAGATGTGGCCTCTGCCTGTTTCTTCCTTATATATGTGTGGTAAATCCAGTGTGCAGGCACTTCATAATTTAGGAATCCGCACGATTGGCGATCTTGCTGCAACCGATGTGTCCATTATTGCCTCCCATCTCAAAAGCCATGGTGTTCTTTTGTGGCAGTATGCCAATGGCATCGACGATTCCGGTGTCACCTCTGTACCCGCGGAAGCAAAAGGAATCGGTAATTCCACTACCGTTGCAAAGGATCTTACTACCGCCAATGAAGCCTATCCGATTCTTTTATCCTTATGTGAAAGCGTCGGAGAGCGGTTACGTCATGCAAGCCAGTCCGCTTCCATGGTAAGCGTTGAAATCAAATACGCCGACTTCCGGAATGCTTCCCATCAGAGAAATCTCCCGGAGCCAACGAATGCAACCACTCTCCTTTACAGGAATTCCTGTCAGTTATTCGACGAATTATGGAACGGTTCACCCATCCGTCTGCTGGGGGTTCGCACCACCAAATTGAGCGATATGGATGCCCCTGTCCAGTTAAGTTTATTCGACCGGATCTCCGATCAGCCGGAGAAGAATACAGGTCCATCCCGCGAAAAGCTCGATGCCCTCGATAACGCCCTGGATGCCATCCGCAATAAGTATGGCAAGGATGCAATTGTGCGTGGAAGCCTTTTATCCTCAAAGGAAAAACGATAGAGCCCTTTCGGATTCTATCGTTTCTTTACGCTGTAGCCAAATGTCCCAAGCTTTTCTCCGAGGGTGTAATACGTTCCGTGTGAATACGCAATCGGATCTGCCTTTTCAAGAGAAAACTTTCCATTTTCATCCATATACTTTTCATCCGCATGTACGGATACAACCTTCGCCACAAACATATCGTGTGTTCCAAGCCGGAGCACCTGCGTCACCTTACATTCAATGTTTACCGGGCTTTCGTCTAAAAGCGGGGCACCTACTTCCTCTGCGGGACTCATATGAAGACCAAGCTCTTTAAACTTATCCACATCCCTGCCACTCTTCACTCCACAGTAATCCGTTGCAAATGCCAGATCTCTTGTCGTCAGATTAATCACAAATTCTCCCGTCTCTTCGATCATATGGTGGGAATAACGCGAAGGACGGACAGAGATTGATACCATTGCCGGATCGCTGCAGACGGTACCTGCCCATGCCACTGTAAAAATATTGGGATTGCCCTGCTGATCTGCCACAGTAATCAGAACTGCCGGAAGCGGATAGAGCATATTCCCCGGTTTCCATGTCTGTTTAGCCATATATCCTATACTCCTGCTACTATTTTAAGAAATTCCGTAACTATTCAGAACCACATTCGTAAAACCGTTGCTAATGCAGCTCAAGTTTTACTCATGTGGTTACTTCGCCATATAAAATTGCTATTCTGTTTGAATGCAAGCATTC
>OCLD01000424.1_pt1 | contig 10397 bp, 9 predicted proteins | sample 1495911 | NCBI WGS metagenome assembly OCLD01 (sample SAMN03418271, study PRJEB22391) | human gut metagenome | biome: human-gut; feature: organic feature; material: feces | host: Homo sapiens | place: Tanzania | collected 2013-01
ATGGAACCCCTACAATGGCATACCAACCGTCAGCACGTCCTGTGCCCGAAAAAGAATCTGAATCATTGTCATAGTCGCTAATATTATAACCTTGAGAATGCGCATATTCAGCCCTGGCCGTCCAACCATTATGTTCATATTTCATAGCTGCAGCCCAACGATTACGATCTACTGTGACACCACTGCTGCAGTAATTGCCCGTCCATCCAAATAAACCCACGTAGAGGTCTTTGACAGGCTGCACTTGGACTGTGCCAAGGAAATCTTTGCGTGCATTCACATCTGATGCGTTGATGCCCTGCCCATTCATCATCTGCAACTGATAATGAACGAATCTATGGCCATCGCTTTTCGATGGGAAAAGGTCACCCTGAACCTGTATGCCCTGATCTCGTCCGCCGTTAGCAACACCATTCTCAATGCTGCCAACACCAGCAAGCTCACGCGTCACCTGCGCATAGTCACCAGCACCCACATCAAAAGGATTATATGGGTTCTCAAAGAGGAAAGCACGCTTAAACTGGCCTACCTTAATCATACATTCCTTGTTCTTGGTCCATTCAACGAAATAGTCCTTCATATGAAACTTAGAATTGCTCACTTGAACCTGCACCCTATACTTAAAATCATTAAGGATAGTACCATCTACATAAGCACGTACCAACCGCTGACTAAAGCCTGTGCCGCCATGCTTGCCATCTTGGTCTGAATAAGTGTATTTACCAATAAAATATCCACCAAATTTTGGCACACTGGCATAATCTTTCAAACTGCGTCCCATCAATGGACTTTTTGCCTCGTTGTGTTCACAGCTCACATCCGTCTGCGCTAATGAATGCATCGCCACACTTCCTGCCAGAACAGCAGAAATGACCATCTTTCTCATTGTCTCGTTTTAAAGTAAATGTTCAAAAAAAATAAAAAAAGGATTCAAGAGTTCATCCACCGTACCCAAACAAATTAGGATTGAGCACGGCAAATGAAAATCTTGAAATCCTGCTGAATATTATGTCTGTTTTCTTTTTATTTAGCTTCTATCTCAAACTGCGGAGCAGGCACATCCATAGAGTTGAAAAGCGAAGGCTGCGGATAATCGTCCCAGCAGTAGCGCACTGTCGTAGTGCTCACACCTTCTGGCAAAGCCACATTAACAATGTTTTTGCCTGCAACCTTTGCTTCTGCCCATTGATACTTGCCGCCAGCAAGGATGGCAAAGTCGTGAAGTTCGCCTTGCTTCAATCCATCAGCCACACCAGAGAAAGTGAGCACAATCTTACCGTCTGCCACTTTTGCCGACACAGGCATTGGCACATCTCCATCCTTGCTCTTGTCTCCATAAGCCAAACGGCTCATCTGCTGCGCCGCGCGCTTGCCTGCAGTCTTCTTGTCCTGCGGATGAATGTCGTTATACTCTCCTGTGTCGAGTGTCGGTGCAAGAGAGGCTCCCTTGATGCTGTGCGCAGCCACATATTGCTGGTTGCGAATCTGAGTCCATCCAGTCTCCACTGGATTAGCATGTTTAGACATATATCCAGGAAGCTGCATTATTACTACAGGGAAATCACTCTTGAACTGCCCTCTCCATGCTTCCACCATTGCTTTGAGCATTGCTGCGTATGTTTTAGAGTTGCCCTGATTGCTCTCACCTTGATACCACAGCATACCCTTCACGGGGAAGTCGCGCAAAGGAGCAATCATAGCATTATAGAGACCTGTTGGAGTGTCGACAAAATATGTGCTGGCAGGCTTTGGCGGCATGGTGCATCCGACAGCCATCTGTATTTGTGATGGCAGAGGAAACACAAGTTCACCAATCTCAAGCTGATAGAGTTTGCCTTTGGTGAAATTGCCCATACCCGACTGTGACATGAGGTGAACCACTATATCATTGCGACCTTCACGCAGAATGCCTTCATTCACCTGATAGACACGAGGAGGATACTCATATGTGGTGTTGCCTACATATTGCCCATTGACGAAAATAGTGTCAGCATCCTTCATGGCACCAAAACGCAATATGCCCTTCTTGCCAGCAAGCTCCTTTGGTATGTCTACCGTAGTGCGGAACCAGTATGAGCCATTCTTGCGGCCGCTCCAATTGGAGAACATGTCAACGGTCTTCCATGAAGAGAAGTCGTATCCTTGTTCATTCCATCTGAGCATCACCGTGTCCTTTGCGTTCATAGTCTTTTCCCAGTCCATGCCAGCTTTAGTTTCTGCACGGCGCACAGAGTCGACCCAATTTTCTTGGTTGTACTTTGCCTTCTGAAGTTCCTTGTCATAGCCTTCGAAGGTGGCAAGTACGTCACGTGGCATCCACGCCTGCACCTGCGTACCTCCCACAGCCGAATTGATTATTCCCACGGGCACGCCATATTTTGCCTGCAGCTCTTTGGCCATAAAATAGCATATGCCGCTCACTTCTGCACAGTTTTGTGGCGTGATGTTTTGCCATGGCAATACCGTCACATCATCATTGGGGCGCACATAATTAAACTGGTGCGGAAATTTCAGATAACGAATGTTGTCATTCGAATAGTCTTTCACCTCATTGGCCACCACATCCATGCAGCGTCGTATGGGCAATTCCATATTCGACTGTCCCGAGCACAGGAACACATCGCCAATAAGCACGTTGCTGACTTGCTTGGATGCACCTCCAGCTTTGACAGTCAGCACATACGGACCGCCAGCCTTCATCTTTGGCAGATACACTTTCCAGTTTCCATCTGCATCGGCCTTTGTTTTCACACTCTTTCCATTGATAGTAACGGTGATTTCATCATCAGTCTGCACCTTTCCCCACACAGGCACCTTTACATTGCGCTGAAGTACCATGCCATCGGAGAAGAAACGGGGCAGCCGAATCATTTGTGCCTGCATCATGGCGTTAACCATGAAGAGCATCATCAGTAAAAATATTCGTCTCATGTTTTTAATGTTTATGCACGACAAAGTTAGCAATAATAACCGACATTGGTATGTGTGACATCAAATATTTGTGCGTTAGCAGAAAAAACGCTAAATTTGCACAAGTTTTGCCTTGAAGATGTGCCAGACACACCAAAGGCATAAAGACGGCCAAGGCCGTCTTTTTATTGCTGAGACTATTATATAATAGTTAATTGGAACGGATTGGGATAAATGCAGAAATTTTGACAGGAAAAACACTTCACTTATGATACAGCTTATGGACAAGAAAATAATCATAGCACACCTCTGCCTTGTGTGCTCAGGTACATTTTGGGGCCTGATGGCTCCCGTGGGCAAAGATGCCATGCTGCACGGCATCGATGGTATTGACCTGGTCTCGTTCCGCGTGCTTGGCGGTGCCATCCTCTTCTGGTTAGCCTCACTCTTCGCCAAGAGAGAGCATGTGCCAACAAAAGACATTCTTCGCCTTGCAGGTGCAGGAGTCTTCGCATTGGTGTTCAACCAATGCTCCTACACCATCGGCCTCAACTTCACATCACCTACCAACTCAAGCATCATGACGACCTCAATGCCTATATTCGCCATGATTTTATCATTCTTCATCTTGAAGGAACCAATCACATGGAAGAAAGCTTTCGGGGTGCTCTTGGGATGCAGCGGAGCTGTCATCATCATCCTCACAAGCGCATCCTCGTCAAATGCCAAGGTGGGCAACATTTGGGGTGACCTTCTATGCATGTCGGCCCAACTTTCTTTCGCTCTCTATTTGGCCTTGTTCAAGCCTCTTGTGCAGAAATATTCACTCTTCACCGTCAACAAATGGATGTTCACATGGGCAGCTCTTATGATATGGCCGTTCACCTTTTCCCACGTGTCGGCCATACCCTTCTCAAACGTGCCAACCGCCACATGGATGGAGACGGGCTACGTCGTCTTCTTCGGCACCTTCCTGAGCTATATCTGCATGATGGTTGGCCAAAAGTCGCTGCGCCCCACAGTGGTGTCTGTCTACAACTACGTGCAGCCATTAGTATCTGTTTCCGTGAGTGTCATCACGGGCCTCGCCATCTTCAAAGGCACTCAGGTCTTTGCATCCCTTCTTGTTTTCACAGGCGTATGGCTTGTTATTGTATCCAAGTCACGCAAGGACGTCAAAGCTGAAAAGAGAAGAAAGTGAGTGACATATCCATCGTTCATGCCTGTAATTTCTTGTAAAAAAAAGAAGAAGGATATTTATGTGTGGTCGTTTTAACCCAAATAGGTCATTAGATTTGGGTTAAAAAAGTATTACGTGATACTTGGACAAGTATCCTTACCCTCTTTTTTTGACGAATAAATCATTGTTTCCATGACATGGGCTATTATACGCACAGAGGATGGAACAGCTGACAAGATGAAACGCTTGCTTGGCAATGCCTTGCTTTCTGCAAGTCAAATGAAAAATTGGTCAAGCCTCGTCAGAATAGAGGAGGCTTACTTTGGGAAAGAACAAGCCCGAAGTCCCATTTTAGAGGGCTTCGGGCATAATATTTGTGACCTTTGGAGTTTTAGCTGACAGCAATATAAATCATTACATCAAGAGCCAACTCCATCATGTAATATTTCTATTCCCAACTTGTCACATCACTCCCATCCACGAGAGCAGCATCGATGAGAACAAAGCAGTGAAGACACCATTAAGAATAAGTCCGAGAGAGGCAAAGACGCCATGCTCCTCGCCATGCTGCATGGCAGCAGAAGTGCCTACAGCGTGTGAAGCCGTGCCTATTGAGAGTCCTTGAGAATCGGGATGTTTGATGCGTCCAAACTGAAGGACACGAAATCCGATGACAGAACCTAAGATACCCACTATGACCACAATAGCTGCTGTGAGGGAAGGTATGCCGCCAAGGGTGCGTGTCACCTCCATGGCAATTGGAGTGGTGACAGATTTAGGTGCAAGTGATAGGATCACAGGTGTGGAGGCGCCAAGCATCTTGGCTATGAGCACCACCGACATTATGCCAACGATGCATCCCACAAGCTGTGACACCACAATAGGCACAATCTGCTTTCTTATAGCAGAAAGCTGACGATAGAGCGGCACTCCAAGAGCCACCACTGCAGGTTTGAGCCAGAAGTCAATCTTTGCGCCGCTCTGCTCATAAGTTTCATAACTGACGCCTGAGAGTTTGAGAAAAACGATAAGGAAGATTATGCTTATCAAAATAGGATTAAGCACTGACCACCCTACTTTCTTCTGTATATATCGTGACAAGAAATAGACACCAAACGTAAGCGTCAAAAGAAAATATTCATTTTGCAAGTATTCCATGATTTGAGTCTTTATTATTTCTTCTTTATCTTCTTGATGACAATGCGCGTGAAATGATGACTCCATCCTGTTGTGACAAGCACAAGCACGGTACTTGCAACCACAGAAATAGTTATTGGCCAAAATTCAGCCTCAATAATGTCGAGATATAGCATAAGAGCCACACCTGGAGGCACAAAGAAAAAGCCCATGTTTGACACTAAGAAACTGGAAAGGCCTTCCACCCATTCCAGCTTGACTACTTTCATCTGAAGCAAAGCTGTGAGCAACAGCATGCCCAAGATGCTTGATGGCACAGGCACAGAAGTGAGCCATACAATCAACTCACCTATTGCCAAGCAACCGATAATGATTGCCAACTGTTTAAAAATACTCATTTTACCTTATTATTACTATTTCCTAAAAACTCTAACCAGCATCAAAATCCCATCACCACAGCATCATTCTTATCCTTGCTGCGCAAATATTTACCAAACTCAGCCATCACACGCTCAGTAGCGTTCTCCACATTGCGCAATCTGCTCCAGTCTTCCTTCAGACATAGCGAATGCACATCGTCTGGAGCCCCCCATGCTATCCATATCTCCACTTCATGTCCCTCCCATGCCTCAGCATAACCAGTGGATGCCATAGCATAATCGGTGGAAAACAATTGGCAGGCGCCGCGCACCATCTGCTCTGCCACAGGACGCGACACCACATCATTGTCAGCAATCATCTGCTCCGTCACACCGAGCATGCGCTCTTTCACTTCGTTTTGATAAGCCACAATACTTCCGATGAAATATTTGCTCGCACCGCTGCGAGCTGTAATAGCAGAGGCTATTCTGCCTCCTGTGCACGATTCTGCTGTTGCTACAGTCATAAGTAAATGTTCAATTCGTTGCTTGTGATTATATTATTTATTCCAAAATTGTCATTGAATATCTATTTCAATAGTGTTTGTTCCGAGCATGCTGTTACAGACGCATTTAATACATGGATACTTTTAGCTAAATGCTGACGGAAACAAGATGAAGAAAGGAATGCTGAGAAGAGGTGAATGGAATCAATGCACACTCCGTTCCAGTCTCTAAAGACAGATTTGGGTTTGGGCCCATATCAATGTTGACACAGGCCCAAACATCAATTATATTATTTCCAACCAGCCGATTCTATTATATTCTTAGGAATCTCTGTGTTGTCTATTCTTCCATGGAACTTCTCAGCTCCAGCGCCTATAGCAAACACAGGCACATAACCATCAGAATGGCCGCCGCTCGTCCATCCCACCATTGCGATGTCGTCAAGTATCTCCTTAGCCACTGTGGCTATATGCTCATCCTTCTGATATTCGCTTGCGTCAAGTGCAGGCTTCTTGCCTACGAACGTGTCATCGAAGACACGGCGCAGACGCGCTTCCTGATGCTCGTTTACTTTCACATCACCGAACAATCCGAAGTTTTCGCTCAAAGTCTTCTTTGCCATCTCCCATGTCACCTTATTGCCAGTATTCTTGCGAAGTTCATTAAACTTTGCGCTGAGTCCGTTGACACTCACACGCTGATAGCGCAACGCTTGAAGATTAAGTTCGTAACGTCCCTTGCCAAGCACTATTCCGCCTGTCTCATGATCGGCCGTGACCACGATGAGGGTCTCATCTGGATGCTGCTCATAAAACTCGTATGCCACACGGATAGCGTTGTCGAAATCGATAACCTCATTAAACGCTGTGGCTGCATCGTTGGCATGGCAAGCCCAATCAATCTTGCCGCCTTCTACCATCAGGAAGAAACCGTTGTCATCACCCTTAGAAAGGAAATTGATGCCCGCGCGTGTTATCTCAGCCAATGTCATATCGCCTTTTTTACGGTCAATGGCATAAGGTATGCTTGTGCGGTCTTTCTTGCTTGCCTCTTCTGTTTGGAAGAGTATCATCTTGTCGGCCTTTGCGCGCTTCTTGCCGTAATCCTTGTAACCGCGAGCTATAGTATAACCAGCCTTCTGACACTGCTCATAGAGAGTGCCTTCCTCTGGCGCCTTGCGACTTGAAGGATTAAGAAAGTCTGAGCCTGCATAGAAGTCAAAGCCTGCTTTGACAAGGTCTTTGCCAATCTCGTAATACATTCCTCTATCTGGCACATGGGCATAGAAAGCCGCAGGAGTGGCATGGTCCACACTCCCACTGGTGGCCACACCCACACGCTTGCCATTGGCCTGCGCCTTGGCTGCCACACTTTGTATTGGTGTCTGACGGTCTACAGCGAGGCCAAGAGTGCCATTCTTTGTCTTATGCCCCGTGGCGAGAGCTGTGCCTGATGCAGCTGAGTCGGTCACACCATTTATGCCTGAATATGTTGTGACCATAGCTCCATAAGGAAAACTTGCAAAAAGAAGTGGCGTTATGCCAATACGGCCTTCCAGTTCCGCTCTATAAGCCTCTGTGCCATTGACCTGGTTGACGCCCATGCCATCTCCTATAAAATAAAATACATACTTGGCCTGCTGAGCCAATGCTGACGACACTGCCACAAACAGCATCATCATTGCCATCAAAAAATGCTTTCTCATTGCAATATCTTGTTTTAAGTTAGTTTGATTCTTATTGAAGACAAGAAAGATGCAGCAACACCCGTCTCATACATTTATTATTATATAATCTCTTGCTGATAAAAGGAATGATGACACAGACCTACATGCCTTCAAAGAGGTCTCTCATTCCACCATTGCCAGCACTGCCAATGAATGGCAGACGGCCAAGGTGCTTATAAGCCAACTCCGTCACTTCGCGCCCACGAGGGGTTCGCTTGATGAACCCCTCCTTTATCAAGAACGGCTCATACACTTCCTCTACCGTGCCAGTGTCTTCTCCTATGGCTGTGGCTATGGTGCCAAGCCCCACAGGTCCTCCCTTAAACTTGTCAATAATCGTGGTAAGAATCTTGTTGTCAATCTCATCAAGTCCGAAACGGTCAATATTGAGAGCTTCAAGAGCCATGTGAGCAATAGCGAGGTCTATTGTGCCATTGCCTTTCACCTGCGCAAAGTCTCTCACACGGCGCAAAAGAGCGTTGGCTATTCGAGGTGTGCCTCGCGAACGGCTTGCTATCTCGCCTGCCGCATCATATTCGCATGGGACATCCAGCAAATGCGCGGAACGCAAGATAATGCGAGAGAGCACATCGTTGTCGTAGTATTCCAGATGAAGGTTGATGCCGAAACGAGCTCGCAAAGGCGCTGTGAGCAGTCCGCTGCGCGTAGTGGCTCCAACGAGCGTGAACGGATTGAGGTCAATCTGTATAGAACGCGCAGACGGGCCTTTGTCTATCATTATGTCTATTCGGTAGTCTTCCATAGCCGAATAGAGATATTCCTCCACCACAGGAGAGAGGCGGTGTATCTCATCTATGAAAAGCACGTCGTTAGGCTCAAGCGATGTGAGTATGCCTGCAAGGTCGCCTGGCTTGTCGAGCACAGGGCCTGATGTCACTTTGAATCCCACTCCAAGTTCATTGGCTATTATGTTTGACAGTGTGGTCTTGCCAAGTCCTGGAGGACCATGAAGGAGGGTGTGGTCGAGCGGTTCTCCTCTGAAATGAGCAGCCTCAACAAACACGGACAGGTTCTCCACCACCTTGCTCTGTCCGCTGAAGTCGTCAAACTTCAATGGACGGAGCGCATTCTCAAAGTCCTTGTCCTTGTTGGAGCGCTGTTCTCTTATGTCAAAATTTTCTTCCATCTGTCTTTCTTATTTGTTTAGCTGTCCCATCCATCAAGCCATGTCATCTTTTCGGGAAACATTAAGTCCTGTCTGTGTCAGCCTGTCGGCAGGCTGAAGCACATAAAGACGATCGTTAGGACGCACGCGCTCGTTCACCTTAATGCTGATGTGCTGCCCCTTGACAGCCACGTCTACAGGCTCAAGGTCAAAACGTATCTCGTCACACTCTTGAATGAGCGCGCCTGTTGTTGTGCCTGTCACGAGAATCTTGTTACCCTTATGCAGGTCAACATTTTCAACAAGAAACTCTGCCACGCCAATTTTGGAAAAATATTTCATGCACTTGCCCACATACACTTTTTTCTCTGTGGCCTTGCTTCCATACACTTCGCACCACTCGCCAAGTTTTTGGCCTTGATAATATCCATCCCAAAAGCCTCGGTTGAAGACAGTGGAGAGCTGCTTGTCCCATTCATCTTTTCTTGCCTCATTGTCTGCGAAAGTGCCGTCGAGCACCGCATTGATGGCTTCATCATAGGCCTTTACCACAGTGTGGACATATTCAGGTCCACGTGCGCGTCCCTCTATCTTAAACACTCTCACACCTGCATTCATCATGACATCAACAAAACGAATTGTCTTTAAGTCACGCGGCGACATGATGTATTTATTGTCAACATTAAGCTGGGTGCCTGTCTCCAAATCGGTCACCTCATACCCACGGCGACATATCTGCACACACTCGCCACGGTTTGCGCTGCGACCTGCATTTTGGAGAGACAAGTAACACTTGCCGCTGATGGCCATGCAGAGAGCTCCGTGGCAGAACATTTCTATGCGTATCAGTTCACCCTTTGGGCCTCTGATATCCTGTTCCACAATCTGCTGATATATGTCACGCACTTGCCACATGTTGAGTTCGCGTGCAAGAACGACAACATCGGCAAATTGCGCATAAAACTTCAAAGCCTCGATATTGGATATATTCAACTGCGTGCTCAAATGCACCTCTTGTCCTATCTTGCAGCAGTAAGACATTACTGCCACATCGCTGGCAATGACAGCAGATATGTGTGCTTCCTTTGCAGCATCCACTATTTCTTGCATGGCAGGCAAATCTTCGCCATAAATGATGGTATTTACAGTGAGATACGACTTCACCCCATTCTCATGGCATATTGCCGCAATCTCTTTCAAGTCATCTATAGTGAAGGCATTGGCACTATGGCTGCGCATGTTAAGTTTGCCAATGCCAAAATATATGGAATTAGCCCCAGCCTTGATGGCTGCGGCCAAACTTTCCCTGCACCCAACAGGTGCCATTATTTCAAAATCTTTACGTGTCATTATAATTATTTTACGTACAAAGATACGTAAAATACAAACACAGGAGAACACTTAAAGAGATAAAGTTGCGTTTCCCGCCACATTAGCAACAGTTATTCAGTC
>OCLD01000425.1_pt1 | contig 10384 bp, 7 predicted proteins | sample 1495911 | NCBI WGS metagenome assembly OCLD01 (sample SAMN03418271, study PRJEB22391) | human gut metagenome | biome: human-gut; feature: organic feature; material: feces | host: Homo sapiens | place: Tanzania | collected 2013-01
CATGGTTCCCAGATACTGTTTTAATTCCTGATGATAAAGCTCGGGCTGGAAAGATCCTTCATAGAAATGCCTGCGCATCAGTCCTTCTGTCGTAAAACGGATCATTTCCGAAAGCTGTTCCCGGCTTAACCGCTCATCCAGCTCTTCCCCCCTCGCCTGACTTAAAATCTGCGCATATTTCTCACCTAAAATATTCCGCTTGTCCTCGGTTTCTACCAGTACCTCACTGACATTTTCCAGTCTGCTGTTATTCAAAAACAGCATCATACACGGATAATTGCGCATCACCTGCAGCTCTGCTTCTTTGATCTGCTCCACCAGACGGAAATAATCCGTCTCTTCCTTATCGACGCCTGTGGTCAATTCCAGAATCACATAGCGGATGCTGTAATCGTAAATAAACGAATACAGTCCCAGCTTGCTTACAAAATAATGAAACAGTAACATGGCATAGTGTAAAAGACGATGTCCCGCCTCACGGACAATATCATCCGTACTTGCATGTGCATAGCCGTTCATGGCAAACACTTTTAAGGAGGCATTGATCATACGATCCTGCTTCTCCTTCTTCAAATCAAAAAACTTCTCGTTCATACCCCCTGTATCCCTTCCAATTGACTTTCTTAGTCGAAGAAAAATATAACATATTTCTGTCATGGATTCAAGATGACCGAAGGTATTAATCCCATAAATCCGGCTGGAAAAATTTATAAATTTTTTTGAAACTGTTTCGTATAATTTTCTTTTCTTTTTTCCAAAATAGTATTAAGATATACGTATCGAATAATATATATGATGTTGTAACGATTCAATACCTTCACAGTTACAGTTTGTTACAGAAAGGAGTACGTATATGTCCAAGAAATTTGGTAAGTTTTTATTATTTTCTGCTATAGCAGGTGCCGCTGCTTATGGTGCTTATCAGTATCTGCAGAAGAAAGATAAAGCAACTGTTCTTTCCGGTAAGGAAGAGGATGACGATTTTGATGATTTCAGCGAAGATCTCGATGAAGATCCTGCCTCTTCAAAAGAACGTTCCTATGTTTCCCTGAATCTTAATAAAGCAGAGGCTTTTGCAACCGAAGCTTTCCAGAAAGCCAAAGAAGTCATTACCGATTCCGTTCAGAAGGTGAAAGAAACCGTGATGGAATCCGCTGAGAAATCCGAAGCAAAACCTGTGGAGGCTGCCAGCGAAGAAGTGGCTGCGGAGGAATCTGCTAAGGAAACCACTCCCGAAGAAGCTGCTTCCGAAACAGAAGAAGCTCCCGCTCCCGAAGCTCCGGCCGAGGAACCTGCTAAGGAAAACACCGATTCCGTTACCGAAGAATTTCCTTTGGAATAAGAACGAAAACAGGAATCTTCTCCTGAACATCAATAAATGAGCACTGAAAAAGCTGTGTGGACTCTGCCACACAGCTTTCTGTTTTTCTTATTTTTTGCTTCTCTTCTGTTGCAGGACTTACCCAATGTTACTTTGCGGTCTTTTCCCTGATAAGTGCAATCAGTTCGTCCTTCATATCCCTTGCCTTATCCTTAATTCTCGGTGTTGCCGAAGTAGAAGTCAGGATCGTCGCAATCATCTTCGTTGCCACATCATACTGACCGATATCCATGGCAAGCGCTGCCACCAGATAATCCACGGTCATTTCATCCATACCACACATCGGATAATTGCTCTCGGTCATCCGGGCATTTACGAATCCTTCATAGGCATTCTTTAAATATTCCAGCTCCTGCTCCTTAAGCTCCTTTAACCTCGTCGTATCCTCCGGTGCTTCCTTTAAAAGTTCTTCCTTCATGCAACGTACCAGCCAGCCGCATTTCAGACAGATGTAAGCCTTTTCACTTGCTTTGGCATGCTTTACAATCGCATTTAAAAGGCACATCTTGTTGCGTTCGAGCGCTTCTTCCAGGGTATAGGTTTCCTTTTCTTCCGCTTTCCCCTGATAGGAGCTTGAAATATTCTCACGGATTGCTTTGGCCTGTGACGGTGCCAGTGCTCCGAAATATCTGCCCAGAGCTGCGTATCCGCATTTCGGGCACACGATTGCCTCATACTTTAACGGTTCAATGTCATCGTGAACCGGTCTTAAATCCCGGTCCATATGAACCAGTCTGGCACGATTGGCTTTTACAGTGATATCTTTAAACTTTGTTGCACATACCGGACAGTCGTAGGTTTTGGAAAACAGATAGTCCTTTTCTTTATCCTGCGGCACCTCTTCCTCTTTTACTTCTTCCCTTTTTACTTCCTGTTCCTTTTCTTTTTCTTCTTCATACAAGTTCAGATTGTCCAGATTTTTTAATCCAAGTTTTTCTAATCCTGCCAATAATCCTGCCATAATTTACTCACTTTCTTTCCTGTTCTTTATGCCTTAGGTAACACATATGAACTCTTTAATGATACTACACGGTTAAATACCGGCTTTCCTTCCGTGGAATCTTTATAATCCACACAGAAAAACCCCTGCCTTACGAACTGGAAGCTTTCATATGCTTTTGCACCTGCAAGTACCGGCTCCACATAACAATTCTCTAAAGTGGTAAGGGAATTGGGATTGAGGTTCAGACTTCCGTCCTCCTCATTATATACACCCTTTTCTTCGTCAATGATATTCTCATACAAACGAACAGTAGCCTTCACTGCTTCCTTAGCAGATACCCAGTGAATCGTTCCCTTGACCTTACGGTCTGCATTACCGCCCTTGGTAGCCGGATCATAGGTACAATGTACTTCGATTACATTGCCGTCCTCATCCTTCACACAGCCGGTACAGGTTACGAAATAAGCATTCATCAGACGTACTTCATTTCCGGGGAAAAGACGAAAATACTTCTTCGGCGGCTCTTCCATGAAATCTTCACGTTCAATGTATAATTCCCTGCCAAAAGGCACCTTACGGCTTCCCAGGGATTCATTTTCAAGGTTGTTTGCAATCTCCAGCCATTCCGTCTGATCTTCCGGGTAATTGTCAATGACAAGCTTTACGGGATCCAGAACGGCCATCACACGGGGACGCTTCAGTTTCAGGTCCTCACGGATACAGTATTCAAGCATCGCATAGTCTGCGGAAGCATTTGCCTTGGAAACGCCACACAGCTCTACGAAACGTTTAATGGATTCCGGGGTAAAGCCTCTGCGGCGAAGGGCTGCGATGGATACCAGTCTCGGATCATCCCATCCGTCTACAATGCCATCTTCCACCAGCTTCTTGATGTAACGCTTTCCGGTAACCACATTTGTAAGATACATCTTCGCAAACTCAATCTGCTTGGGCGGATGCGGGTATTCCAGTTCACGTACCACCCAGTCATATAGAGGCCTATGATCCTCGAATTCCAGTGTACAGATGGAATGGGTAATTCCTTCAATTGCATCCTCGATCGGGTGGGCGAAGTCGTACATGGGGTAAATGCACCAACGGTCTCCGGTGTTGTGATGTGTCATATGAGCCACACGGTAGATAATCGGATCCCTCATGTTCATATTGGGAGATGCCATATCAATCTTCGCACGAAGGGTCTTCTCACCGTCGGCATATTCGCCGTTCTTCATCTTTTCAAATAAGGCAAGGTTCTCCTCCACGCTGCGGTTCCGGCTGGGATCTTCCTTACCCGGCTCTGTCAGCGTTCCACGGTATTCTCTCATTTCATCTGCCGTCAGATCGGACACATAAGCCTTTCCCTTCCTGATCAGCTTTACGGCACCCTCATACATCTGGTCGAAATAGTTGGATGCAAAGAACAGACGATCCTCCCAGTCTGCGCCAAGCCACTTGATATCTGCAAGAATGGATTCCACGAATTCGGATTTTTCTTTGGTCGGATTGGTATCGTCAAACCGCATGTTAAACTTGCCGCCGTATTCCTGTGCCAGACCGTAGTTTAATAAGATACTCTTCGCGTGTCCGATATGAAGATATCCGTTCGGTTCGGGTGGAAATCTGGTGTGTACATTGTCGTATACGCCTTCTGCTAAATCTTTGTCAATGATCTGTTCAATAAAATTCTTGGATTCCATTCTTTTTCCTCCTCATCGATCCTTACTGCCATGCCCTCTTACGAGGTCATCTTCGGCAGATATTTTTCTTCAAACTGCTTTCTTGGCATCGGGCGGTCGAAATAATAGCCCTGCACCAGATCTACACACATATTCTTTAAAATATCAAACTGTACCTTCGTTTCCACGCCTTCCACACAAAGGTTCACACCCAGTGCCTCGGCAAGCTCTCCTACCATCCGCACAAAGGACTTCGCATAAGAGTCCTTATCCAGATCCTTGATAAAGCTCTGATCCACCTTGATGACATCAAACGGAATCTCGCGGATATGATTAAGTGACGAATATCCTGTTCCAAAATCGTCCAGTGCAATCCGCACACCAAGATCCTTGATCTTTGCTAAAATCTTCTTCATACGATCCATATCATCAATGGCAAGGCTCTCTGTTACCTCCAGTGTCAAATTGTGCGGCGAAAGTCCGGTATCCTTTAATGCATTCTGTACAATCTCCACAATATCTGTCTGCAGAAGCTGTACCACCGAAAGATTCACGTTCACGCGATGATTCGGATAGCCGTGCGTATTCCAGCTATGACAGATCTTACAGGACTCATATAACACATAGTTGCCGATAGGATTAATCAGCCCCAGATACTCTGCGAGTGGAATAAATTCCGAAGGTGGTATAGAGCCAAGCTCCGAGCAGTTCCAGCGGATTAACGCCTCTGCTCCGGTACATGGGAAGCCTTCCTTCGTAATATCCACGATCGGCTGGAAATAAATCTCAAATTCCTTAAAGCTATCTGCCGTTGCCTCACGCATATTCTTTTCCATATCAAGCCGCTTTCCGGATCTTGCCGCAAAGCATTCCTCATAATAGGCAATCCGGTTCTTGCCGCCCTTCTTGGCCTCATACATGGCAATATCCGCCATCTTAATGAGATCATGCACATTGGCATCCTCTCCGGGAAATTCCACAATTCCCATACTCATCGTACAGTAATAATCGGAGTCCCGTAAAAACCACGGCTTTAAGAAAATATCTTTAATATTGGTAATAATCTGTTCCCGTTTCTCATAAACTGCCGGTGAGAGGATAATTACAAACTCATCCCCTCCCATGCGGTAGCAGGTATCCTCAATTCCTTCAATCCGCTGCAGGCTGTGGGAAATTGCTTTTAACAGGACATCGCCATACTGATGTCCCAGTCCGTCATTGATATGCTTAAAATCATCCAGATCAATGTACAACAGTAAGCCCTTATCCTTCGTCTTCTTCGCCAGATCAATGAACTTCGCCAGATCACGCTCACAGCACATCCGGTTATACAAGCCGGTAAGGAAATCGGTATACGCCTGCTGTTCAATCTTTCTCTGATAAATTTTCTTATCGGTAATATCATAGAGTGCACACAAAAGTACCGGACTTCCGTCTACCCACGGCATTCTGGTGTAGTACAGATCATACCAGCGGTCTCTTTTGGTATAGTAAATCTCACAGACTCCCTTGTCACTTTCGATACTGTGTTCAAAAATGTCCTGAATCATCTGCCTCTTTAATTCCAACTCAAAGGTCCGCCTCATATTACTGTTCGCAAACAGGATCTTCCCTGTGTTGAGATCCCGGACATAAACAGCACTTCCGACATTATCCAGAATTCTTTCTAAGGATGCATACGAGCTTGCCAGTGAATTCTTCTGAATCCGGCGTGTCAGAATACTCTGCAGAATCTTCACCGAGTCATTGATGAATTTTACTTCCTCGATCTGCCATACCCTGCTGCCACTGCAGTCCCCAAAGCATACATACATCCCCGGTGTATGATTGACCATTACCGGAATCACAATGGCTGCCTTAAGTCCGATTGCTTCCAATTCCTTCCGTTCCTGTGCACTTGCAAGGGAGCTTCCTGACAAAACAACCGTTTTGTCCGTTTTCAAAATTTCCGGCAGCTGAAAGCTTCCATCCTGCGGAACCTGAACATTGCTAATCCCTTTTCCCCAGAATGCAACTACCTCTACCCGTTCCGGTTCCTGTTTGATCTTATAAACGGCTCCGCCGGAAATACATAAAAACCGTGACACAATCTCAATAAGATTCGTAATCACTGTTTCGATGGCATCTTCACTTTCCAGTAACTGCACTACATCGGTAAGTGCCTCTGTCCGGTGAAGACTCACACTCATCTCCTTTTCCGAACTGCGGCTCCTGCGGCATTCCGCCTGCGCAGTCATGATGGACATCCGGTATCCAAGCAATACATTGGTAAAGTCACGCAGCGCATCCACCGCATGAATAAACTGTGCCTCCGTAAGCATCGTATGAAATCCTTCAAGCGGAGGGTTTTCATAATCTCCGGCATCATATCCATCCACTAAAACACCATAAGCCAGCCAATTCAAGACCGGTTTTCCCTGCAGTTTGGCAGAAATGACTGCCACGCGCAGATTGGGATACGCCGTTGTCTCAATTGCCTGGTCTTCTAATGTACTATCGGATACACGGAGCAGCATATCCTGATACTGCTCCGCATCAATCATCTGTTCAATTATTGCGGTTTCATCCGCCTTCCCGCTAAAGGAAGTAAGCTGGACACCTTTACCATCCAAACAGCACAGAAACACATTTGCAACATCACTGAAATGCTTCTGCCATTTTTCCAATTGTTTTTCATCTATAAAGGACTGCACAATGGCTGCTGCATCCTGCCCTAAAATATTCTCATCATAATTACTCACTGATAAAGAACCCCCTGCTTCCCATAAAGCCCTGGGATAGTATAGTTCTATTCTATTCATCTACGCTGTAGTTTGGTGCTTCCTTCGTAATATGAATATCATGAGGATGGCTTTCCTTTAAGGATGCCGCAGAAATCTTCACGAATCTGCCGTTCTCCTTAAGTTCCTCAATGGTTCTGGTTCCACAATATCCCATACCGGAACGAAGTCCACCCATAAGCTGGAACACCGTATCCTCCACAGTTCCCTTATACGCGACACGGCCCTCTACGCCTTCCGGTACAAGCTTCTTGGCGTTTTCCTGGAAATAACGGTCCTTGCTGCCATTTTCCATAGCGGCAATGGATCCCATACCACGATATACCTTGTATTTACGTCCCTGATATAATTCAAAGGTTCCGGGACTTTCATCGCATCCTGCAAAAATACTTCCCATCATACATACATTTCCACCTGCGGCAATCGCCTTGGTCATATCTCCGGAATACTTAATACCACCATCTGCAATGATCGGAATACCGTATTCCCTGGCAACCGCATAAGCATCCATAATTGCAGAAATCTGCGGTACACCGATACCTGCGACAATACGTGTGGTACAGATGGAACCGGGACCGATACCAACCTTGACGGCATCAGCGCCTGCTTCAATTAATGCTCTGGTTCCTTCTCCGGTTGCCACATTACCTGCGATAACCTGCACATCGGGATATGCTTCCTTAATCATGCGCACACAACGCAATACATTCTCGGAATGTCCATGTGCACAGTCTAAAACAACCACATCAACCTTAGCCTTTACAAGCTCACTGACACGGTCCAAGACATTCGCCGTAATGCCGACGGCTGCTCCACAAAGCAGACGTCCCTGATCGTCCTTTGCGGACAACGGATACTTGATCGTCTTCTCAATATCCTTAATGGTAATAAGTCCCTTTAAATTAAAATCTGCGTCTACGATCGGAAGCTTTTCCTTACGCGCTTTGGCAAGAATCTTCTTAGCGTCTTCCAGGGTAATTCCTTCCGGTGCGGTAATCAGTCCTTCGGATGTCATGGATTCCTTGATCTTCTTTGTAAAGTCTGTTTCAAACTTCAGATCACGGTTCGTAATGATACCAACCAGTTTACGCCCCTCTGTAATCGGCACACCGGATATACGGAACTTCGCCATTAAGGCATCCGCATCTGCCAGTGTATGTTCCGGGGACAGGGAAAACGGATCTGTGATGACTCCATTCTCAGATCTCTTCACCTTATCTACTTCCTCTGCCTGTGCCTCAATCGACATATTCTTGTGGATAATACCGATTCCACCCTGTCTTGCCATGGCAATCGCCATACGATGTTCTGTTACGGTATCCATGCCGGCACTCATCATCGGAATGTTGAGTTTGATCTTCTTTGTCAGCCATGTTGTTAAATCAACCTCATTTGGAACCACCTGGGAATAGGCGGGAACCAAAAGCACATCATCAAAGGTAATGCCTTCGCCAATAATCTGACCCATTTTCTCTCCTCCTAGTTTGTAATTTCTGTTTCTAATACATTATCTGCGTTTATATTTAATCCATAAACACCTTACGGGGTGCTATGAATTGAATCGCCTTCACCATTTCCTGATTCGGCTCGAAAATCACCTTCTGCTTTCCGTCATAATAGAAGACATAACGGTGATCCGGCTGCTGCTCCTCGCCGCTGCTGTAATCCACAGCCTTGTCCTGACGGTTCTTATAGTTATCCAGATGATAAGATTTGATCGGTGCCATTACTTCCATTTTGCCCATATCAAAGGTTGCTACCTTTTTACGTCTGCTCTTGGCAAGCACCTTATCCACCGTCAGTTCTTTATCTACATAGAGATATTCATATTCCACATCGGAATTCATGGAAGCAAAATAAGCCCCCACGCCAATCACAATTGCTACAATAAAAAGTACCATATTAAAAGCAACCATGGCAAGCAGACCGATCATTACCGTAAGAATAATCAATAGCATTTTTAAAAATTTCATTGCAACAGATGTCTTTCTTTTAACCATCCATTCTACATAGGTATCGTTCATTTCCACGCCTCCGGATTTTTCAAACATTGCACCATTTCAGAAACAGATCTTCTGCATTTCTTTCTGCCTTCCGACACATTCCTGAATAGTTACTCTAAATAATAGTATATTTTCGTGAAACTTGCAAGAGATCATTTTCGCTTTGACAGGTTCAGCTACATCATTTTGTTCTAATAGTTCAGCCATGCCATTCATAAGTTGCCGGAAAAGCCGGCAACTTATTTCATGTCGGGCATCCGCCCTATAGAAACGATAATTGTTTACACAAATTTAATAATTGGGAACATTGACTTCTGTCTGCAATCTGGATTAAGATGATACAAGATGAAAAGGAGTGAACAAGTTTATGTCTAATGCTCATAATAAAGACGGAAAATACCGCGGAATCATTGATGAGATCCGCGAACAGCAACGCAAAATGAAGGATATGACCTGGAAAGAACGCTTCGCGTATTACTGGGAATATTATAAGGTACACACCATTGTAACAATCGTGGCCGTCATTGCCATTGTCTGCACAGCCCGTACTCTTATAAATACCAAGGACTATGCTTTCTATGGCCTGATGTTAAATGCCTATTCCCTGTCTTCGGATGTCATGTCCGATACTTTCAGTGAATATGCCGGAATTGACACCAATACCTATGACTGTTTCATGGATACCACTTCCACACTGACCTACGAAAATCCTACGGAATTCGATATGGCAACCATGCAGCGGATTGTTGCTGTCGTACAGACGAAAGAGCTCGATGCCGTGATCTTCGATTCCCAGTGCTTTGACCAGTATGCCGTCAATCAGATCTTCTATGATCTGCGTGAGGTCCTGACTCCGGAACAGATTCAGAAGTACGAACCCTACTTTTATTATGTAGATATGGATATTGTCCGTGCCCAGGAAGACGAGGATGTCATCGTCGATACCGATGCCATTGCTGCCAAAGGAAACCTGACCCTCGAAGAAATCCATGAGCTTGCAGCTACCCGTATGGATCCTTCCACCATGGGCGATCCGGTTCCTGTCGGAATTGTCATGACCGATTCGCCTTTCGCTACAGAGTCACATTCCTATGATGATCTGGTGCCGGTATTCGGAATCTCCGTAACCACCCAGCGTCTCGATACAGCCCTGCAGTTCCTTGATTACCTGTGGGACGATACGATTGATTTTAGTCTTGCCCACGATGAGGCTACTGCATATTAGTCAGAACTTAAAAAAGTTACCTGCCGGAACCCTTCCGCACAGGTAACTTTTTTTAATTCTTGTACCCAATATGGGTATATTAAATACCATACTACCCAGATCGGGTATATTGATCAATGATTAATTATCACAAATCTTCTGGTACAAATCCAGCACATAGGTTGCCCGAACCACGATCTTATTTCCATGTCTCATAATGGCATCCTGTATTCCTGAAAAGAATGCATCCCGGCTCGAATCTTTTATTGTAATCAGATCCGCATTGGTTTTGATATACTCTACGAAACCCTGCGCAGTATAGCTTCTTTCCCCATAAAATTTATATTCTCCCAAATAGGTAAATCCATAGGATTCCCCATTTTTATAATTGAATTTA
>OCLD01000427.1_pt1 | contig 10346 bp, 8 predicted proteins | sample 1495911 | NCBI WGS metagenome assembly OCLD01 (sample SAMN03418271, study PRJEB22391) | human gut metagenome | biome: human-gut; feature: organic feature; material: feces | host: Homo sapiens | place: Tanzania | collected 2013-01
TATATTGATATTTTAATCTTCCCCACGAGAGTGGGGATTGAGGGGGACTGTCCTTTCCCTTGCGAAAATTGACCTTTTTATTGTTTTTGTCTTATTTTTATCTATTGATTTTTTATTGCCAAGCATACGATTTTTCAGATTTCATGCCCATATCTCAAGAAAAATGAGTAAATTTGCAAGCAATTAGCGCATTATATAATGTACGCACGATGTAAAACAACATAATTTCATCACAATGAAAGACTTTCTGAAATACACTCTTGCCACGCTCGCAGGACTCTTCATCTTCGGTTTTATCACATTCATCTGCTTATTGTTCAGCATCATAGGAATGTTTTCCACATCCGAAACCACTGAGATAGCCGACCACTCCGTCCTCGTGCTGAAGCTGAATGGCACTCTTGCCGACCACACCATCGAAGATAACGACGTGATGTCTATGCTGATGGGGCAAGTAAAGCCAGCACAAGGTCTTGACAATATTCGCAAAGCGATAAAGAAAGCGAAGGAATGCGAACAGATAAAGGGCATCTACATCGAAACTAACACGCTCGAAGGATCGCCTGCCACTCTGCAGTCATTACGTGACCTCTTGCTTGACTTCAAGAAGACTGGCAAGTTTGTAGTAGCGTATGCCGACACTTACCAGCAAGGTGCCTACTATGTAGCAAGCGCAGCTGATAAGGTTTGGATCAATCCGAAGGGTATGCTGTCATGGCATGGCTTGTCCACCCAACCGCAGTTTATCCGCGATTTCCTCGATAAAGTGGGCGTTAAAATACAAGTAGTCAAGGTGGGACAGTACAAGAGTGCCACCGAGACCTTCACAGAGGACCACATGAGCGATGCCAACCGTGAGCAGGTTAGCGTCTATCTCAATGGTATATGGGATAGATTTGTGAGCGATGTGAGCAAGAGTCGCAAGATTTCCACTGACTCTCTCAATGCCTATGCCGACCAAGTGATGGAGTTTTCCAGCACAAAGGAATACAAGCAGAAGGGACTTATCGACGCTACTCTCTACCCTGACCAAATAAAAGGCGAGATAAAGAAACTACTGAAAATCGCTGATGAGGACGCCATTGCGCAGGTAAGCGTGTCACAGATGGTGGATTATGCTTCGATTGAAACTGGCAACAGCGACCAGATTGCCGTGTATTACTGCGAAGGAAGCATCGTGCAGCAAGAGGTGCAGGGCGTATTGATGGGCGATGCTGGCATAGTAGGTCCCACCGTATGCCGTGATATTGAGGCTCTTGCCAAGGACGACAACGTCAAGGCGGTGGTCATTCGAATCAACTCTGGCGGTGGCGACGCATACGCTTCTGAGCAGATGTGGCACCAGATAATGGAACTCAAAAAGGTGAAACCTGTGGTAGTTTCTATGGGCGGAATGGCTGCTTCTGGCGGTTATTATATGTCGTGTGCCGCTTCTTGGATTGTTGCCGAGCCTACTACTCTCACCGGTAGCATCGGTATCTTTGGCACATTCCCTGACGCTCACAAACTGATGACTGAGAAATTAGGCTTCAAATACGATAAAGTAATCACCAACAAGCACTCGGACATGAGCATCACTCCTATGGCAAGGGCTTTCTCTGACGATGAGATAGCATTGCTACAGAAATACATCAACCGTGGCTATGCTACTTTCCTGCAACGCGTTGCAGAAGGTAGAAAGATGAAAACGGCTGACGTTGACAAGATTGCGCAAGGCAGAGTATGGCTCGGAAAGGACGCTTTCAGGATTCATCTCGTGGACCAGCTCGGCAGCATTGACGACGCTATAGCCAAGGCAGCCAAACTTGCCAAGGTGCAGGATTACGCCACCCGCTCCTACCCTATCGCCAAAGACTGGACCGAAAGCCTCTTCAGCGAGGGAAAGGGCGGATCGTATCTCGATGAGCAGATGCGTCTCCTTCTCGGGGAATACTATGAACCTTTCGTCATCATGCGCGGCATACGCTCCATGAGTCCTGTCCAGGCACGCATGCTCGACGAGGTGATTGTCAGGTAATTAAGTTGTGAGCAGACCCCCTCTTGTCCCCCTGTAAGGGGGAGGATATATACGTTCTACGGCGTGCGTCTCTTACTCAAGAGAGGTATCTGCAACCAGCCACCGCCTCATAGAGGGACAAGAGGGGGCTACCAAAAAACCAAAAACCAACAACCAACAACCAACAACCAAAAGAATACTAATGGAAGGCGATTTCATAAAGATAAACGAATGGCTGCTCCCACTGTCATGGCTCTACGGCATTGGAGTGGGAATAAGAAACAGCCTCTTCGACCTCGGCATCCTGAAGAGCCGCTCTTTCGATGTGCCGGTTATCTCGGTGGGCAACATCACCGTGGGCGGATCGGGCAAGACACCGCACGTGGAGTATCTCATCGAACTGCTCCGCAAGCGTGCCAAGGTGGCTGTGCTCTCACGCGGCTACAAGAGAAAGAGCAAAGGATACGTCCTTTCCGGTCCTGACACAAAGATGCAGGAAATCGGTGACGAGCCTTACCAGATGCACAAGAAATTCAATGACATCTATGTGGCTGTGGATAAAGACCGCTGTCACGGCATAGAAAGACTCACAAGCGACAGCGAGACCAAGGATACCGACGTCATCTTGCTCGATGATGCCTACCAGCACAGGTACGTCAAGCCGGGCATAAACATACTGCTCGTGGATTATCATCGCCTCATCATCTATGACAAACTGCTCCCGGCTGGACGATTGCGCGAACCAAAAGAGGGCAAGACGCGCGCGGACATCGTCATTGTCACCAAGTGTCCGAAAGACCTTAAGCCTATGTCGTTCCGCGTTCTCTCACGCGCCCTCAATCTTTTCCCATATCAGCAACTGTATTTCACCAGACTGGACTACAGCGATATGCGACTCCTTTTCGGCACAAAGACTCGTTCGCTCAGCGACATCACACCACAAGAGCACGTACTCCTCCTCACTGGTATCGCGTCGCCAGAGCAAATGGTGCAGGATCTTAAGCCTTATTGCAAAGACATCACTCCGCTCAGATTTGCGGATCATCATCAGTTTACTGACAATGATGTGGAGAAAATCAACTCCACATTCGCCTCTATGCCGTCTCCAAGCATCATTATCACTACGGAAAAGGATGCCACTCGACTGGAGAATATGCAGGGATTGTCGGAAGATGTGAAGCGTAATCTATACGTTTTGCCTGTCAAAGTAAAGGTGATGCTCGACAAACAAGAGAAATTCGAAGAGACTATTCTTAGCTATGTGCACAAAAATTCCAAGAACAGCACACTGACAAAAGAGAAAAATCGAAAGCTCAACGAGCAGAAAGAGACACGCAACAGCAAGAAGAATAGCCTGAAGACGGACTCGAATGACACTGCTCAAAAACCGAAAAAGATAAAATTCTGATTATAAAATAGATTCATAATAATATAATGGAAATAAAGGAATTGGGTGAGTTTGGTCTCATCGGACACCTCAAGGACATAAAACTCAAAAATGAAAGCACAAAGAAAGGCGTAGGAGACGACTGCGCAGTGATGCACTACGGAGATAAAGAGACTCTCGTCTCCACGGATATGCTAATGGAAGGGGTACACTTCGACCTCACCTACGTCGATATGAAGCATCTCGGCTACAAGTCGGCTATGGTAAACATTTCCGATATCTTCGCTATGGGTGGCACTCCACGACAGATGACCGTCAGCATTGCTTTGTCAAAACGATTTAAAGTGGAAGATATTGAAGACTTCTACGAAGGTCTTCGCATGGCTTGCGACAAATGGAATGTCGATATTGTCGGCGGCGACACAACCTCTTCTCTCACTGGTCTCGCCATCTCCATCACCGTATTGGGCGATGCCGACAAGGAGGACGTCATCTATCGTTCCGGTGCAAAGGACACTGACCTTATCTGCGTATCGGGCAATCTCGGTGCCGCTTACTGCGGTCTCCAGCTCCTTGAACGCGAGAAGTCCGTCTATTACATGCAGTTGCAGGAAGCAAGAAAGAAGAACAAGGATGCCGTAGTGGATTTCCAACCTGACTTCTCTGGCAAGGAATACCTGCTCGAAAGACAACTTCAGCCTGAAGCTCGTGGCGACATCTTAAAGGCTTTACGCGAAGCCGGCGTGCGCCCTACCAGCATGATCGATATCTCCGACGGTCTAAGCTCTGAGATAATGCACATCTGCAAGGAAAGTGAAACGGGCTGCCGACTATTCGAAAAGGAGATTCCTATCGACTATCAGACTGCTGTAATGGCGGAGGAAATGAACATGAACCTCTCCACCTGCGCCCTCAACGGCGGTGAAGACTACGAACTTCTCTTCACCTGTCCTATCGGCGACTATGAGAAAGTGAAGGTACTTGATGACATCCGCATCATCGGACACATCACAAAGAAGGAACTCGGCACCCTCCTCGTGACAAGAGATGGTCAGGAATTCCCACTAAAAGCACAGGGATGGCAGCACGCATAAAGCGAATATAAAGAAGCAAGCCCCTGTGTCGGGCGCGTTACCGCCCGATATTCCAAAGAAAAGAACAACAAAAATGACACCAAAATTAGACGTCCACACCCACACTGTAGCCTCAGGTCACGCCTTCTCATCTCTCCAAGAGATGGCAAAAGCAGCGTCAGAGAAAGGTCTGGAGATACTCGGAATCACTGATCACGCTCCATCTCTGCCTGGAGGACCCACCTTCGTCTATTTCCTAAATATGCACGTAGTGCCAAGAGAGATGTACGGAGTAAGAATAATGATGGGCTCAGAGCTCAATATTCTCGACACAAAAGGAACACTCGACCTCGACGAATCCTTCTACAAACTGATGGATATAAGAGTGGCAGGAATACACAAACTATGCTACTCGCCAGGCACTATAACCGAAAATACCGACGGTATGCTCGCAGCCATATACAATAAATGGACGGACATCATCTCACATCCAGGAGACGGTACCGCCCAATTACTCTTCGAACCCATTGTGCTCGCTGCAAGAGACACGCAGACTCTACTCGAAATAAACTCCTCCTCACTGAAGCCTGTGCGACAAAAGAAGGAGGCATACGCCAACAATATGGAGATTCTTCGCCTCTGCAGGAAATACGATGTCCCTATCATCCTCGGTAGCGATGCCCACATCTCCTTCGACGTAGCCAACTATGAATACGCACTACCCCTCATTGCTGAGTCACAATTCCCTGAAGAACTCATTGTCAATGACAAGCCGGAGATGTTCTTGGAGTACATTCATAAAACACTTTAGTAGAAAGTGAAGAGTGAAAAGTGAAGAATGAAAACGTAACCAGCCTCCCCCTCACAGGGGGATAAGAGGGGGTCTTATTTAACTTCACCCCAATATCTCAAAAGAAACCTCATCCACACCCTCAACAGAGAGAATAGAGTTGACAATAGTCTGGAGTTCATCAAAAGAGTGAACGGAGAACTCAAAGCGGCTCGTCACTATCTCATCCTCGGTGACAGTGTGCAGTTCCTTGATGGAAAGGCGGAACTTATTGGATATTCCATCCGTGAAATCATTCAGCAGATGCTGCCTATCAACAGCATGAATGACGATACTTACAGGATAAAGCACATGGTCATCAGGAAGATAATCCACGGCTACCAGCCTGTCACCTTCACGGGCTGACAAGGCAATAGCATCGGGACAATCACGGCGATGCACGCATATTCTGCCGCCAGGCTGCTTGATTCCTATCACCTCTTCGCCAGGAATGGCATTGCATACCGGACAGCGGTCATACTGAGGTTTAGGCAAACGGTCAAGATATTGATTGATAGGGCGCAACGCCTTGTAGGATTTAGCATGCTTAGGCCAGTCCTTCTGTGGCCAGACATCAGGGTCTGTGCCTATCTCCACGCAGTCACCACGGTGCAATACCGTCTTGATTGAAGACAGACGACCGTTTATTCGTGCATATTTAGCGTGCAAACCGACCTGTGAATGCACATTGAAAGCAAAGTCAAGGGCTGTGGAATTCTTCGGCAAACGTATGCCATGACCCTGCGGAGTGTAGCAGGTAATGTCGTCATTATAAAACTGTGCACGGACAGACTCGATAAACAATGTCTCTCCATTTCCCTCTCCACGCGCATTAGCGGCGATATCACGCAGCACTGTGCGGAAATTCTCCAGCCAACCGCTGATGTCATTGTCGCGACGCTGGGCGACACAACCGAGTCGGGACAGGCGTATCATCCTCTCACTGGAAATGTGCACCTCCTCCCAGATGCCGTAATCAGACAGCAGATTGACATGAAAACTCTGATAACCATTCTGCTTCGGCTGATCGATATAATTGATCATGGAGCCAAGACGCTCGCGGAAGCAGTTGGTAAGATAGGAATATATGTTGAGACACATATTCTTTTCTGACACATATATGTCCTCCGGAAAGACGATACGAGTGAAATGTCGGCACTCAAGATGCTCGAAATCCACCTGCTGCGAGTTCATCTTGCGATACAGACTGTAAGGCGCACGGTAAGCCACCTCACGGCGGAAACGTATTCCATTGGCAGTAAGCACCTCGTCGATCTTGGCTCCAAAGGAAGCCATACGTATCTTGTCCTGCTCCTTATCCTTCTCGATAAGGCTCACTATCTTGTTGTAAATCTGCGGACAACGATAGCGGAAGGAGAGGTTTTCCAGTTCGATCTTTATCTTATAGAGTCCCAATCTGTTGGCAAGAGGCGCATAGAAATAGTCTGTCTCACCGGCTATCTTCATCTGCTTTGCAGGGCGCATGGAGTCGAGAGTACGCATATTATGCAGACGGTCAGCAAGCTTGATAAGGATAGCACGCACGTCATAGTGCATGGAATCGAGCATCTTCTTGAAGTTATCCAGCTGTGCCGTCATGTCATAACGTGCCTTTTTCTGCTTTGTCACCACGCGGACGAGAAATGCAACGTCGTCACCGAAACGCTCTCTGATGTCATCTTCGGTGTAAGGGGTATCCTCCACCACGTCATGAAGGAAGGCAGCACACACCGGAGCCGCACCAAGATTCATCTCTTCTGCCACAATCAGCGCCACAGCAATGGGATGGATGATGTATGGTTCACCCGTCTTGCGCTTCTGATTGGCATGCGCATCATGCGCCAACTGATACGCTCTGCGCATCATATCCATCTCTTCAAGCGTGGAGCGTGCCTCCATCGCACTGAACACTGCCTCTGCTCGCTGCCAGATCTCTTCTTCGCTGATATGTGGAACGTGGTTACTCATCTTATTGTCTTATGCCTATTACGGTTAAAAAATATCAAAAAATAACTAATCAAATGCAAAAATAATGAATACTATTGAATTTGCAAAACATTTATTACCTTTTTTTTGATGATATGATTTTTTTTTGCTTACTTTGCATTGAATTTGATATTTACCTCCGTTAACCCTTTAAAAATTGATGAAAACTGACATCGAAATTGCTCGCGAGGCGAGACTTGTACCTATCAAAGAAGTGGCTGATAGAATAGGAATCAGCGAGGATTTACTCGAACCGTACGGAAAGTACATTGCCAAGGTCCCATGCAAGACCATCGACCAGGAAAAGGTGGACAAGAGCAATCTCATTCTCGCCACGGCTATCACGCCTACAAAGGCGGGTATCGGTAAGACTACTGTCAGCATCGGACTGGCTTTAGGTCTCAACAAGATAGGAAAAAATGCGATAGTTGCGCTGCGTGAGCCTTCTCTCGGACCTTGTTTCGGAATGAAAGGCGGTGCTGCCGGCGGTGGATATGCACAGGTATTGCCAATGGATAGAATCAACCTTCACTTCACTGGCGACTTCCATGCCATCACTTCTGCACACAATATGATCACCGCTCTGCTGGACAACCACATCTACCAGCATCGTGAAGACGGATTCGCAATGAGCGAAGTGCTCTGGAAAAGAGTGCTCGACATCAACGACCGTAACCTCAGAAGCATCGTTACAGGACTGGGAAGAAAGTCTGATGGCGTAGTGATGGAAAGCGGATTTGACATTACTCCGGCTTCGGAAATCATGGCTATCCTCTGTCTGGCAAAGGACCAGAAGGACCTCCGCCGCAGAATCGAGAACATATTGCTCGGCATCACCATCGAGGGCAAGCCTTTCTATGTCAAGGATCTCGGCATTGCCGGAAGTATATGCACACTCCTTCGCTATGCGATAAACCCTAATCTCGTGCAGACTACCGAGAATACTCCGGCATTCGTGCATGGTGGTCCTTTCGCCAACATCGCACACGGATGCAACACTGCCATCGCTACACGCACCGCAATGACATTCGGTGACTACGTGGTTACAGAGGCAGGATTCGGTGCTGACCTCGGTGCTGAGAAGTTCCTGGACATCAAATGCCGCAAGAGCGGGCTGCAGCCAAAGCTCACTGTCCTTGTCGCTACGACACAGGGTCTGAAGATGCACGGTGGCGTAGCGGAGTCTGAAATAAAGAAACCTAATGCTGAAGGCTTGACTCTTGGTTTCAAGAACCTCGACAAGCACGTCAGAAATCTTCAGAAATTCGGTCAGACCGTAGTGGTTTGCTTCAACAGATACGCCTTCGATACTGACGAAGAGATGGCTCTTGTGCGCAAGCATTGCGACGAATTGGGCGTAGGTTTCGCTGAGAACAACGCCTTCTGTGAGGGCGGAAACGGTGCTATCGAACTGGCTCAGCTCGTGGTTGACACCATCGCAGAGAAGCCTTCAAAGCCTCTCAAGTTCATGTATGAGGACAATCAGACCATCAAGGAGAAGGTGGAAGCTGTGGCTAAGAACATCTATGGCGCATCAAACGTCATCTATCTCCCTGCAGCAAAGAAGAAACTTCAGCGCATCGAAGACCTCGGCATTTCCCACTACCCTGTCTGCATTGCAAAGACACAGTACAGCTTCTCGGACAATCCGAAGCTCTATGGCGTGCCGGAGGACTTTGAATTCACCATCCGCGACTTCGTAATCAATACCGGTGCCGAGATGATTGTGGCCATTGCAGGCGAGATAATGCGTATGCCTGGATTACCTAAGGAGCCTCAGGCCAAGAAAATTGACATCATCGATGGTCAGATTGTAGGACTCAGTTAAGGATGCCACCATGTTTTTCCCCACATATATATAAATAAGGTGGGGACTACAACATAGACACACCAACACAGATCGGAATGAAAATAACGAATATCATATTGACTGCCATGGCACTCTCCACGGGTGTCATGGTCATTACATCCTGCAAAGAGAAAAAACAGGATGAAGAAATCATTGTGGAAAAAGTGATAGAGAAGCCTGAAAGCAGCGCTACTGCAATGCCAAAGGACAGCAAGAACGATGCAGTGAAATGGATTGGTGGCAACACCTACACATACATCGTGGAGCGAGACAAGGACTCTGAGCTGCCTTTGGTGGTGAATCATGATGTCACTTACTATGACAACCGCATCCAACTGACCATCAAGCGCAGCGACGGCACCGACTTCTTCTCTGACACATTCACCAAGAACAGTTTCACCGGACTGCTCAGCAATGACCTGAAAGAGCACGGCGTACTGCTCAGTATGGCATTCGACAAATGCGATTCCGACAATATGTACTTCGTGGTAGGCATAGGATGCCCGGACGAGGCCTACGAGGATTTCACTCTGGTGCAGCTCATCGTAAGCCGCATGGGCTCCACTTCCGTTTCCACCTACACTCCACCAGACCTTCCATAACACCAATAAACCATATCGGGCTGAAAGCGAAATGCTTCCAGCCCGATAATGTTTTATATCCAGAAACGGTCTAGTAGATAGTCAAAAGTATTATGATTACCTGCTTATCGCTTACTCTTCTCCCAGCAATGCACGCTTTTCCGGGAGGAAAGCACGCGGACATCTGCCCATGAGAATGCTGCAGATGAAAGCATTGGAAAGGAGTTCGAGGTCAGAAAGTTCACATTCCTCATCCACGATGACTTCCTTTGCGAGGATTACTTCCCACGTCGTGTTGAAGCAACTGTCAGGAGCACCGCTGAAATATTCCTCACTCTCCGGATCGTCTATTATCTGATAATGGATTACCTTCTTTGACGGAATGGTCTCCAATGTCTGCATCATCTCGTAAGCATGACGGAAAATATCCTTGCTGCCGTCTGCATCCTCCAGCATCAACTGAAGTTCTGCAAAGACTTCATCGAAGGTAAATCTCTTGAAATAATCTTGTAACTGCATATAGAATGGTGCCAAATAATTAGAACTTAGCCATCTTTATCGCTTCGACAGCACACTCACTGCCACGGTTTCCCCTCTTTCCACCAGCACGCTCCTTAGCCTGCTCGATGGTGTTTGTGGTGAGAA
>OCLD01000431.1_pt1 | contig 10237 bp, 9 predicted proteins | sample 1495911 | NCBI WGS metagenome assembly OCLD01 (sample SAMN03418271, study PRJEB22391) | human gut metagenome | biome: human-gut; feature: organic feature; material: feces | host: Homo sapiens | place: Tanzania | collected 2013-01
GTCCAATGGATCCGTCATCATATTTCAGGAAATGAAATCTCCCATCGTCTTTGTATTCTGCAAAGCGGTGCTTGGCTCTCTCTTCATTTCTTCCTGCCGCATAGACAGTGACTTCAAAGTCACGGACATGAAGCAACATATCCACGAAAGCAGACCCTATAAGCCCGGTGGCACCTGTCACGAGGATAGTCTTTCCGCGTAGTTTCTCTATTTCAACCATTCGTCCTTACTTGTATGCATGAGTGCCTTGAGTATCTCAAGGTCCTCCACTGTCGTCACTTTAATATTCTTCTCCGAACCAGGAACTATGTGCATCTCCCTGCCTCCCACTTCCGCAATCAGAGTGCATGAAGCCACACTGTTGGTGATGCCTTTCTCCTTTGCTTCCTCATGGATTTGAATGATATTGCCCAATCGGAATGTCTGCGGTGTCTGGGTGCGGATAAGTCTGTCACGAGGTATGCTGGTGGTGGTGCTGAAACCGTCATCGCTCTCCAGTATCGCCTCACGACACTGGATTCCAGTAATGGCATAACCGTATGCCTTGCAGATGGCAATGTTAGATGATATGATGTCCTGTGACAGCAATGGTCTTACAGAGTCATGTATCAGCACGAGATCATCGTCTGCACAACCGCTCTCCTTCAGTCCATAAATGCCGTTATGGATTGACTCCATACCTGTGCTTCCGCCCTCGAATATCCATTTCAGTTTGGTGATGGAAAACTGGTTTGCATAAGCCTGCAGCACTGTGTCCCATCCTTTCAGGCATACCACCGCGATAGCGTCAATATCAGGATGACGCTGGAAACATTTCATCGTATGTATGATAATGGGACAACCATCTACATGCATGAACTGCTTTGGAATATCCTGTCCCATTCTGTTGCCGCTTCCACCGGCTATAAGAACTGCTATATTCATATCGTATTTTTCTGCAAAGGTAATAAAAATATAAGATTAACTAATGTTTTTGGCTATTATTCTGCTCTTTAATCCATTAAAAGATATTAAAACGGACTAACCATGACCACGGAATGTCTTTTTCTGAAGACAACCACCATGACGGTATGTCCGTAGCATCACCATCATTTTATGAGATAACTACTTATCAGATGCAGATTATAGGTCCACATCATGACGGTGATAACCAGCATACTGACGGTCAACATGATGGATATTGCCCTTTTTTCCTTCATCTTCTTCATCAGGAATGCTATGCTGATAGGATAGATGAATGCCCAATGCGCAGTCATTATATATACATCGCTGGCGGCAAAACGGAATACGTAATGGATGATTGCATCAAACAAGACCATCGACAATGTGGCTTGCATAAGGATGGAATGCCGTCCTGCCCATATTCCTGCCAACATGAGGAGGAAGAGAATGGCTTCTAACAGATAAAACCATCCATGACCATAATAGACGAATACGGGGCGATCAGTGTTGGCATCGCCGAGCAGATGGCCCTCATGAAGGAAGAATCCCTCGCCGAGAATGTTCTCATAGAGCAACGGCCAGCGGTCTATTGAGGTGTCGGTCCAGAGAAACAACTCGTTGTCAACGACCATATTCTGGTGCATCCGCTCTTTCCTCGCCTGGTTTTCTGCATATTGCTTGGCAAAGACGGAGTCCTTCTCGATGCGCTTCTGCGTCATTTCCTCTGCGTGAGCCTTCTCTGATTTCACGGTGTTGTCCACCTGCCAGAGGTATGCTCCGCCTATTATCATCGTAGGAATCAGATATATCAGGCTCTTCCTGAAGCAGCTGACCAGCGCTTTTTCTCTGCTCCTGCTCTCATGGCAGCACGCCACCATGTCGGCAAGCCACACCTTTACGCTGTTCGTCAGTGTCACACCGGTGCTGAAAAAATATACCAGCATTATCTTCAGGCGGTAGGTCAACGTGCTTTTTCCTCCGCTATTGCAGGTTATCCACAGTGCCACCAGCAGCAATGTCATGGACAGCAGCATGTGGTCAGGCACTATCGTCACCAGCATCACGTAGGCTATGGAGAAATAGAAGAAGCACATCAGCAGGCTGTTGCGCAAACCGAGCCCGACAATCGTGCGCATCATCTTATAGAGAAGGCACCATGCCGTGGTGCTCAATATCGCCCATAATGCTCCGACAATGATGATGGCGCAGTTCATATGTAAGGCAGACGTCAGCCATTCATTCAATGCTGACAGCGGCCAGACGAACACCGAGAGCAGCGGATGTCGCTCTATGTTATACAGCGGACGCCACTGTGAGACGGTGACATAGGTGAAAACGTCGAAGCCCGAGATATGGAAATACTTCGTAAAGGCTGACCAGAATCCCACCTTCGGATTGGTCCATACGTCATAATGGTATCCTAACATCATGGCATTCAGTGCAAGAAACACCATCATACCTACGCTTCCTATCGCCATCATCTCCCTCTTCTCTCTAATTTTTTCAAGAAATCTCATCTTTCCAATCTTCTATTGTACCGGTGACGGAAGAGAAACTGACTCCTATTCTGCGCACCGGACGATGGTCAGCAGCATAAGGACGTGCATATCCCTTTGCCTCTATCTGGCGCAATGCCTCTTCTGCCGAGCCGTCAAGTTTGAATTCAAATATATACACACCTTTCCCTGTCTCGATGATACAGTCGGCGCGTCCCTCGCTCTGTTGCTTCTCTGTCAGCACGATATATGTGCTCAATATGCGGAAAAGGAGATAGAAAGTATAATGGAAATAGCGTTCTTTCTCTTTCTCCATGTTCTTCCGACGCATGGTATATGGTATGCTGGCAAAGAATGCCGTCAGACTTTTGCGCCATGAGTCCAGGTCATCTCTCTGTATGGCACGCACCAGTTGGATGGCAAGTGTACCTGCCGACTCTTTCGTTCCGAGGTAATTGGAGGCTATCAGCGTCAGGAATCCTTTCTTTACCTCATTGTTTGGCAAATCAAGAAGGTAGGAATTGGAGCCTGGATCATAGTCTTTTATGGTCAGATAACCGCTCTGGTATATCATCGGCAACGAGCGCTCCATGTCAGCCTTGTAGTCTATGAACTCCGAAGTGTCATAGTAATTGCCCGTGAGTTCATTGAGGTTTTGGTTGGTATGGTTGAGCAGACGGATGAGATATGTCGGCGTTCCTGTGCGAAACCAATAGTCTTCTATGTCCTTGCGGTTAAGCGCACTGAGCAGACTGAACGGATTGTATATGTCCGTCCTGCGCTTGCTGAAATGATAACCGTCATAATGTCGCTGCAGCATACTGCGCATTTCTTCACGTGACACCGTCATCTCGTCCGCCATAGCGTCGATTTCTTCATGGAAAACGCTTTCCATCTCCTCGCCTGTTATTCCGCAAATGGCATCATATCTTGCGCTCATGCTTATGTCTTCCGGCTGATTGAAACCGCTGAACACGCTGACTTGTGAAAACTTTGTCACTCCTGTCAGCAGGACAAAGCGCAGGTCTTGGTCTGCAGCCTTGAAGGCTGAATAGAATCCCTTGAGGATATTCCTGTTGTAATCTTCTATCAGAATCTCCTGCCCGTTCTCGTCTTTTGTCTTATATCCCGTATCGAGGACATCGAGCAAAGGCTTGTCATACTCGTCAATCAGCACCACGCATTGCTTTCCTGTCTTGCTATGCACATGCTTCAGTAGGCGTGCGAAGCGTTCACCCGGACTGTAATTGCTGTCGCTTTCGTAGCCGTATTCCTTCTCCCAATCATCCACATAGCCGTTTATGAGGCATTGCAAGGTGCTTCCAGCGGTATAGTCACTACCATTGAAGTCGATATGGAATATTGGGAAACGATTCCATTCTTTCTCTTTTTCTTCTATTGCAAGTCCCTCAAACAAGGCTTTCTCTCCACTGAAATAATACTTCAGCGTGGATACAAGCAGGCTTTTACCAAAGCGACGAGGGCGACTGAGAAAGTAAACAGAGCCTTCAGTCACCATCTGATACAGCAATTCCGTCTTGTCAACATAGACGAAACCGCCTTCACGTATCTTCTTGAAATCTTGTATGCCGATAGGTAATCTCATAATGGAAATCTGTTTTTAATGGTGGTGCAGGATAAATTGTCTTTGACATTTTTTTATTTAGAAAAAACATACTAAGACATCAACCCACAATAACATACTCACCTATGAATTACTCAATGCTATTATATCAAAACAAATCTGAATGCGTTTCTGTTTCCAAAAGAAGAAGGGTAAGTTCATTATCATTCTGTTCCCATACTAATAACCAGTCTGGTTTTACATGACATTCCCACTGACCTTTATGGTTACCAGTTAACTTGTGGGGTTTATATTTTGCTGGCAGAACACCAGTTTCCATTAACAACACAATTACCCTACGTAGTTCATCCATTGGATAACCACGTTTCTTCATCTTTTCTATGCATTTATCAAATCTGCGCGTTGTACTAACAACGTATGCCATATCAAATATCCAAATGTGCAAACAGTTCGTCCGAGGTCTCAAACGGTCCGCTTATTCTACCTTTTTTCTTATCTGACATAGCTTCCTTGTAGCCTGCGGTTTTTGTTATATCTTTCACAGAGCGTTCACTTGTGGTATGAAGTATAGTAACTCCATCCAAAGCTGCAAGGATTTTTTTCAAACTGGAGAGTATCGTCTTGTTCTCCACTCGTATAGTCATTGTTGTCATAGCCATACAGTTTTTACCCGAAGAAGAACCATTCTTCTTCTGGTTGCAAAGATAATAAAAAAAACGGACTTACGGATAAAATTGCGGGATTATCTCCACTTTTACGCTGCCAAAGCGTAGAGAAGCGGCATGGAGATACAGCCTGTCGGCATGATGACCATAGAGATCATCGCCCAATATCGGCATTCCGAGTCCCTCTTTGCTGGCGCAATGCACTCGCAACTGGTGCGTCCTGCCTGTCAATGGCTGGAGGCGGATTATGGTATGTCCGTCTTTCTCGCCTACTGTTTCATAGACTGTGACAGCCTTCTTTCCGCTCTCATGATCCACTTTCTGGCGTGGACGGTTGAGATAATCGGCACTGAGAGGCAGTGATATGGTGCCTTTCCGAGGCTTGTCAGCCGGAAGTATGCCGTCGAGAAGGGCGTAATAGATTTTCTCTATCCTGGTATGGTCGAGGAAAAGCGCCTGCATCTCACGGTATGCCTCTGCCGTCTTTGCCGCCACAAGGACTCCTGATGTCTGCATATCAAGGCGGTGCGCCATCTTCAGTTCCGGGCAATCAGGGCGCATTTCGCGAAGTATATCCCAGGCGCTGCGCCGCGCTGACTTCCCCGGCACACTGAGCATATCGGCTGGCTTGTCGATGATGATTATCTTTTCGTCCTCATATACCACGGTGAGCGTGGTGCGTTCTTCCTCTGCCTCCAATGGATTCTGTTCCACTTCCATTCCCTGCAGCATCCATCGCAGTATAGGAGCACAGCGTCCCTGACATGCTCCCCGATACTCGGCTATGCCATTCCGGATGGTAAACTCCGCTATCTCAAGAGGTTGGAGGTGGTGAATGAAAGCGTATTGCAGCAGTTTTGGAGCACAGCATTCTCCAGAACCGGATGGCGGCACCATGCATTTCGACCCTGTCTCTCTTGCCCATTCCATGAATATGTCGAGGAGATTTTTCTCTTCTCCCCTTGCATTCAGCATCACGAAGTGGCGGAACAGCCATTGCTGCAATGCGTCGGAACGCTGCTTTCGCTGTCTTTTCAGTTGGGTAATAGCATCCTGCAGGGCCTGCAAAGCCTCTCTTTTCTCTCTCACCATCTCGTTCCAATGCGCTTTCTGACGGCGGTATTCGCCTTTCTCATGCTGTCTCTGGCGTATATAGACCGCCCGTTTCGCTTCGTCCTCCGGCATTGGTCGCGATGGTGGAAGAGCGGGTTTCTGCTTCTCAGCCTCATAGAGAGTTTCTCTTGCACTGCCCAATTCTTCCGAAGTACTGCGACGGTCTATCTCCTTGTTTATCTCCACTATCTCCGCCTCATGGCGTTTGAAGTAGCCGTCCTCCTGGAGATAGTCGAACACCGCCGGCACATAGCCTTCCCAATCGCCCTGTCCATTCACTTGTCCGGAGTAGGCCTTGAGCAACAAGATTTCTCCATTTCCGTCCTTTGCCAGCATCGCTCCGAACATCTTCCCTTTCTCCACCTCGTCCTTCCTGTCCTCCCTTCGCATTATGTCACGCACCATCTCCTCTACTTTCTCGCAGAGGTAAGGTGATGGAGTATAATAGAATGGATTGTTCATTGGTGAGTTTTTTTGATTAAAAGTGACGGCAAAAATATGAGGTTGAAATCGTCGGCAGATTGCTGACGATTTTGACACGACTCTGCAACTTGCAGATTATCAATGCCGGACACTCCTTCGGCAAAATCATCCGCTAACGATGAACTATTTGTGAGCAATGGAGCATAGAGCTTATAGAAATAACTCATATACTTCAAGTTCGTCGGTGAAAATCCCTTTGTCCCAGGCATTTCGTTTTTCAGGTCTTGACTCAGATTCTTATAGAATCCTGAACCGTAAGTGTTGGCATATTGCTTGGCTTCGATGTCTCGTCCCAACTTCCAATAGAAGTCCAGCAAATAGTTATTGACTGCGTATGATGCTCTGAGCCGATGATTCAAGAACCGCTCTTTAATCTCTACAATCCAGTCATTATAGTCATTGTTTGCATGAAGGACAACAGATAGATTTATTTTCTCTTTTGCCATAGTCTCATTTAAGTGTTACGTTGCATCTCATTCGAGACAACCCAGTCCCAGAAACCCCGGAATCAACTAAATATCCCCGAGATAGCGCTCAAGAGGTATGCCGCGATTCTTGTCCACATTCTCTTTGTTGACCTCTATCCAGTGGCTCAGGGTGTCCATAGCCATGCGGGCGGAGTCCTTTAGTGAGTCGCCACGCAGGAGATGACCATCGACGATGGCAGAGAAGATGTCGCCCGTGCCTGGGAAATGCACTGGTATCTCATCGTAAGTAAGGAGGAAATACTCATCCTTCTCATGATTATAGCCTGCCACAGTGTGCTGACCATCCACCAGCATACTCGTGATAAGCACCGACTTGGCGCCTATCTCACGGAGGCGGTCTATGAGCAAGCGTGTCTCTTCCTCTGTAGCACCTTCTGCCTTGTATTCGGTATCGGTGAGATAACACGCCTCGGTATAGTTTGGGAAGATGAGGTGTGCCACTCCGACCATCTCGCGCATGGAGTTGATGGTGGATGCGGTGACGCCATTATACAGTTTTCCTTCATCTCCCATTATCGGATCGACAAGGATGACGGTGCCGTTGGCGGCTTCCTCCCTGCAATACTGTGACACGATGCCTGCCTGTCGTTCGGAGGCTATAAAGCCGGTGGCTATGGCGTCAAAGGAGAATCCGAGCTTGCGCCAGACGGGGAACACGCCTTTGATATAGTCCGTGGTCTCAAGGATATTGAACTGTCCATAGTCGAGCGTGTTGCTCACCAGAGCCGTAGGGAGATTATACACGCTGTTTCCCATATACGAGAGGATTGGCAGCATTGCCGCCGTGGCTACTTTTCCATAGCCGCACATATCATTTATCAGGAGCACTTTGGATCCTGTCTTTGTTGTTTTTGTCATATTCTTAAGAAAATAAAAGAGACCCTCTCATATCCCCCTGTGAGGGGGAGGCCATATACGTTCTTCAGCTAGAGAGGTACATCGCAAATAAATAAAGAGACACCCACCTTAATGTAACGATTAGGACGAAACCATAAATAGCCAGTCCCTAACCAGCCTCCCCCTCACAGGGGGATAAGAGGGGGTCTATTCCGGGTCCACATCATAATACACCAGCAATGACTTGTACCTGTCATCCTGCATCATCAAGTTGACCGTATTGAGGATATATTGCCGCACTGCCTGTGGCTGCAATCCCAATTCAAGCTTCAGCATCACCTTGCGGATGAACAGCGTCTTGACTCTCGCCACTGCCGGTCTGTCCGGTCCCAGCACCCTGCCGCCGAGCGACTGCCGCAAGCGGTTGGCAAGTTCGATTCCTGCCGTCTCCACTGTCGCGTTGTCACGGTGCTTGAGGTAGATATAGATGAGTCGGGTAAACGGTGGATAGCGGAATTCGCTGCGCTCAAGTTCGAGGTTTCGGAAGAACGTCCTGTAGTCATTCTTCACTATCTGCCGTATCACTGGCAGCTCCGGATGCCCCGTCTGGAGTATCACCAGTCCGCGCTTTCCTTTTCTGCCCGCTCGCCCTGCCACCTGCGTCATCATCATGAAGGCATGCTCCCACGCCCGGAAGTCCGGCACATTGAGCATCGAGTCGGCAGAGATGATGCCCACCACGCTGACATGGTCGAAGTCGAGTCCTTTGGTCACCATCTGCGTTCCTATGAGCAGATTGGTCTTATGTGACGAAAACTCGCCTATTATCCGTTCGTAGGCATTGCGGGTGCGGGTGGTGTCGAGGTCCATGCGGGCTATCCTTGCCTCCGGAAATTCCTCGCGGATGATGTCCTCTATCTTCTCCGTGCCATATCCTCGGTCGGTAAGATGCGTGTTCTGACACTCCGGACACTCAGTCGGCATACGGTAGGTATAACCGCAGTAGTGGCAGGTCAACTGGTTTATGTTCTTGTGGTAAGTGAGCGCCACGTCGCAGTTGACGCAATGCGGCACCCAACAGCATTCCCTGCATTCTATCACTGGCGAGAAGCCACGCCTGTTCTGGAACAGTATCACCTGCTCGCCATTCTGCAATGCCGTTCTGATAGCATCGCGAAGGGCGGGCGAAAGCAATCCTTTCATCAGTTTTCGGCGTCGCAAGTCCTTGGTATCCACCACTTTTATCTCCGGCAAACGCAGATCCTTATAGCGTTGCATCAGCGTGACGAAGCCGTATTTCCCCTGCTGTGCATTGTAATATGACTCCATACTTGGCGTCGCCGTGCCGAGAAGCGTCTTGGCTCCGTACATCTGCGCCAGCACTATGGCAGCCGAGCGTGCATGATAGCGTGGTGCCGGGTCCTGCTGCTTGAATGATGCCTCGTGCTCTTCGTCGATTATCACGAGTCCGAGCCGCTGGAAGGGCAGGAATACTGCCGAGCGTGCTCCGAGTATGACATCGTAAGGATTGTCCGAAAGCTGTTTCTGCCATATCTCCACGCGCTCTGCGTCCGAGTATTTGGAGTGGTAGATGCCGAGTCGGTCGCCGAACACGCGGTGCAGCCTTTCCGTAATCTGCACCGTCAGAGCTATCTCCGGCAGGAGGTACATCACCTGTTTTCCCTCATCTATGGCACGCTGTATCATCGAGATGTAAATCTCCGTCTTGCCGCTTGAGGTCACTCCGTGGAGCAGGCAGACATTATGTTCCTCCCATTGCTGGTATATCTCGTCGTATGCCCGCTGCTGGTTCTCGTTCAGTGGCTTGATATTCTCCGGATGCGGCATACCAGACTGGTTGAGTCTGCCCACTTCCTTGTCGTAGAGATGCAGTATTCCCTTGTCACAGAGTCCCTTGATGCTGGCGAGATTGGCATGGGTTTCGTTCATCAAAGCCTCGCGCGTAATCTCCGCCACTGGCATTTCCGTCTTTTCTCCCGTGATGGTGTCCCAATGGGTGAGGGCAAGGAAGGCATTGAATGCTGCGAGTTGCTTGGGTGCTCTCACCAGATTGTTGAGTGTCTGGTGGATGGCTTGTTCGCTCTGGTAATCCTCGGAAAGCCCTACAAACACTTCCGTCTTTGCCCTATATGTGCCTTCCGTCTTCATTCCCGTGGGCAAGGCGCAGCGATAGACATCGCCGATGGGCGACATATAATAGGATGCTATCCAGGTCCAGAGGCGATATTGCTCAGCGAGCAGGACGGGTTTTGCATCTAAGACTGCCACTATCTGTTTCACTTTCTCCAGGTCAATACCGTTCTTCAGCGTCTCTACCACGCTTACCACTATGGCTGTGTATGTCTTTGTGATGCCCAACGGCACTCTCACCCTGACATACGGCACCACTTTTTCCTCCATGTCGTCAGGCACGGAGTAAGTATATAGGGCATCTATCCCAAGTGGCAATATCACATCTACGTATTTCAACGGCACAAAGTTAAATAAAAAATGCCGTCCAGCAAAACGATTTCCATTTTTTTTACTGGGTTACTTGTTTGGAATTAAATGTCAATTCCTATGGGTGCTTGGTTGTTGGGTTGGCAAAATTGTCCTTTGCCAATACCT
>OCLD01000434.1_pt1 | contig 10198 bp, 9 predicted proteins | sample 1495911 | NCBI WGS metagenome assembly OCLD01 (sample SAMN03418271, study PRJEB22391) | human gut metagenome | biome: human-gut; feature: organic feature; material: feces | host: Homo sapiens | place: Tanzania | collected 2013-01
CTGCCTTTGGAACCGTAGAGTTGTCAGAAAGCGCCTTCTCTATGCACCTCCTGCGCTTTTCGTCCGCCGCGCATCTTTCAAGAAGAGGCTTGGCGATCAAATCCTTCCAATCGCCACGGCTGGCCAATGCTGTAGAATAGTACTTCCTTTGCCTCCCGTTGCGCTCAATGGTATTCACACTTACCTTGGCGTCGCTTGGAAGCCCGCTGTACATGGAGCAAAGCACAAGAGCAGGTGATATGGAGGCATCCTCCACTGCGAACTTCATTATGTCCTCAAGACTTGGATTCCAGCCTTCTGGCTCCTTCCCCAACCTGCCGTTCCTGAAAGTCTTGAGATCTGGACTGTCGATGAGACCCAACCAACCGGCCAAATTCGCGAACTGCCTTGCGTCAAAGTACTCCATCTCAACTACATCCATGCTCCATTTTTTTCGAATGCATCATAGAGCATTGGACTGTGCCAAAGGAGTTATAGCGTGGCACTTTAACATTATCAAACACTAAGCCTATAAAGGCCAGCATCTTGCGTCAAATGGAATTACCGCAGAACCCACAGAAAAACTTTACTGTTTCAAGTACACGGTTTTAATGCTATAATGTGTTCCTCCAAATGAAGAAACGAGACAACAAGAGGTTTTTGGAAAAACCAACAAGGAGAAAAAGAATGTCTGACTACATGAACGGAACAGGAATACAGTACCACCTCAGGACGAAGAAAGGGGATGTTGGAAAATACGTGATTCTACCGGGGGATCCAAAGCGCGTACCACTCATAGCGCAGTTTCTGGACGACGCACACGAAGTTGCTGACAGCCGTGAATTCCTCACCTATACAGGAAGCCTAAACGGAGTGCCTGTAAGCGTGACATCCACAGGAATTGGAGGACCATCCGCCTCTATAGCAATGGAAGAGCTCGTCAAATGCGGTGCCGACACATTCCTAAGGATGGGAACATGCGGAGGCATAGCGCTTCCTGTCATGGGAGGGGATGCCGTGATTGCAACAGGTGCCATAAGGATGGAAGGCACAAGCCGCGAATACGCACCAATAGAGTTCCCTGCGGTCGCAGACTACGATGTCGTTACCGCCCTCAAGAGGACGGCTGAGAAGATGGATATAAGACATCATCTTGGCATAGTGCAGTGCAAGGATTCGTTCTATGGACAGCACGACCCTTCCATAATGCCGGTAAGCTATGAACTAGAAAACAAATGGGAGGCATGGAAGCGTCTTGGAGTGTTGGCTTCCGAAATGGAGAGCGCCGCATTATTCACAGTGGCAAGCTTCCTACACGTAAGATGCGGCTCGGTGTTCTTCGTCGTTGGCAACCAGGAACGCGAGGCCCTTGGAATGGAAAACCCAAAGCTCCACGACACCACACAGGTATGCCACGTTGCAGTCAACGCAATCAAAACCCTCATTGAAATGGACAAGGCATCAGGCAGGCTCTAATTCCAAGACCGATTTCCCTGAGCATTCCACTGAACGCTCCAATCACTCGTATTGATTGGAGACCGTTTTCTTTATAGCGGACAACCTTTCCGGGTTGTCCGTCTCTTCCATTACATCGAACCTGAAAACCTCAAGACCTGTATTGGTATAGTCCTCCTGCAGAGACCTGCAGCTGTGCATACCCAAATCAAGTTGGAAGCGGCTTTTCACGCAGTCTCCCTTTATGTCGTTTGAATAGAAAAGATAGACTCTGTCTGTCTTGAGGTTCCTGATTGCAACCACCCCGCAGTTTTCATTCATAAAAGCCTCCTACTTGAGCGAAACATACGTTTTGCCCTGTCCTCCGTCATCCGGATGGGCGAATTTGAACGATTCCACAAGAGGGCTTGCATTCAAGTGCCTGTGTATCCCCGCTGACAGTATGCCGTCCCCATAGCCGTGGATGATGGAAAAGCTCTTTATGCCATGGATGCAACAGGCTTCAAGCTGGCTGTCTATGGCATCAAGCGCCGCCTCAAGCCTGTAGCCCCTGAGATCCAACGACATCTTTGGAGCCGGTGCCTTCGAACCGGAATCGAAGGAGTATGCCTTGACCGTTGGGGCCCTGCGAGGAACGGTGAGTTCGCTTTCCTTGAATGTGAACTTCATAGGACCAATTGCAACCACCCATTTGCCATCACCGGCCTTTCGAATCACGGAACCCTCCCTCTTGTTTGGACCGCAAAGTACGTCCATGCCAGGTTCAAGGTCTACGTGAAGCTCACTTGAGATGTCCTCTTTTGCATCGTACTCGTCTATTTCGCCGTCAATCTTGGCAATCTGGGCTTCCATCTCGTTCTTTTTGCTTTCCATATCAGAGATGAAGGACTTGACCTTTTGGGTCTTCTCCTTGTTCATCTCACCAACTCTGATCTCAGCTACAAGGTTCTCAAGTCGTTTTCTAGAATCCTTCAAAGCCTTGTCGTATTCGCTAAGGGAGCCTTCTCTAAGACGGTTCTCCATAGCCTTGAGACGGCGGTTCTCGTTCGCGATGTGACGCTCTTCGTTCTCCACCGCACGAAGCCTTCTTGAAAACTCCGCAGCCTTTGAGTCCGCCTCCCTTCGTTTCTGTTCAAGGCCCCTTATGATGGAAGAGATCTTTACAGCCTCCTCTCCAAGGTACTTCTGGGCTGACGCCACAACGCTCTTTGGAAGATGCATCCTCTTTGCTGTGTCTATGGCATGGCTCTCACCTGGAAGGCCTGCGATGACTTTGAAGGTAGGCTCCAGGGTCTGTTCGTTGAACTCCATGGAGGCGTTGAGAACGTTCTTCGAGGAATAAGCATACTGCTTGAGCACCCCGTGGTGGGATGTCGTAAGCGTGAGCGCCGCCCTGCCAGTACAGTATTCCAATATGGAACGAGCAAGGGCCGCACCCTCCTGAGGGTCTGTACCGCTTCCAAGCTCATCCAAGATGACAAGCGAATCGGGTGTCATAGAGCGCAGTATGAAACCAATGCCCTTCATGTGGCCGCTGAACGTGGACAGGTTGTTCTCTATGCTCTGATCGTCTCCAATGTCAGTGAAGACATTGTCGAACAATGCAAGGGAGCTTCCATCCTGGGCCGGTATGAAGCCGCATATCTGGTTGAGTATGGAGAAAAGCCCAACCGTCTTCATTGTGACGGTCTTTCCACCGGCGTTTGGACCAGTAAGGACGACCGCCTTGTATCCGGCTGGAACCCTAAGGTCTATTGGAACGCACTTTGAACCCAAAAGAGGGTGTCGTGCATGTATAAGATTGCAAAGCCCGTTCTCTTCACCTTCCCCTCCGGCAGCCGATGCATGGCCTCCTTCGACAAGCACGGTCCTGCAGCACCCGTTCAGACGAGCCCATGACGCAAAGGCATAGAGAAAGTCCGCCTGCATGATTTGGGACGCCAACGTCCTCAACTGAATTTCAACGGCCTTGACCATGTCCGAAAGACCGCCTATAAGCCTTGCAATCTCTATGTCTATGGCCTGTTGGGACATCACTACGGCATTGTTCATATCAACAAGTCTGAATGGCTCCATGAACACGGTACCGCCGCTTGAAGAGTAGCTTTGCACATAGCCTTCAACTGCACCCTTGGACTCGCTTCTTACAGGAAGAACTATCCTTCCGTCACGCATGACGGCGGCGTTGGACTGCATGATGGAGGAATTGTTCCTCATCATGTCCAAAGCCATGCGGCTGCGTTCCGCTCGTTTGGCATCGGCCTTGTCCCTAAGGGCCTTTACGGTTGGGTAGTTCTCCTTCACCTGCCCTGGGGATTCCAGGATGTCGAAGACCTCTCGCTCAAGGTCAATAAGTTCACACGGGATATCATCTATGATGCCATCCACGCAGCTTTCCCTGTCAGCGCAATCGGGCTCGCTGGAAAGAGAGAGCAACGACCTAAGAAGACCTGCGCTGCGGACGAAAAGCCCAACGTCGTACACCTGTTCGCCGGTAAGGGATGCAACGGGGTTGGCCTCAATGGAGGCGAACACGCTTGATATGTCCGGAAACGACTCTACGAATACGTTTCTCTTGGATGCTTCGCCTATTGCGTAGGATGCAGCCGCAACCTGGCTTTGGCGGGTCAGATACGCATCTTTGTCGAATATTGGCTTTGCGCGCCTTACTCCAGCCCCACCTTGGGAGCTCAACGCAAAGTGCGCTACACTGTCAAGGACTTGGTCCAAGCCAAGGTCCATCACTGTCCTTTTGAACATTTCCTACTCCAAACTGGAAGCCTTTCGTCCAGAGACTCAAGCATTCGCACATAGCTTTCATACCTGTCCGGGTCTATGCCACCATCCTCCAAGCGCCTCAACACCTCGCAGTCCGGCTCATTTACATGGAGGCACGATGCAAAGGAGCACTTGCCTGAAGCCTCCACGAACTCTGGAAAGGCCTGTGCAATGAGATGTGGGTCGTCATGCGGCACCGATATCTCCCTGAAACCCGGCGTATCAATGAGCGTGAAGCCTGGGCCGTCCAACATGAGGGCGTAGTTGGTCGTATGCCTTCCCCTATTGTACTTCTCGCTAACCTCCCCCACGCGCTGACTTGCACCAAGAAGCCTATTCACAAGGGAGCTCTTTCCAACACCGCTCTGCCCCACGAAGGCCGAGACCTTACCCTGCAAGGCCTCAATGAGACCTTCTATGTTCTCACCGCTTTGGGCCGATACCGCTGTGGTCTCGTACCCCAATTCCCTATACAGCTGAAAGCGCTCCTTCTCCCTCTGGGTAAGAAGGATGTCGCACTTGTTGAGTACTATCATGACAGGAACGTTGCGACAGCACGCAAGGACCCTGTCCACGAAACGAGGCCTGAACGGTGGGCTCTCTATGCTGCATACGCACACCACAATGTCCATATTGGCGCATATTGTCTGGTTGAGCTGTCTCTTGTCGTTCCAACGTGCAAAGACTCCCTTTCTATCATGACGACCGGTGACAAGACCCTCGTTCGTACCGCTTTGGGTGAAATCCACAATATCCCCTACGACTATTGGGTTGTATTCGCCGTTTGCCTGTGCAAGATGCTTGCCCTTTATCCTACAGCTGAAGACCTCACCTTGAGAGGTGCGCACCGAGTATATGTTGTTTATGGATCTAAGGACTACGCCTTCCATACCGTTTTCCAAGTATGCGTTTTCCATGTATGCTCCGTCATTCCCTTCTCAAGGCATCTTCCAAATCAATGAACCTCTGAGGAAGAGGAGCCTCGAAGTGCATCATCTCGCCGGTATCGGGATGGCTTATCTCCAAGATGGAGCTATGGAGCATGAGGGACCATCCTGGAAAGCGTGATAGGCGATTGTTGTACATCACATCCCCAATGACGGGATGCCCTATGCTCTTCATGTGGACCCTTATCTGATGGGTGCGTCCAGTGAATATCCTCACCTTCACAAGGGCCGCCCTTGGCAGCTGCTTCACGACCTCGTAGTGGCTCTTGCTGTACTTGCCTTCCGAGAACCTGTCAACGGAGCCTCCAACCTTGTACTTGGGATCGGTATAGACCTCATCCATTATCTCCTGCGTCCTCTTTTTGGAAAGGCCTCCTTGGATTATGTACTTCTTCTCCTTGACTGGCACGAACAGCTTGCGGTTGTTCCTGTCCCTTGCAAGGAGGCACTCTATGTCATCCTCATGCTTTGGAATGATGCCGTCACAGAACGCATAGTAGTACTTTTCTATCTCTCTGTTCTGGAACTGGGCACTCAAAGAAGCATGGGCCTTGGCGTTGAGGGCTATGACCATCACACCGCTTGTATCCTTGTCCAGTCTATGGACGATACCTGGTCGCGTTACATCGCACTCGTCAGCCATGGCGTCTATGAAATCCTGTCCGTAGCGGTATGCCAGTGCATTCACTATGGTTCCATCTATGTTTCCAGCACCTGGATGAACCACCATCCCCTGAGCCTTGTTTATCACAAGCATCGAGCTGTCTTCGTACAGCACATCAAGAGGTATGTCCTGAGGCTCGACCTTCTCAAAGACATCGGCTACATAGGAAAGGGACACGATGTCGCCTTCCTTTACAGCGTCGCTCTTCTTGGAGGGCCTGCCATTTATGGTCATGGAGCTCATTGGGTTGGACAAGGCGGATCTGGAGAGGCCTTCTATGCGGGAAGCGAGGTAGGCATCCACGCGCTGCTTCAGAATCCCCTCCTCCACTGTGAATTCGTAGTTTCGTTCAATTCGCACTTACAACTCCTATTATGTAGTCTATGAGCGTTATGGCTGCGGATACGGCGCAGGCTATGCCAAGGGGCTGTAGGAACTCAGGGTTTTGTCCCGCTATGGAATACGCTGCACCTACAAGCGGGAAGGCTATTGGTATGCCTCCAAAGAAGATCGTCTCAGCCCTTCTAAGATCCAAGGACCACTTTGGGAACTCGGCCTTAGTGTATGGTTCGTATCCATCCATGCTCAGTGCAAAGACAGGACTTGCAACGCCAAAGAGAAGCACTGCAATCATTGCTACCGTTATGGCTTTCTTCATTTGGGCTCCTTTTGGGTTCCGGCTGTAGTTGCAGTTGGATCTGCATTATGGTTTTGGCCTCCACCTGCCTGTCCGTAGTCCCGCGCTCCAAAGATGGCCGTTCCAATGCGAACCTCTGTTGATCCGTTCGCAACACCTATCATATAGTCCCCGCTCATACCCATGGAAAGGACGGCCATGTCGATGTATGGATACTTTCCAGAATGCATCTCGTTCTTTATTGAATCGAAGAGCCTTTTCAAGTACGAGAAGGCCTCGTCCGTAAGCCTATCCTTGTCCTGTGGTCTGCATGCCACTGGGCCAACCGTCATAAGGCCCTTTATATGGATGTTGCGAAGCTCTTTGGCTCTGTCAATGCAGTCGAAGAGCTCCTTTTCGCTTCCAAACCCGCTCTTCGCCACCTCTCCGCTTGTGTTGACTTCAAGAAGCACGTCCATGGTCTTATTCGCCTTTTGGGCGGCTCTGTCAACCTTTTCAAGAAGCTCAAGCGAATCTATGCTCTCTATCATGTCCACAAGAGGCACGACCTTGTTGACCTTGTTGCTCTGAAGGTGCCCTATCATGTGAAGCTCTAGGTCATGCGGCTTCTGCGGCATACCGTCCTTCGAGAACTTCTCAACGATCTCCTGTACGTGGTTCTCACCAAACAGCCTTGCCCCTGCGCTGTAGGCGTCCATTATCTCTTCAAGGCTGCGTGTCTTGCTCACTGCCATGAGACGGGCATCGCCTATCTTTGATTCTATGGATTTGAGAATGCGTTCGTATTCTTCTATCTTCTCCATCCTTGGAGCATTTTCCTCGTTCATATTGATTGATTCTACCCTCAAAACGCAATGATAGCAAATGGTATGCTAAATGACATGCCAATTACTGCTGATGACTGCTAATGACACGGCAAGAGACAAGGCAAATGACCTTGCCTTTAAGGGTACAGTTGGTTGACACTTTTGGCTCAAGATGCTAGATTCTCCCATGCAAGGCGATGTAGCTCAGCGGGAGAGCCCCAGTCTTACACACTGGTTGTCGTAGGTTCAAATCCTACCGTCGTCAAATCAAGGAGTCTTCAAGGGCTCCTTTTTTGTTTTTTGAGTGAAGTTTTGAGCGAGTCTGATTGATTGTCAATCTTTCTTTGATGTAGAAGGAAACGCATGAAACATACGAAAAGAATCCTATTCGTTTTTGCTTTTGTCTTCGTTGTCATTGCAGCAACGGTGTCATGTACGTCGAACTCAACGACCTTGACTATAAACCCAGATGCCAAATCCTATCTCTACTCCACGACGGTGGAGACGGAAAGGCCTGAGCTTGACGATTATACGAAGGAGCTCATTTCGAACTATCAAAAGAACCCTACAGAGGAGAACATCCAAATCCTAAGAGCTCAGATTGCAATAAGCTACGATGCCGTCGTAGAGAAGAAAAAGGCAAAGCTTGAAGAACTAAGGGAAACTGCAAAAGAGCAGTCCAAAATAGACGAGATGGAAGTTATCGTAGAGGAGATGCTCAGAGACAGAGAGGAGCGGATAGACCAGGCTCTTTCCCGTTTCATGGACCCCCGCTTGAAACCGGGAGCAAGGGAGACGAATGACGGATACCTTCCAGTCCTAGGGGCAGATCTCAATGTCTCGATTTCCTATACAGCCGTTTCCAACAAGGAATATCGAGAATTCCTACTTGCAAACGACAGAAGCACTGAGGGATACGAAGAGGACGACATGCCGGCTGTGAACATCTCCTATGAAGACGCTGTGGCCTATTGCAACTGGCTCACATCCAACGACCTAGGGTTTGCATATAGACTCCCAACCGAGGAGGAATGGGAAAGAGCCGCCGGCCATATGCCAAAGGACGCCGATTTCAACGCAGGGGAAGGACTCGGTTTGACATCGGTCTACGACTATGACTCCACCCTTTCCGCTTCTGGTGCAATCAACATGTGGGGAAATGTCTGGGAATGGACAAGTACAGACAGAATCGACGGCTCAAAAGCTGTGAAGGGCGGTGCCTGGGACAGCGAACGCACCGATTGCAGGACTGAAAACAGGGATTTTGGAAAGAACCCATCCAGGGGTTATAGAAACACAGGATTCAGAGTCATAAGGGAAAGCCTGTTCTAGAACACGCTCTTGGCCTTTTGAACCTTGGAGGAGAATCGATATGAACGGCATAAAGTGGATATTCTTCGATGTAGGCTCAACGCTTGTGGACGAAACGGTTGCATATGACAACCATGCACGCTCCATGTTAGAGAAGGCCTCTTTGGTTGGAAACGAAGTTTCATTCGAAGAGTTCGACAATGCCCGCCGTAGATTCGCTTTGGAAGGCCTTGACGGGAACTCCTCCGCACGAAAGCACTTTGGACTTGAAATGACTCCCTGGCCGTCCTGCGATGAAGTTTTGTTTACAGATGCATTTGACACCCTTTCGTATCTGAAATCCAAAGGCTACAGACTTGGTGTGATTGCAAACCAGCCTATTGGAACCAAAGACCGCCTTGATACATGGGGGATCCTTGGGTTCTTCGACATAGTAATCGCATCTGCAGAGGCTGGGGTTTCAAAACCATCGCCAGAGATTTTCCTCATGGCAATCGAGACATCAGGCTGCCATGCAAGCCAATGCGTGATGGTCGGAGACCGCTTGGACAACGACATCAAGCCAGCCAAAGCCCTTGGGATGAAGACCGTTTGGATGCGCACAGGCCTTGCCGCCATCCAAGACCCCTCATTTGGCAACGACATAGCAGACTGCATGATAGAAAGGCTTTGTGAGCTAAGGGAAAAATTCTAGCTTGTAGAAAACAGCTTTGGAATTCAATCTTTTAGACAGCCGATTGGCACTACGAGGACACCGTCTGGTCTTTTGTAGCCATATTGGGTTCCGGTAATCACGATTTTCAAATCAGGAAGCCGCAATTTGGCTTGGGTTTCCTTCAAGTTGTACTGCTTTACCAACTCTTCAATTTCATTCAAATGCTTGGCACCTTCCTCAATGTCAGCACTTCCCAATTTGAATTCTATAAGGGCATAACTACCATCACGCAGATGGAGTACACAGTCAGCTTCAAGTCCATACCTATCACGGTAATAAGAGACTTTACCTCCGAGTGCGTTTGAATACACTTTCAAATCCCGTATGCACAAGGTTTCGAATATGAAACCAAAAGTCTTCAAATCAAGATTAAAATATTCAGGATCCACCCCAAGGGCCGCAACAACAAGTGAAGGGTCAACCAATTCCCTTTTATCGGTTGCCTGAATTGCACTTTTCGACCGTATTGCAGGACACCAAGCCTCCACATCCTGTATTACGTACAACTTTTTCAATGCATTCACATAGTCATAGAATGTCGAGTCCGATATATCGGCATTGGCCTTTATATCCCTGATTATGGATTGGTTTGTAGCAACCGTCGAAATATTGCGAGCATAGGAACGAAGAAGAAGTCTTGAAGTCGTTTCGTTTCTCCTCGTTCCATCCACGTTTGACATATCTTCTCGACACAAGCTCTCGAAATAGCTTTGAGCGACAAGCAGTTTGGACTTGTCATTCTTTTTCAAAACCGATGACGGCCACCCTCCTCTACTTGCAGCGTATATGAGATTGTCTATCGATAGATTGGATTCGCATCCATCGTCAAGAGCTTTTGGATTGTTGAATAGCTCGAACAAAGAAACGCTACCATTGGATTCTCCAGATTCATACAAACTCATTGGA
>OCLD01000439.1_pt1 | contig 10095 bp, 6 predicted proteins | sample 1495911 | NCBI WGS metagenome assembly OCLD01 (sample SAMN03418271, study PRJEB22391) | human gut metagenome | biome: human-gut; feature: organic feature; material: feces | host: Homo sapiens | place: Tanzania | collected 2013-01
CATTACCGATTTATTTCTTGAATAATAAAACAGAATAGTTGAGATTATGAAGGGAAATAAACCATATATCATCAAACTATGCATCGTTTTTCTTTGCTTTTGGGGCTGGATACTTACCAGCTCAGCCCAGAAGGTAGAGACAAGCGATTATTTCTATGTGCTCAATACCCGACAGGGCCTTTCTGATAATTGTATTCTACAGATGATGCAGTTGCCAGATGGCAGGTTGGTGGTGAGAACCCCCAAGGGCATCAATCTCTATGACGGAAGGCGTTTCTCCTTTATTCCCCTTCCTGAAGAAAAGGCAGAATGCATTATGAAATACAAGGGGCAGACGCATCTTTATGCCGATAGCCAGGATAGACTTTGGATAAAGGAATATCAGAAGATATTCTGTATTCTGCTTACTGAGGGGCAACTTCTGGAGCATCCCATTGATTCTCTGCTAAATAAAGGAAATGAGGATAAGATGAGGTTGAATCGAAGCAGCTCGACTCGGAATGCCATTCAGGATCTGTTTGTAGATAGCAGGAAGAATGTCTGGGTTGTTATGGGTGATTCGCTGCTCAATACGCAGGATGGCAATCTAATTCATTTGAAGAAGGAATGGGGGTGTCTGCAGGATCTGGATACCGATGGCAGACAGGTTTATGCTTTCATGGATTCGGGAATCGTGGCGGTTTTTCAGAAAAATAAGCTGGCCTATACCACTTCTGCCTATTCTGCAGCCGAAGCTCAGCATTATCGGAACACCTCACTCACCGTTCAGACACCGAGCGGACAGTTTTACCAGATTAGAACCGGACGTGATGAAAAGAACAAGACGGATGCTTCCATCTTCCTGCATTTTAATCCGGAAACCCGGACGTTTTCCAGGATATTCGCATGCGATTACCTCTTGCATACATTGAATATGTCATCAGACAATCAGGCATTGATCAGCAGTCAGCATGGTTATCTGATGTTCGACTTCAGGTTGGGCACTACTCCACGCGAGGTGAAGGAATTGGCTTTGCCTGACGGAAAATCGCTCACCACGGGCATCAATACGGTTTATCGGGATAAGGAAGGAGCCATCTGGCTGGGAACCTATCACGATGGTCTGATTTATGTTTCGCCTATGTTGGGTCTCTTTTTTACCATAGACCGACCCTGGTGGAAGTCGGGATGGGCGATAGCTGGCTTTGTGGCTTTCCTTGTGGCTTTAGTGGGCTTTATCACTCTTTATCTTCGTAGGAGGAAGAGTATAAATGTAATAAATACTGATTCTGTTAAAGATGAAGTTCCTTCATTGCCAGAGGATAGCTTGCAGCAGGAAACAGCCGAAGCTGTCAATCGGGAGCCCGAGCTGATACTTCAGGTGCGTGCTTTGGTAGAGCAACATCTGGAAGATGGCGAATATGGCGTGGAGCAACTGGCACAGGATCTCTGCATGGAGCGGACGGGACTCTATAAAAAGTTGACGACTCTAACCGATACTACTCCTGTGGCATTTATCCGCAGCATCCGCCTTCGTCGTGCAGCTGCCTTGCTTCAGGAAGGAAAGTTCACCGTGAATGAAATTGCCGAGCGAACGGGCTTCAGCTCGCCCAGCTATTTCACCAAGTGTTTTAAGAAGGAATTTGGCGTATTGCCTTCTGAATATAGATGAATTATGCCGGAATAGCCCTGAAAAGGGGGCTTCCCTGGTATGATTCAACAAATGTACCACCAGAATCTTCATTTGTTTTATCCCTTTTTCACCATTTAGTATTACTTTTGTAACCGAAATACAATATTATGTGTTTGGAACTGGACCAATCATAAACCCTCTAATAAACTAAACAAAAGTATGCTAAAGAAATTATCTTTCATTGCCCTTTTGGGCATCGCTGCCGTTGGTGTTCCAAGTGAACTCTGCGCCAAGAATGTAAAGGTGGCAGGCACCCAGAAAGGTATGGCTACAAAGTCCATCACCCGTCAGGTGGCTCAGCAGAATGTAACCATCGAATTCTATTCTCCATCCATCGTCCGCATCTTGAAATCTGATGCTGGACTTGGTGCTCCTGTTCAGAAGAAAAGCTATTCTGTCATCTTGAAACCTCAGCAGATGAAGGGCGTTCAAATACAGGAAAACGGTGATATTGCAAAAATCAATTCTAATTTTATTTCCGTTGAACTGAATCAGCAGACTGGCGAAATCCGCTTTCTTTCGAAGGATGGAAAGCTGCTGCTTACCGATACGAAGACCCGTCTGGAAGCTCGCAAGGATGAAGCCAACAAGGGCAAGTACCGCATAGAGCAGGACTTCCGTCTTGCTGATGACGAGGCAATCTATGGTCTGGGACAGTTGCACGATATTCACATGAATCAGCGTGGCCGCCAGAATATCGTACTCTGGAATAATAATACTTATATCGCCATCCCTTATTTCACCAGCGAGAAGGGCTATGGTCTTTACTGGGACAATGCTGGAAAAACCTATTTCAATGATGTAGTAGCATCCAAGAACAATAGCAACCAGCCATCATGCACTTCCTTCACCAGTGAAGTGGGAACCTGCGCCGACTACTATTTCATGTACAAGGATGGTACGCAGGATGGAGTCATCGCCAGCATCCGAGAACTGACCGGACAGGCTACGATGTTCCCGAAATGGGCGATGGGCTTCTGGCAATGCCGCGAACGCTATAAGACCAGCGATGAACTGGCTGGCGTATTGGATAAGTATCGCGAACTGAAGATTCCTACTGATGCCATCGTGCAGGACTGGCAGTATTGGGGATGCGACTCCAACTGGAATGCGATGAAGTTCCAGAACCCATATTATATAAATAAGGTGGGCGACCCAGCCTATGCCAAGTATCTTCCTACCGATATGAAGCGGATGAAGGCACAGGGAGAACCACGCCTGAAGAGTCCGGAAGAGATGGTGAAGTATGTTCATAAGAACGATGCCCATCTGATGATTTCCATCTGGGCAAGTTTCGGTCCTTGGACAGAGCAGTATCGTGAACTGAAGAAGATGAATGCCCTCCTTCCTTTCGATACCTGGCCAAAAAACAGTGGCGTGATGCCATACGATGTCTTCAATCCGAAGGCTCGCAACCTCTACTGGAAGTATCTTACTCATCTCTATCAGATGGGCTTTGATGCCTGGTGGACCGATTCTACGGAACCAGACCATTTTGAGAAGCCGGGCGATGATAACTATCAGACATACGATGGTTCATGGTTGGGCGTGAAGAACGCCTTCCCATTGTTGCACAACAAGAGCATCTACGAGCACCAGAGAGCGATGAAGGGCAACACAAAGCGTTCGCTCCAGATGACCCGAAGCGGCAGTCTCGGTATTCAGCATTATGGCACCATATGCTGGAGCGGTGATGTGGTGGCTTCCTGGAACGAGATGAAGAATCAGATTCCATCGGGCTTGAACTTCTCGCTCTGCGGTATCCCATTCTGGAACACCGACCTGGGTGGTTTCTTCTACTGGGAGTTTGAACAGAATCCAAAGAACCCTGCCATTCAGGAACTGCAGACCCGCTGGATGCAGTGGGGAACCTTCATGCCATTGATGCGCAACCACTGTTCTTCGCCGATGGTAAGCGAACTGTATGAATTCGGAAAGCAGGGCGACTGGGCTTATGATGCTATGATTAAGGCCATCAAGCTGCGCTATCGCCTTTTGCCTTATATCTACAGTACGGCTGGCGACTGTGTACAGAATAGCGGAAGCATGATGCGTGCCCTGGTAATGGATTATGCGACAGACAAGAAGGCTTCCCGCCTGAACGATGAGTATCTCTTTGGTCGCAACATCCTGGTGAAGCCGGTAACCGATCCTTTATACACCTGGAAGGATAAGGAGAAGAAGGGCCATACCATCTATCCTGATGTAAGGAAGGCAGCTGCGCCTGTGAATGTTTACTTGCCAAAGGGTAATAAATGGTATGATTTCTGGAGCAACACCCAGTATGAGGGTGGTCAGGATATCCAGCGCCTTTGTCCTATCGACATCATGCCTGTATTCATCAAGGCAGGTACCATCCTGCCATTCGGTCCTGAAGTGCAGTATAGTTCAGAGAAGCCTTGGGATGAGCTGGAAATCCGTGTCTATCCTGGTGCAGACGGTTCGTTTACGCTCTATGAGGATGAGGGCGACAACTATAATTACGAGAAGGGTAAATTCTCTGAAATCCAGTTTGTTTGGAATGAAGCAGACCGTACCCTGAGCATCGCTCCACGTAAGGGCAGCTATAAGGGAATGCTCCAGCATCGCAGATTCCACATCGTACTGGTGAATGCCAATAGTGGTGCGGGCGATCAGCCTATGCAGGCAAGCAAGAGTGTGGAATATGACGGAAAGGCTGTAAAGATACAGCTGTAAGTGTTACATAATATAAAGTACTGAGTCCACTTAAAAAAGTCATTTTTACAAAAACGTGCCATTGATTGTCAATAAGTTACAATGATAAAAAATATGATTCGGGACTTTTTCAAGTGGACTCAGTAAATTATGAATTATGAATTATAAATTATGAATTCTGAACTAACCTTGCGCCCAGCGACAAGCGCAGACGCAGAATTTGTCGCTAAAGTAGTGATTATGGCTCTCCACATGGATATGGAAGGAGAAGAGGGGGCTGAGCTCCTGCGCCACGTTACCGAACTCGTAATGGATGAAGGCACGCTCTACCACTGGTCGAGAGCGGTGGTGGCTGACGGCATAGGTGCCATCGTGGCTTACGATGGCAAGGACTATCATGAGCGCCGACTCAAGACTTTCTCATTCATCTGCAGCGACGGCAAGCCGATAATGGATGATGTCAGCGGACTTCTGGCACAGCCTGACGAGACTTCCGAGGGCGAATATTACCTCGACAGCCTCGCTATCATGCCGGAACATCGCGGCAAGGGATATGGCAGCGCGTTCCTGCTGGATGCCGTGAAGAAAGGCAGAGAGAAGGGACTCAAGCCTGCACTGCTCGTGGATCCTGCCAACACCGGCGCGGTAAGGCTATATAAGTCGCTCGGCTTCGATGGCACTGACACCATGTTCGTCTTTGGACTCGACTTTCTGAAGATGTATGCGGGCCTTTTAAATGAAGAATGAAGAATTCTTTAAATGAAGAATGAAGAGTGAAGAATGAAGAATGGGAAGTTACTTTTTCTTATTTAGTGAAAAGTGAAAAGTGAAGAGTGAAAAGTGAAAAATCGCGCTGACGCGGGTGGGGCTTTACAGATAATAGGGAATAGGAGATTACCGTTGCTACTTGTGGTTTCTCGCTAATGCGATTAACTCAAGCGAACAAACGTAATCTCCTATTCCCTATTACCTATTACCCATTACCTAACAAACGTAATCTCCTATTACCTATTCCCTATTACCTACCAATATAAATGTTACAAGGGGAAAAGTATATGTTACAATTTCAAAAGTCCTTTCTTTGACATTTCAGATAATATTAGTAATTTTGCACCTGGCTTTGGTTACTACACCGACAATGTATTCTCAAGCCGACAACACAATCGATTCTATCCAATTAAAACAATAATCTATGAAACTTAACGACATCATCTCAGGCAACCTCAACGCTGCTGAATGGGAAGCGAAAGGCTATGAGCTTCCGCGATTTGACATCAATGCTGTGGCTAAAAAGACCCATGACCAACCTACATGGGTGCACTTCGGAGCAGGAAACATATTCCGCGCTTTCCCTGCAGCCATACTCAATGATGCCCTCAACACCGGCAAATACGACCGCGGAGTAATCGTGGCTGAAAGCTTCGACTATGAAATCATAGACAAGGCTTACCGCCCTTACCACAATCTCTCGCTCCTCGTGAGCCTCCAGTCTAACGGAACTATTGAGAAAAAAGTAATCGCTTCCGTCACCGAAAGCCTCAAGGCTGACAAGCAGTTTGGCGATGACTGGGCTCGACTCGTGGAGATATTCCAGGCTCCAAGCCTGCAGATGGTCACTTTCACCATCACGGAGAAAGGCTATTCATATAATGAAGCCGATCTGAAGCGTGGTCTTGACGCTGTCTTTGCTATGGGAAAGCTCACCGCCCTGCTCTATGAGAGATACAAAGCCGGCAGACTTCCACTCACCCTCCAATCCACAGACAACTGCTCCCACAATGGCGACCACGTCAAGAAGGGTGTCAAGGCATACGCTGAACAGTGGACTAAGGACGGCATTGTGGAGGCTGGTTTCCTCGATTACGTCAATGACGGCAGCAGGATTTCCTACCCTTGGTCAATGATCGACAAGATTACGCCTCGCCCACACGAGAAGGTTCAGGCCATGCTTGCCGAGGATGGGTTTGAAGACAACAACACCATCATCACCGAGAAGCATACCTTTACCGCTCCTTTCGTCAATGCAGAGGAAGTGCAGTACCTCGTATGTGAGGACGATTACACCAACGGTCGCCCGCCACTCGAACTGGGAGGTGCCCTCTATACCACCCGTAAGACGGTCGATGAGGTGGAGACCATGAAGGTGACCACCTGCCTCAATCCGCTCCATACCGCCATGTCCATCTATGGATGTATGCTCGGCTACACGCTTATCTCCGCCGAAATGGCTGACGAAGACCTCCGCGCCTTCATCCAGAAGATAGGATATATCGAGGCTATGCCTGTGGTGACAGACCCTGGCGTGCTCAATCCTTACGAGTTTATCGGCACCGTCATCAACAAGCGACTGCCTAATCCTTTCATGCCGGATGCCCCTCAGCGCATCGCTACCGACACCAGCCAGAAGCTCCCTATCCGCTTCGGCGAGACCATCAGGAAGTATATTGCCCGCGGTCTCGACACCAGCAACCTCATCCTCATCCCTCTTGTGCTCGCCGGATATGCCCGTTACCTCAAGGGACTCGATGATTCATGCCAGCCTTTCGAGCCTTCCACCGACCCGCTGCTCGCCGAACTGCAGGCCATCGTTGCGCCTCTCGAAGTGGGAAAGGCAGACCAGGACTTCTCATGCCTGAGGAATCTCTACTCCCGCAAGGACGTCTTCGGTCTCGACCTCTACGAAGCCGGCTTCGGAAACCTGATAGAAGGCATGGTGAAGGAGCTCTTCGCCGGTCCTGGCGCTGTCAGAAAGACGCTGCATAAATACGTAAGCGCAAGATAAAAGCCACCGTGTCGGGCGCGTCACCGCCCGATAATATCATAACTATAACAAGAAAAAACAATGGAAAGAACATGGAGATGGTTCGGCAAGAAGGATAAGATTACCCTTGCCCAACTGAAACAGATAGGCGTGGAAGGCATCGTGACAGCACTGCATGACGTGCCGCTCGGAGAAGTATGGACCCGCGAGAAGATACACGAACTCAAGGAATACATCGAGTCTTACGGCATGAAATGGAGCGTGGTGGAGTCTCTTCCTGTAGTGGAGACCATCAAATATGCCGGTCCTGACCGCGACCATCAGATAGAAGTATATAAGCAAAGCCTGAGAAACCTCGGAGAAGAGGGCATCAAGTGCATCTGCTACAATTTCATGCCGGTGCTCGACTGGGCACGTACCGACCTCACCCACGACAATCCCAACGGCGCCACAAACCTCTATATGGACTGGGGCACCTTCGCTTATTTCGACATATATATCCTCCAGCGTGAGGGAGCACGCGAGGATTGGGCTGAATTCTCAAAGAAACACAAGTGGGGACGCGACCTCGTGGCTGAAGCAGACGAGATGAAGAAGTCCACTACTCCTGAGCAGGACCACGCCCTCGTGGAGAACATCATCATCAAGACGCAGGGCTTCGTCTCTGGAAACTTCAGCGAAGGCGACGCCGCACCGGTGCAGAAATTCCGCGATCTCCTCAAGCTCTACGACGGAATAGACAAGCATCAGCTGCAGCAGAACATGAAATACTGGCTCGAAGCCATCATGCCGATATGCGAAGAGTATGACATCAACATGTGCGTACACCCTGACGACCCTCCTTATCCTGTCTTCGGACTCCCTCGCATCATAGGCAGTGCTGAGGATATCCAGTGGATGCTCGACGCTGTGCCAAGCAAGCACAACGGTCTTACATTCTGCGCAGGCTCCTTCTCTGCGGGAGAGCACAATGACTGCGTGGCTATGGCAAAGCAATTCGCTGACCGCACCCACTTCGTTCACCTCCGTTCATGCCACATCTTCCCTGACGGCAACTTCACCGAAGCATCACATCTCGGCGGAAGAGGCCACCTCATCGAGTTGTGCCGCATCTTCGAGAAGGCAGAACAGGAAGGCAAATGCAATTCCGGCAGACGGCTCCCGATGCGTGTGGACCATGGAATGACGTTCACAGACCAGCCCGGTGGCGTGTTCGACGAGAGCAACCACGGACACAATGCAGGCTATACGCTCCTCGGACGCATGTTTGCCATGGGACAGATACAAGGCGTTATCGCCACAGTGGATAGCGAACTGGGCATAGAATACAAGCAGCCTGGCTTCTACGACTAAGCCCATCCCCACCCTTTCGCCGCTATTCCAACGGCTTCCACCGCTATTCCCACGGCTTTCACCGCTGGATTCCAGTGAAGCCCATCCCCCATTTACCGTCAGTTCGCCACTGTACCAACGGCTTACACCGTTGGTTTCCAGATAAATCAAGCCCAGAGCAAGTCTCCTTGCCCTGGGCTTTTCTGTGCGGAAATGACTTTCGTCTATATGAAAATCTTAGTCTCTGAAGAAGTCGTCGCCATAGTCGAAGAAACCGTTCTCCTTAGCACCCCATGAATCATCACCACCTGGGAGAGGGTTGTTAGGATCCTCTTCTATAACACCGAACCCAGGTTTATCGCCTGTTGGACACCAACGGCTGACTTGCACCATCATGTCCTCTGACTCATTATGAATAACGTCGATGAGCGGAGTGACATATTGTTTCTTTCTCATATTGTTGTTCATATTGTATATATGTGTGTCTTTTTGAGTTATTTTACGATCACTTTCTTGTTGTTTATGATATATATGCCCTTTGGCAGGCTACCGCCATTGCGCTGATTCATGCGCATACCACTGATGCTGTAGATGCCTTTCGCTCCAGTCAGTGCATTTTCCTCAATGACACGTATGCCGGTAGAGGCTTCATCAAACGGCTTGCTGAATGCCATCTGCAGCGAGAAGCCTGCCGGCTTTGACCCTGCTGAAGGGTTTTCCTCAAGCCAGCAACGGTATGCTTTCACATTATGCTCCCTGGCTGTGTGATACAAATCGCCACCATTAAGCATATAGGAGCCAGTAGGAACCGCTGTAGGTCTCTCGTAAGAGCCGTAATGGGTCATCACTGTGCAGTTGGCCTTGTCATCATATATGAGTTTGGCAGTCTGGTCAGTGTAATTGATTCCAGTAACCGAATACACCGGACCAGTGATAATCTTCACGATATTATCTCCAGTGTTGTATGTCTTGTTCTCCACCATCTCAGGATCCTTTTTAGGACAGATGATGTAAGGAACATTGGCTTCGAGGACAACTCCATTCGTCTCTGATGTGATAGGTTCAAAGAGAATGTATCTGCCTTCCACCTTATCATACTTTGAGATAAGCGTTCCATCACCGAAAGCAGCAGCCAACTGCTTTGCATTCATACTTACAGGGAGTATCAATGAGTTCCATTTTTCCTTGTTGAATGTGCGGTGGAACACCAATCTTGCTTTCTCAAAGTTTCGCTTCTCATTGAGAGTGGAATCCTCATCGAGCACCAGAAGTTTCTCATTGCAGTCTGGCAAAGTGCCATCTTCATTGACGCTTGAGCAGATAGCAAATCCCTGTATCTGAATATTTCCCAAAGCACTTGCCACGTTTGCCTGCGTGATGCGTACTTGATTAAATGGTTTCTCAGGCTTGAGCATTGCGTAACTGCTGCCTCCTTCTGATATGACATCAGCACCGAGAACGTTCCAGTTTGTCAGTTCTTCCTGTAGATTTCCATCAAGATAGGTGGCAAGTTTCAGTCCATCGCCCAGTTTCACATCAAGTCCCAACTTGAGTTTGCTTGTCACCATGACGATAGGCTGTCCCGGATTTACCTTCCTGCCGATGTTTACTGCAAGTACAGCACCGCCAAGGTCCACTCCGAGAGGGCATTGTA
>OCLD01000444.1_pt1 | contig 10046 bp, 8 predicted proteins | sample 1495911 | NCBI WGS metagenome assembly OCLD01 (sample SAMN03418271, study PRJEB22391) | human gut metagenome | biome: human-gut; feature: organic feature; material: feces | host: Homo sapiens | place: Tanzania | collected 2013-01
TATAAGGGCGCTTTTACTGAGCAATATGTCTTGCAGCAGATACTTTCTTCAGGAATATCGGATATTTATTATTACAGTGCAGACGACTCCCGCATGGAGATGGATTTCCTGATGCAGAGAGAAGGCGCGTTACTGCCTGTCGAAGTAAAAGGCGGTACAAGCATTAAGTCCACTTCTCTCCACAATTATCTGATGGAGCATCCCGGCATTCAAGCCATTCGGTACTCTATGTTACCATACAAGAAACAGGATTTCCTCACCAATATCCCGCTGTATGCCGTCGGAATATGATTATTGATTTCCTACTTATTTGTTTATTTTTATTTATTGATATTTTATTACACAAGACAACCAGACAACGCTAACGTTTTTTTATTTGTTGATATTTTATAACTGATTAGCAGCCTGTTGGATACTTTCGAAAGTTGAGTAATTCTATAAACATTAAGCAATCTCTACTATGAATTATGATTTTGACAAGATAATCGACCGCTCAGGAAGCGGCGATTTCAAGCATGAAGTGCTCAAAGAGCGTTACGGACGCGATGACATCCTGCCACTTTGGGTGGCTGATATGGACTTTTTACCCCTGATTTCATCCTTGATGCAATGCGAAAGCGCATGGAGCATCCTATCTTTGGATATACAGTGCAGCCTGAGGAGTATTGGCCTACGGTAAAGAAATGGATTGCCGACCATCATCAGTGGGACGTCAAAGAGGAATGGATGACGTATATACCTGGCGTGGTGCGCGGTCTTGGCTTCGCCATCAATGCGCTTACAGAGCCTGGCGACAAGATTATCATACAGACACCGGTCTATCATCCTTTCCGCATGACTATCGAGGGAAATGGCAGATGCACGGTGAAAAACCAACTGATAGAGACTGACGGGGACAATTTCTATGAGATGGACTTCGATAATCTCCTCTCTATAATCGACGGAGCGAAGATGCTCGTGCTCTGTAATCCTCATAATCCTGCCGGAATAACATGGAGCAAAGAGACACTTCAGCGCCTTGCCGACATCTGTTATGAGCATAATGTCATAGTTATCAGCGACGAGATACACGCTGACCTCGCCCTTTTCGGCCATAAGCACGTGCCTTTTGCCTCTGTTTCCGACAAGGCAAAGAGTATTAGCGTCACATTCCAAGCCCCTACAAAGACATTCAATGTGGCGGCTTTAGTCAGTTCCTATGCCATCGTGCCGAATGACAAGATAAGGGAAAAACTGTATTCCTGGATTACTGCCAACGAACTGAATGAGCCTAATATCTTCGCTCCTATAGCCACTATCGCAGCTTTCTCGCAGGGAGAACCGTGGCGCAGGGAGATGCTCAAGTATATAGAGGAGAATATCCTCTTCACCGAAGAATACTTCGCACAGCATATCCCAGGCATAAAAGTCATACGTCCGCAGGCATCTTTCCTCGTTTGGCTCGACTGCCGTGGCCTCGGTCTCGACCATGATGCGTTGCTTGATTTCTTTATCAACAAAGCCCGCCTTGCGCTCAATGACGGTGAAATCTTTGATACAGAAGGTGATCCAAACGCTCCTATACACAATGAGCACTGCGCTTCCCGTGGCTTCATGCGCCTCAACGTAGGCACTCCGCGTGCCATACTCCGTCAAGCCCTGAGCCAGTTGGCTGATGCTTGTATGCGATAACTTACCTTTCCTTTAGCAAAAGGGATGGGAAAAAAGCTGAAAGTTACGGTTGCTATTCATTTTCATGATGTAGAATGTGGGGTTTCTCAATAAAAAATTGTTACCTTTGCATTTCAACATGATATAAAAACATATAATATAATGTATCACTGTCTGGTAGTATTGACGGATAAGACAGACGTCAATACTGCCGAACAATATAACTGAAGACAAAAGAATAAGAAAACAAACATATTAAAATATAAGCATTGACTATTATTTGCGTTCGTCTGAATAGCGTCGGAAACTAATCAGATAGAGATAAGAACTGACAAATAGTGGTTGGCAAGTCCTGCGTAGGATTTGCCTTTCCGCCATTGTATGAGAGTCATTGCCTTTGCCCCACAAGGCATAGGTTACTCTTATAATGGTGGAGAGGTCTCATTTCCGACGCAGCCTCGACGAACGCATAAGAGGGTCTATGCCTTCTTTTGTGACTTTCACCGTCAATTATGCCGTGACGTAAGTGATAGATTGATGCGTAAACAAACCAGAATCATGGCATCAAACGTCACTCAGACATCCTCCATCGGAGGGTCTTCACCTGCGCGTCTCCACTGGATAGACTGGATGAAAGCTATCGGTATGGGACTTATCGTCTATGGACATTTCTTTTCGCTCTATGACATATACGTCTATGTCTTCAGCGTTCCCCTGTTCTTTCTCATTTCCGGTTTCCTTACCCGACGGGAAACCGACCGCAAAGTGTTCTGGAAGAAGCTGTTCTTCAATCTCGTTGTCCCGCTGTTGATTATCTGTCCTGCAAACTATCTCATCACGGCAGCGATGGGATTCATCACGACTGGAAACGGTCCGGAAAATCCATTGCTGTTCCTTTTCAAGATGCTTATAGGCAGACAAGGTCCATTAGGTCCCTTCTGGTTCGTCTATACCCTTGTCATCCTCAAGGTGATATACCAGTTTACCGGCAAGGCTTACCTGCATATAGTATGGACCGCGTGCTTCCTTTTCTTCGCTTACATCATCAACAATAATGACATTGTGATACATGGAGTGAATGTATTCGAGAAATCCTGGGCGATACCGAATACGTTTGTGGCGTACCCTTTCTTCATTATCGGGCAATTCTTCCGTAAGTGGAAAGACCGTTTAGCCGCCTATAAGCCAGGAAAATACACCGCTATATGGATGCTCCTGAGCCTTTCCATCATCTTCATCTGCGGCCATGACCATAAGTATGTTTACCTTTACGAATGCGGTTACGGTGACAATATCTTCCTGTTTCTGTTGGGCGGAGTAGGGGGAACTGCCTTTGTGTTCTTCATTTCCAAAGTCCTTGAACGCTTTACCTGCAAGGCTGTCACGGACATATCCGTCGGCACGACCATCATATTGGGTTTCCATATGCACTTGGTGTTTGTGTTCCGGCATTTCTTCCGGACGGTTTCTGCAGCGGATGTGCTGTTCACGGTCATCATCCTGCTGGCTTTCATCCCGTTGATCCGCCTCTGCGCTTCACACGCTCCTTTGCTTATGGGGAAATACCGGACAGGGAAATGATATGTGATTGCTGACATTCTGCAAGTATCTACCAAGCTGATAATCAGCAATAAAATATCAATAAGTAAAGATAAACAAATGTATTTTTTTTCTATTTTATTCTTTATTTTTCTCTATTGATGTTTTAATCATCCCCACGAAAGTGGGGACCGAGGGGCATTTCTTACTTATGGAAGTTGAGCACATGATATAATAAGGTGGCTAATCACTCTGCGATAAGCACACGCTGTCATGGGGTTCATGGGCACGGGAAAATGGGACAAAAGGGGAATGGAATTGATGCCTAAGTGTGATAGGTAAGATATCGGAAGGTAAAAGCATAGATATTACATTGTAAAAGCTATGATATTGGGAGGTAAAAGCATAGTTATTGCAATGTAATATCTATGCTTTTGCATCTTATTGGTTATCAGTGGATTGTGAAAGTGGATTGTGTTGTGACTGGGATTTTGGGAAAACGGAAAAATGGAACAGTTTCAGTGGGCATTATGGGCATGGAAGAATACGTCGGATAATGCACAATACATAATTCACAATTCATATTTCATAATGCACGGAATTCTGCGATGTGTTGTCATGATACTGTTTCCTGACCTCTAATATGGCAGACGGTGAATAGTTAAGATTACATAAATTTGGAGCGGTATGCTTGTGCGTGTGGTTTATATTCCATATCTTTGTAAGATAACACAATATAAACATAAATGTCATGTCAGAGAATTTAGAACTTATAATCAGAATAATAGCCGCTATGCTGCTCGGCGGCATAATCGGCATAGAGCGTGAATACCGGGCCAAGGATGCCGGTTTCCGCACGCATTTCCTCGTCAGCGTGGGCAGTGCATTGTTCTGCGTAGTGTCGCAATACGGCTTCGGAGATGAGGTGAAGGATGCCTCGCGAGTGGCTGCGCAAGTGGTTTCGGGCATTGGTTTCCTCGGTGCCGGCACGATTATCTTCCAGAAGAACGTGATAAGAGGACTCACCACTGCCGCCGGACTGTGGGTGACTGCCGCCATCGGACTTGCCTGCGGCACGGGAATGCTGCTGCTTGCCACGGTGGTCACCATACTGGTGCTGGTGGGACTTGAGGTAATCAACGCGTATCTGCCTCAGGTAAGCACCACGTCAATCGCCGTGACGTTTACCTCATACAACAAGGACAGCGTGGAGAAAGCCATCGGTGGGCTCAGGAAGGAGTGCATCGAACTGTATTCCTATGAGATGAAATACCACCATACTCCGCAGGGATTGCTCTATGAAGCGAAGCTGGAGATGAAGGTGAAGCGTGGCAATCACCACGAGAGACTCATCGAATTCCTGAATGAGTTTGACGATGTCTCCATCTCCTGCATCGAGTGATGCGCCGTGATGTCTTTGGCAATACAGCGCTTGGGATACAGTGACTTACTGCAATGAGGCGCTTGCCAGGACGAAGTAAAGCACTGCAATGAAGAATACAAGGATAAGAAATCTTACCCACTGGAAAATCTTCTGGAATCTTTTAGCCTGTTCGTAAGTCATACTTATAAGGTTTTTGGTTTTTGGTTGTCGGTTGTTGGTTGGTTTGTTGGCATTTGTATAAGCACGTGGGTTCGTCCCACCATATTACCGATAACCGACAACCAACAACCGACAACCATTTATATATACCAGCAGTTAAGCAGTAAACTTCTCCATTCCGCGGAGCAGATGGCGGAGACTGCTGAGCAAGAGCTGCGACTCCTGGATGATATTGAGGAACACTGTCGTTGACTCGATGTTGACGGTGTGCTGCTGCATGGAGTCGATCACCTGCTTGCGGTAGTCGGAAAGACAGCGCTGCAAGCCCTCAGCCTTCTCTCTGGTCTGCGCTACACAGGCCATGCTGGTGCAGTCTTCACACAGGTGGAAGATGTCGATCACCTGCTTCTGCAGCTTCAGGAAGGTGTAGGCGTATTCCCCGGAGACAGGAGTGAAGTTGTTTCCGATATGCTCACGGCAAGGGTCATTGATACGCTTGAGACAGAATATCATCTGCTCCACGGCGTTATTGGCAAGGAAGTACCACGTATTCTTCTCCACAGCAAGGATATTATCAATCCTTCTCAGACCGATGATGTCGCGACGGCGCTGGCGCTTCATCTGCTTACGGGCTGTCTCTATCTGGTGAGTGGCATGGCGAAGCGGGCGATATTCCTCATGCAGGAAGGCGTCAGTGATACGCTGGTAGCAGTCTGCTGCAAAGCGAAGCTGCTCCTTATTGCAGTAATCCACGTGCTGCTTGAGCAGGCTCCAGCGCTCTGCCTTGTCCTGAGAGCGAAGCATTTTCTTGAAGATAACGTCCTCTTCCGGCTCCTTGGTGGTTGTGGTGTATTTCATGTTGCTCCTGATGAGGAGGAAGATAGCGAGGACGATGGCGCACACCATGAATACGGAAGAACCGAAATACATGCCGTTGGTCACGAGGTAACAGATGATGAAGGCGGCACCTGCCGTGATAAACCATCCACCGATGACGCTCAGCACGCCGGTGATGCGGAAGACGGCGCTCTCTCTGCTCCATGCTCTGTCAGCAAGGCTGGAGCCCATTGCCACCATGAATGTGACGTAAGTGGTGGAAAGAGGCAGCTTCATGCTGGTGCCCATAGCCACGAGCAAGCCAGCAAGAACGAGGTTGACAGCGGCACGGATAAGGTCGAATGCGGCACCGTCAGCCAGCACTGAGGAGTCAGGATTGAAGCGGCTGTCCACCCATCTGCCTATTTTCTTAGGTATAAAGCCTGAGATTGCTGCGGCAGTCTTCTGGGTATTGCGCACCAATACTCTTGCCACTGCGCTCGAACCGAACATTTCATCGCCTTCATCCTGACGTGAGAGGTCCACGGAAGTCTTCACCACGTTCTGCGCTTTCTTTGAGAATACAAGCGCAAGGACCATTACCACGCCGGCAAGGACGAGATATATCATCGGAGTCTTGGCGGTCTCCATCAGCGAACTCATCATGAATGAGTGGACATCACCGTTGCCGTTTGCCATGAAGTCATTGTAGGCATCAAGTCCGGTCAATGGCACACCGACGAAGTTGACGAGGTCATTGCCGGCGAAAGCCATGGCGAGAGCGAATGTTCCCAGCAGTACAACGAACTTGAGCACAGGCACCTTCAGCGCGCTGAGCACGGTCATTATCACTGAGAACACCACGAAGCCGCCTACGAGGATGGTCCATGTATTCTGATTGATGAGGTCCTTCAGTTCAGGAGTCATGATGCTGGAGCCCTTCAGACCGTTGATGAGCAGGAACCAGATGATGCTTGTCACCGCAATGCCGGCGAAGATGCCGATCTTGAGCGAAGAGCTTACCAGTCCGTCACGGTTGCCCTGCACGTCGGTAGAGGTGCCGTTGACACGATATGTGAACGAGAAGATGATGCGGGCAAGCCACTGCACGAACGTACCGAGCACGAAAGCGATTGCCACGCTGAGGAATATACCGAGTATGACGCTCAATGCTTTCTCCGTATTGAGCAGGTCGCCTATGGTCAGAGCCACACCGTCAGCATTGGTAACACCTGTGACAATCTTTATCAAGGCAATGGCGAAAGCACCTCCAAGCAGCTCGAACACCATGCTGACAGTGGTGGATGTCGGCATACCGAGAGTGTTGAAGATGTCGAGAAGCACCACGTCAGTCACCATGACGGCAAGGAAGACGCACATCACGTCATAGAAAGAGAAATACTCCGGCGTCATGATGCCGTGGCGTGCAACGTCCATCATGCCGTTGCTCATGGATGCACCGGCAAACACTCCGATAGCGGCTATCAGGACGATGGTGCGGAATTTGGCCACCTTGGCGCCGATGGCAGAGTTGAGAAAGTTTACTGCGTCATTGCTTACTCCCACCACAAGGTCGAAGATTGCAAGCACGATAAGGAATACCACGATTCCCAAGAAGAATGTACTCATACTGATTTTTGATACTTTTAGAATTCTGCTGCAAAAGTATCAACATGATGTTACATTCCTGTTACACGCGTATTAAAAGGGTATTGCGGATGAAAAAAAGTGTGTCTGCTGATTGTTTCTTTCGGTTGTCGGCAGTAAATAAACCAACAACCGACAACCAACAACCGACAACCTCCCCCCTTTATTATAGCCAAGATAATCTATAATGAAATGTGCCGAACTGGAATGGGGATGCAAGGCTGTTCATATACGTAACTGATTGAATGTTTATGGTTTGGAGAATATTACCAAAAGGTAAGTTACCAAAAGGTAATATCCGGTTGCAAAGATAATGATTATTTGCGTCATTTCCAAATTTACTGGTGAAAGATTTCACCCGTCACCAGCCACTGAGCCGGTGGATTACACCATTGTACGCCAAGGAAACCCCGAACAAAAAAATACTGAAAAAAAGTGAAAATCACGATGTTATTTGGTATTTCGGTGCAAAATAACTACCTTTGCACGCTAAAAGATGAGGCTCAAATCATACCAATTTATATTTTCACCGTCACTAAGGAGAAACAAGACATAAAAATCAATAACCAGAAAACATGAGAAAAATCAGCAGTTTCGCATCGCTTTGCGCTTTCATCGCCATGATGTGCTTCACGTCAACGGCGCGTGCCGACGAGGGTATGTGGACCCTCTACAATCTTCCTGACGCCGCATTCAGACAGATGCAGGCAGAAGGCTTCATGCTGCCACAGAGCAAACTCTTCGCTGACGATGATGCCATCGGACGCGCAGTAGTGAATTTCGGCGGCTTCTGCTCAGGAGTAGTGGTTTCTCCTGACGGACTTGTATTCACCAACCACCACTGCGGCTTCGAGCAGATCCGCAAACATTCCACCGTGGAGCATGACTATATGCTCAATGGATTCTGCTCAAAGTCATTCGAGGAGGAGCTTCCTAACGAGAATCTCTACGTGGGATTCATGGTATCACAGGAAGACATCACCGACCGCCTTGCCAAGCAGGGCATATTCGAGATGTCACTTGCCAAGCAGCAGGAACTGCTCGATGCCGTGGAAAAGCAGGAGAACGAGAAAGTGAAGGCAAAGGATGCCACTCTCCGTGCTGAGGTAAAGCCTTTCTATGAGGGCAACAAGTATTACCTTACCGTATATCAGGACTTCACGGACGTGCGCCTCGTGTTCACCATCCCTAAGTCAATGGGCAAGTTTGGCGGTGAGACCGACAACTGGATGTGGCCTCGCCAGACCTGCGACTTCTCCGTATTCCGCGTATATTGCGACCCTGTGACAGGCAAACCTGCACCTTACAGCGAGAAGAACGTGCCTTACCACCCGAAGAAATGGGCAAAGGTGTCCCTCGACGGATATAAGAACGGCGACTTCGCCATGACTATGGGCTACCCTGGAAGCACCAGCCGTTACCTCTCCAGCTATGGTATCAAGGAGATGCGCGACGCTGTCCACGAGCCACGTATCAAGGTGCGCGGCATACGTCAGGAGATAATGCTCCGCCACATGCGTGCCGATGAGGCTGTCCGCATCATCTATGATTCCAAGTATGCACAGTCATCCAACTATTGGAAGAACGCCATCGGCATGAACAAGTGCATCGACTCCGTAGGCATCATCAGCATGAAGCGCCAGCTGGAGGACAAGGTGCGCGCCTACCAGGAATCCACAGGCTTCCTCAAGGGCAAGCTCGACTTTGACAAGATGCGTGACCTCTACCAGCAGCGCTACGGCCTCATGAGCGTGATGACATACTTCAGGGAGACGATGGTGCGCGGTTCGGAACTCACATCCCGTGCCATCACCTACGCTCTCGGCATGCCGGTAAAGGGTCCGGAAGGCAACAAGAAGAAGCAGTACGTGCAGTTTGACGACAACAGCAACACATGGGATGCAGCCACCGAGAAGGAAATCCTCGCCGCATTGCTCCGCAACTACCGTCAGTGCGTGGACAAGAAGTGGCTTCCAGACTTCTACAACACCATCGACAAGAAGTTCGGCGGCGACTACACAGCATACGTAAATGCAGTATTCTCCAAGTCACTCATCATGAAGAAGAACGCGAAGATATACTTCAACAGCAAGAAGATAGACAGCGACCTCGGTCTGCAGATGAGCTATGACCTCTCCGAAATCCTCGGACAGCTCCGTCTCGGCATAGATTCCATCAGCAGTCTCATCACTCTCCAGGAGCGTTACCTCTGCGATGCGAAGATACGCATGGAGCAGGATCTGCCTCATTATTCCGACGCTAACTTCACATTGCGCCTCTCCTACGGACAGGTGGGCGGATATGACCTCGGCGGAAGAAACTCAGGCTACTACACTTCATCCGAGAGCATCCTCAAGAAGATGAAGCAGGGCAACGAGGAAACAGCCGACAAGGGCAGCTACAACTTCGAGTACTACGCAGAGCCAATCATGCACGAGCTCCTCTCTGCCAAGGATTTCGGACGCTATACCGACCGTACCACAGGCAAGATGCATCTCTGCTTCCTCACAAACAATGACATCACCGGCGGCAATTCCGGCAGTCCGATGTTCGATGGATGCGGCAATCTCATCGGTCTTGCCTTCGACGGCAACTGGGACAGCCTCTCAGGAGACATCTTCTTCGACACCAAGCTTGCCCGCTGCATCGGTGTGGACATCCGCTATGTGGTCTATATGATCGACAAATGGGGCAAGGAAGACCGTCTGCTCCGCGAGATGGGACTCAAGTAAAGCCATGTCCCTCTGACCCCACGGTCGTGGGGAAGAATGAAAAATCAATCATGTGTTTTGGTTGTTTAGTGACGGTGAAAAAATAAATTGGTATGATTTGAGCCTCATATTTTTGAGAT
>OCLD01000445.1_pt1 | contig 10037 bp, 8 predicted proteins | sample 1495911 | NCBI WGS metagenome assembly OCLD01 (sample SAMN03418271, study PRJEB22391) | human gut metagenome | biome: human-gut; feature: organic feature; material: feces | host: Homo sapiens | place: Tanzania | collected 2013-01
GACTGTAAATCTGCTGCAAATTGCTTCGGTGGTTCGAATCCACCTCCATCCATTCCGCAGGTGTGGCGGAATAGGCAGACGCAAGGGACTTAAAATCCCTCGGTGGCAACACCGTGCCGGTTCAAGTCCGGCCACCTGCATGATTGAAACAGGAAACATTGAGTGAATCAGTGTTTCCTGTTTTTGAATAATAGGAATTATACAATTTTCCTAAGATATGGTAGAATATAACTATCCGAAGCAATGCAGAATGGTGTTGTCAGGATGGTTATTTTCGGTTTGGGTTTATGATTTAAAAGGAGTTAAGAGAATATGGACAAGATTAAGAAGAATTTTGGTTTTGGGTGCATGAGACTGCCGATGATTGGTGAGGATGTAGATATTGAACAGACCAGACAAATGGTAGATTTATTTTTAAAGGAAGGTTTTAACTATTTTGATACAGCGCATGGGTATATTCAGGGAAAAAGTGAGCTTGCGGTCAGGGAATGTCTGACCAGTCGTTATCCGCGGGAACAGTATATTCTTACTGATAAGCTTACGGGTAATTATTTTAAGAAGGAAGAGGATATCCGGCCCTTTTTTGAGAGTCAGCTGGAGGCCTGCGGCGTAGATTATTTTGATTTTTATCTGATGCATTCGCAGGGTTCCGGAAACTTCCCCCATTTTAAGTCCTGCAGGGCATATGAAACTGCATTTGAGCTTAAAAAGGAAGGGAAAATACGCCATGTGGGTATGTCCTTTCATGATACGGCAGAGGTACTGGATCAGATTCTGACGGAATATCCGCAGATTGAGGTGGTTCAAATACAGTTTAATTATCTGGATTATGAGGATCCGAAGATTCAGAGCCGCTTGTGCTATGAGGTATGCAGAAAGCATAACAAGCCGATCATTATTATGGAACCGGTTAAGGGTGGAAGTCTCGTAAACCTTCCTAAAATAGCCGGTGATGTATTAGACGAGCTGCAGGGAGGAAGTCCTGCAAGCTATGCAATCCGTTATGCGGCCGGATTTCCCGGGGTAATGATGGTTCTTTCGGGTATGAGCAGTTTGGAACAGATGAAGGATAACCTAAGCTACATGAAGGATTTCCGTCATCTGGATGATAAAGAGCTCGCAGCCATTGCAAAGGTACAACAGATTTTCCGGAGTATGAATCTGATCCCCTGTACGGCATGCCGGTATTGTGTCGAGGGGTGTCCAAAGAAGATTTCCATTCAGGATGTGTTTGCAACGATGAATACCAAGCAGATTTATCATGACTGGAATGCAGATTATTACTATAACAATGTACATACTTCACCGGGACACCGGGCATCCGACTGTATCAAGTGTGGTAAATGTGAAAAAGCATGTCCGCAGCATCTGCCGATTCGCAAGCTCTTAGAGGATGTAGCGGACGAATTCGAAAAGCAGGCATAAGAAGTGTTATTGTGGAGATCATAGGAACAGAATGAGTGGCAGGCGTTTTCAAAGACTGGAAGAGAATATTATGGACATCATAGCGGAGCAGCAGGCGAAGCTTGGATACTTAAAGGAGCCGGTGCGGCTGTATTACCCCTTAAGCTCTTTACAACATCTTACAGGGATTCAGGGAGATGGGGAAGACATGAACAGGGAACTGCAAGGCTTTGCAGAAGAGGTAAAGGACACCCTCGGTAGGGTGCAGGTCAGCCTCTCTGTAAAAGAAAAGGATCGGTTCTGTCTCTTTTGTCCGGAGCAGGCTTCAGAATATGTACATGAACATAAGGAAAGGAATCCCTTTATTTATGAACTGGTACAGTTATTTTCCGGACATGGAGTTACGATGGAGCAGGTGATCGCTTTGTTCGAAAAGCAGAAAAGTGCTTTTGAGGTGGAAACTATTCCGGACGGAGATTTTGATGTGGCCATTCACTTTTTAGATCGTTCTGATCCATATTATTACTGCTTTAAGGATGAGGGATGTCATATGATTTATCACCGGTTCCTGCCGGAAGATTATTGGGATCTCATGAACTGATTTTTAAAGAAATGCAGAGAGAAGGATGTAATAGTTAATTAGTGGAGTTTTATAATAATTTTATGGAGAATGCCTGGGTTCAGGCATTCTCCGTTTCTTTTAAGCGTTCTTTTACATATTCACGGATAAAGAAGTCATCCGCAGGCATCTGACAGCCTACGATATATAATCCATCGTTGTTGGAGCAGCGTATCACATGTCCTTCCAGATGACTGTGGTTGGGAAGGGCAAAATGCTCAATTTCAACGGAAACATTAATACCTTTGTGCTCTGCAAAATAATCGTTGCGCGTCAGGAAGGCAAAGCCATTCGCACTAAGGTTATCCAGGGTACCGTGAATGACCATTTGGGTTTCGGGAACCGTAATTGTACAGCTGTTGGTAATATCCACACGGGGATACTTTCTCCGGTTAACAATTTTAGGTCTTGACTCAATGGAAACAATAAAGGTGTTCTTAGCATCAGATGGAGTAATGCTTGTATGCTCCCATTCATAAATGACATTGCCTACCGTTACCTTCAATTTGCAGTCACTTGTCTTTTGCAGAACGGGTGATTCGGGAAGACTGATGGTTAAAATATTGTTGTCTCTGGAAACCAGTTCTCCGTCGTAATAATGCTCATTCAGATTGGCAGAAAGCTTCATGCCGGGAAGGATATCTTCAGTTCCCATAAAACCGCCAATACCGAGTTCACACATTAATGCTTCGATAGTGTCTTCAATGGAATTAATGTTGGATGCGGATTCATCGTATTTACTGAGCATCCGGTTATTGATTTCGTTTGAATCCGTGATGCTTCCGGTCATATCATCAACAATATGGGACACCTCTTCCAGATTTTCAACCAGATGTATATTGGAGGATTCCACTTCTTTCATTGCGGTATCAATTACCTGGATGTTATTACCGAGCTGGGTAGTGTCACTCGCAATCTGAGTGATATTACTTCCGGCAGTTGTAACCTTGTCAAGTGTCATGTGAATCAGTTCCAGAGTCTCTTCAATGGCACCGGTCATTCTGTCGGAGGTTTCCTCCAGATGCTGTAAAGCCTGCCAGATCTGCCCGGAGGAGGATTTTGTTTCCGTACTTAAGGAACGGATCTGGTCGGCAACAACAGCAAAGCCCTTGCCGGCTTCTCCGGCTCTTGCAGCTTCAATAGAAGCATTCAGGGCAAGAAGATTAGTCTGGTTGGTGATCTGTTCAATGGTTCCTGTTTCTTTCTTTACCATTGCAAAATCGTCTTTAAAATCCTGCAGTGTCTTTTCAATTTCGGTGGAAAGCTCTGCCATGGTATTGGTTGTGGTAATTAAGCCCTCCAGATCCGCAGAACTGATCTTGGCATGATCCTCGCAGGTTGCCGTAAGGGCAACCATCTGCTCAATCATTTCTGCCACATGATTCACCTGGGAGTGAATATCAGAGGTCATTTCATTGGAAGAGGTTGTGGTATTCTGCAGGTTATTATTATTGTCCTGCAGCTTGTGGAGGCTCCGGACGACGATGCTGGCACCATGCGTATTCTCAGAGGCCAGTTCCTGTACGACGGTAACACCATCCATAATGGAGTTGCAGGCTTCTTTTACCTTTTCAACTGTTGTGACAACACGATGCAGATCGGCACGGATGCTGTCGGTCATGGCACCATCGGATTCGTTCAGGTGCTTAATGGACATGACATAACAGATATAACAAAGGATAATACAGGAAAGCTCTAACTGATAATCCTTCATATTTGTGGCGGAATTAAAGCCAAGTGAAATCCGGTAAGCGGCACTTCCGATAATAATGAGTGAATTCGCAATTCCACAGGTAATCATGAACTTCTTGTTTTTATAAAGAACCAGAAGGCTTGTTACCGGAAGAATATAGGTAAAAGCAATCGGGGAACTCGTGGTGCTGATGACAAAGGTGTAAAAGATTCCATAGCCAATGACCAGGACATATCGGTACAGCTCTGTCGCAAATCCTTTCACCCGCAGCATAATTTCACCGACAAGAATCGGAAACCAGCAAAGAATGAGGAAGGTCAGATAGTAGGGAACCGCATGGATTCCATTGGCTACATCGCTGCCGTAGTTTGCGGATAACAGAATGGCAAAGATCAGCCAGATCTTTCTGGCCCGCCGGTTGGCTTTTTCCTTAAAAACAGATTCGTCGTAATTCATAGATACCTCCGTAAGTAGAGCTCCGGTGTCCGTTACCGGATTTGTTGAAAATATTCGGACATAGCAGTAAGAAGCTGCTCACTTTCTTTCCGGAAAGGATCAATCACACTGAAAGCGTGGGGAAGATCTTTTCCATCGGAAAAGTCCAGAAGATCATGGGAAACCTGATATCTGGAAAGTGCTTTTTCAAAATCCAGGGTATAGCTGCGCAGATAATCGCCTGCACTTGTTGTCAGAAAGCAGGGAGGAAGAGATGTTACAATTTCCCGGTTTTCCGGATTCACATAGGGCGCAAAGGCGCTTCTTTTATAATGACGGCCATACAGATAAGAAGGAAGAAATAATCCGATCTTATCAAAACGGGTGGTGTAGTACATTCCGCTGATGAGTCCGAGAGCTTTTAAACGTAAGGAAGCGGGACGGACACCGGCTGTCCCGGCAAGCTTCGGCGAGTTCTGCATGGCTGCGCAATAGGCCAGCAGTACGGCACCGCCCCTGTCTCCAACTGCATAAACCTGATCCTTCAGCCCCTGATATTCCAGGAGCATACGCTTGATGCAGCGCATGGCGGTAAATACATCCTCACACTGGTCAAAAAACAGACAATCCGGTACGAGGCGGTATTCAATACTGAATACCAGATAGCCAAGTCTGCTTAACTGTGCACAAAAGTACCGGTTATATTCCTTACATCCAAGAATCAGGCCGCCGCCGTGAATATTCAGAATCACGGGAAGCTCCTTACCGGAAAAGGCTTCGGCACGGTAAATATCCATACAGTGTGCCGGATCAGAATCTCCGGCATAGGGGATGTTGCGGATTTCTGAAACATCCGCCGGAAATGTAAATTCGCTATCACGTGCAGGAATGGAATCCAGAAATTCCTGCCGTTGCTTATAAAACATGTTTGTGATAAATGAATTCATAATAACCTCGATATAAGTGGCAGGTTAAAACCTGCTTACCATTATTTTAAAATATTTGTTGTCGGAAATCAACATCTAAATAGTACGTTTTTCCTATTCGGAAATATGATGCTCACACATATATTCACCAATCTTACGATCACAGGCGAGAATATGGTTGGTGAGCCAGTCTAAAAGGAACTGGATGAGATCCAGGAGATATTCCTGCTGATGATCGTCCATTTCATCCAGATCATTGAGATCAATCTCTACCAGACGCTCAATAAAAGCAGAGTGGGCACGCTTCTGGGCAGCAAGACCGGGATACTGGATCCGCTCCATCAAGGCTTCCTCATCGGAAAAATGAAATTCGGTATATGCTCTTAATTCGTTAATCAGCCGCACAATTTCATCATATTTATCATGCAGAAGTTCTGCATGAATCAGGTCGTTAGTTTCCTTAATGATTTCAAACAGGCGGCGGTGCTCGTCGTCAACAAGTGTAATGCCGGTTCTATATTTGTCTGTGAAAGCGAAAGGATCATTCTCTGCACTCGAAAGGGACTTTCCAATCATCATATCGCTGCATAAAATATGACGGTACAGCCAGCGGACCAGATAAGTCAGCAGGTCATTGAGGGATTTCCTGGCAGCCTCCGGGGAAGAAGTGTCCGGCACGAAGGAGTTCACCTTCTTTGCAAACATGGCATGCTCGGTCTTCTGCAAAGGGAGCTCCGGATCGTGGATGCTTTCCATATAAGCTTCCTCATGGGCAAAATGAGTGAGCGCATAATTCTTTAAATTGGAAAGAAGGCTTATGGTAATGGCAGAGACATCTTCGGTCTCCTGAACCATGGCAAAAGCTTCATTAAGCATCTGGAATAATCTGCGATGTTCTTCGTCTATCTGGTCAATATGTATCATGCAATCTTCAGTAAATTCATACATGGTGTATTACCTCCTTTGTTCTTGCGACAAATTATAACATTATAAATAAGAAGAAACAAGATGTTGACGAATTGTATTTTCGATATACAATGATAAGGGTAGTGTTTCAGTTACAGACCTGGTTCTGGGAGAAACAGAAAGGAATTTTTTGAATGAAAATCGGGATAGTCTCGGATATACACAGTAATATCGTTGCCTTCCGCGCCTGCGTGGATTATCTGGAAAAAGCAGGTTGTGACGAGTATTTTCTTTTGGGAGATTATGTTTCGGATACACCGTACACCAGAGAAACATTGGATTTCTTATATGCGTTTATTCAGACGCATACGTGTTATCTGCTTCGCGGAAACCGGGAAGAATATATGCTGGAACAGCGGGAAGACCGGCTGGCCGGCAGGGAAGAGAGGAAGTGGATTTATAATTCCGCAAGTGGAAATCTTCTTTATACTTACGAACAGTTGACGGAACAGGACTTTACATTTTGGGGAAAGCTTCCGATCAGCTTTGTTTATGAAAAAGAAGGGTATCCTTCGATTACCTGTGCACATGGTTCGCCGGAGAATACCAGGGAGCTGCTGCAGCTTGACGGAGAACCGGTCCAAAACTGGCTGAAAAAAATTCCAACGGATTATCTGATTTGTGCGCATACGCATTTTCCGGGAGAGAGGAGCTATGGAGAGAAACACTACCTTAATTCCGGGTGTGTGGGAATCTCGATATATGATGCCGGATATGCCCAGTGTATGATTCTGCATTCGGAGCACAAAGAAGGAAAGATTTGCTGGAGACCGGAAATGCTGAAAATTCCATATGATAATAAACAGGTTATTAAGGATATTGTTGACAGAGGTCTGCTCGATGCAGGTCACTGGTTCGTAAACAGTAATATTAAGATCCTGCTTACCGGTATTGATCAGGCAGCAATACTGGTTGACCGTGCCGGACAATTGTCAGCAGAAGCAGGAGAAACAGGTGTCTGGCCGCACATCAAAGAAACCTATTTTGCGATGGCGGCAAACGAATTACAGATACCAGATTACCGGTTGGAATTTATGGATACAGAACAGACAGAAAGAGGTAAAGAATGTTAAATCAGTTTTCAAGAACACAGTTATTAATCGGAGAAGAAGCGATTCAGAAGTTGGCAAAATCGAGAGTTGCCGTATTTGGAATCGGAGGTGTCGGGGGTTACGTGTGTGAAGCATTGGTCCGGAGCGGTGTCGGTGCCTTTGATCTGGTGGATGATGATAAGGTATGCTTAACCAATCTGAACCGTCAGATTATTGCTACGCGCAAGACGGTTGGAAAATATAAAGTAGAGGTGATGAAGGAAAGAATGCTGGAAATCAATCCGGATGTGGATGTGAGAACTTATCAGTGCTTTTTCCTGCCGGAAAATGCGGATGACTTTCCGTTTGAAGAATATGATTATATTGTAGATGCGGTAGATACGGTGACGGCAAAGCTGGAAATTATTATGCGGGCGAAGGAAAAGAATGTGCCGGTCATCAGTGCCATGGGAGCTGGAAACAAGCTGGATCCCGGAAGATTCAGGATTGCAGATATTTATGACACCAGTGTTTGCCCATTGGCACGTGTTATGCGCCGGGAATTAAAGAAGCGGAATGTAAAGAGTCTTAAGGTCGTGTATTCGGATGAGCAGCCGATCCGGCCGATCGAGGATATGGCGATAAGCTGCAGGACGAACTGTATCTGTCCGCCGGGAGCTGCCCATAAGTGTACAGAACGACGGGACATTCCCGGAAGTACGGCATTTGTTCCTGCCGTAGCAGGTCTGATGATTGCCGGTGAAATTGTAAAAGATCTGGCGAAGTAGGTTTATTTCTCAAATATGCCGGTTGGGCAGGCATTTTCCTTACTGTAGAAGGAGAAGGTGCCGGTGTTAATTAATTTGCCTTTGTCATCACAGCAGGAGAATTGAACGACGGTAATGGTGCGTCCACGTTTGATGACACTTGCGTCATAAGTGATGTATTCGGTGTCTCTGCCAGCCCGGAGGTACTGCATATTGGCATCAATCGTAGTGACGTAACTGCCATAAGTGATGGCAGCCAGTCCACAGAAGGTATCTGCGGCGGCGTAAAGTGCGCCGCCGTGATAATCGCCATACATATTCTGAAAGCGGGAGTCGAAAGGGATACGCCCCTGCACATGCCCCTCCGAAACGGAGGTAACCTCGAGTCCTAATAATTTACAAAAAGGATTGCGTTCCAAAATTTTCTGAAAATCTGCTATTTCCATCTGTTCCATAATAAATCTCCGTATATGATGTTTTATATTGACTGATAAAGTCTATTTGATAATTGAACTGCTTCCACTCAAAAATGATCCACTGGATCATTTTCTCATATGCATGGCAACAAAAAAGGAGTGGCAGATCTGTCACTCCTTCATTGTATATAGAATATGTCGAAAAATCAATTCCCAAGCAGTTTTTTCGCTTTCCAGCGGGAGAAATTAAAGCTCCGGACGGAAAGGTCTGAGGTACATTCCGAAAGGTAATCAACATATTCCTGCCGAGGATTGGAGAGGTAGTAATCATCCGGATCACTCATTTCTTCTGGGAGTTCTTTAAGAACCACCGGGGCTGCATCGGCAGATAACTGGTAGAGATAGGAAAGTGCATAGTCGTCCTTTGCAGCATGGGAAATGTTGTAACGGGCAATGTGGTAGTCCGGATGGGAGAAGCTGTATAAGAGGAACAGCACTGTTACAGCAATAAGGCCATACCGTACAAAGGGAAAGTCCGGTTTATAAATCAGAATCAGGGTTCCAACCATTAAGAAGCTGATGACCAAAAGGCTCCATAATACGAAAACGCGCAGTACGGTCAGCTGATATACGCTGATATAAAGCAGCATCCGGTAGGCGCTCGAAGCAACCATGACAAAGGTACACAGCGATACCACCGAAAGCAGGATCTGCAGAACGCGGTGCGGACGGAACAGGCGGATGCACAGCAATACCGAAACGAGATTAATCAGGCATACAAATACCAGTTGGAAGAAGCCTGCCCTGGCATAGGAAGCATAGGTGTAGTTTTCGGGCAGGGTGCCGAGTCCTGCAAAAAGGTATACAATCTGAATCACACAGAACAGAACGTAAATCACTGAGAAGATGGATGTAAATGTTATGGCAATCACGGGATCGCCCTTTCCACTGGACGGGGATTCCTTCAGACTGGGTGTCTGCAGCCGGCAGAGAAGGCAGTAACAGAGGAAAAAGCCAAAAAGGAACATGACCAGTATAGTCAAAATGTTCCCGTGAATGATAAGAGCTTCCAATCCATCAAAAGCAGCCTGAAAGAGATTGGCGAAAACGGCATCGGCACTTCCTAAAAGTAACAGGATGACAGGAAGGGCAAGCAGCGCAACCGTCAGTCCGATCACAATAGAAAGAACACGGCCGTTGTCTGTATGTGAGGCTTGAATATTCCGGCGGTTTTTCACATAGGCGGCAAGATCCGTAAATGGCCGGGCAAGGAACGCTAGGCTCGAAAACACCGTTTTGATCATTGCCCATATATAAGTAAAGATATCCCAGTGCCGATCCTCATAAAAGCTGCATAAAAATAAATGCAGAAGAAGGAAAAGGATCAGGGTTTTCCCAAGCAGGATCAGGTAGGCGGAATCCGTGAAGCAGACAGAGAATGCAAGCAGCCCGAGGCTAATGAGATCGAAGATCGTCATGGGTTTTAAAATACGATTGCACTTTTTTAAAAAGAAGCAGAAAAACAAGCACGTTCCGCCGATGTAAAAAGGGTAGCTGATCCCGGATGGATTATGGTACAGGCAGATGGTATAAAGCAGGGCGTATAAAAGGCTGCCGATTCCCATAACCGGAAAGAGGGGATTTACAGGTGTAGTGGTTTCATTTGTTTTAACAGGTTCCATGGTAGTTCCTCCTTGGAAATTTATTTGTAACTGTTCAGTATCGTCACCGTTATATTTATTCTTTGTTTTCCGGGGGAACGCAGGAAGCGTCATCACCT
>OCLD01000448.1_pt1 | contig 10001 bp, 9 predicted proteins | sample 1495911 | NCBI WGS metagenome assembly OCLD01 (sample SAMN03418271, study PRJEB22391) | human gut metagenome | biome: human-gut; feature: organic feature; material: feces | host: Homo sapiens | place: Tanzania | collected 2013-01
TTTCAGCCCACAAGAGAGGCTGGGATGACCGCTGGAAGGAGTTCTCCGACTGGGCTGAGAAGGGACACGCCGTGATGAGGGAACTCGTGGAACTCGTGGACGAGGACACCGCTGCCTTCGACAAGATCATGGCCGCATTCGGACTCCCTAAGGGCACCGACGAAGAGAAGGCCGCACGCGCCGAAGCCATAGAGAAGGCCACGCTTTACGCCACACAAGTGCCTCTGCGCACGATGAAGGCTTCATTCAAGGCCTTTGAGATCACAAGGGCGATGGCCGAGACCGGAAACCCGAACTCCGTTTCAGACGCCGGAGTGGGAGCTTTGGCGGCACGAAGCGCGGTTCTCGGAGCGCAACTCAACGTGAAGATCAACGCGGCTTCCCTTGGCGACAAGGCCAAGGCCGCCGAACTCGTTGCGGAGGCCAATGAGATCGCGGCGAAGGCAGTTGTGGAAGAGAAAGAGATTCTGGACATCGTAAACTCGAAGATCAATGGATAAGTTTCAGGAAGAGATACTTGCGGGCATCCCGCAGGACAGGCTCCCGGAGCCGAAGCCTTATGACAAGACGATCAACCACGCCCCGAAGCGCAAGGACATCCTCACTGCCGAGGAGAAAGTGCTGGCGCTGAAGAACGCGCTGAGATATTTCCCGGCCAAGTTCCACGCCGAACTGGCGCCGGAGTTCGCCAAGGAACTCAAGGACTACGGACGCATCTACATGTACCGCTTCCGCCCGTCCTACGACATGTACGCCAGACCGATCGATGAATATCCTTGCCGGAGCCGCCAGGCCGCTGCCATCATGGCGATGATCCAGAACAATCTGGATCCGAGGGTGGCGCAGCATCCGCACGAGCTGATCATCTACGGAGGCAACGGAGCAATATTCCAGAACTGGGCGCAGTACCGGCTGACGATGAAGTACTTGGCCGAGATGACCGACGAGCAGACACTCTCGATGTACTCCGGCCATCCGATGGGACTCTTCCCGAGCCACAAGGACGCTCCGAGGGTCGTAGTGACCAACGGAATGGTCATCCCGAACTATTCGAAGCAGGATGACTGGGAAAGATTCAACGCATTGGGAGTGTCACAGTACGGCCAGATGACAGCCGGATCGTATATGTACATCGGTCCCCAGGGGATCGTGCACGGAACGACAATCACGGTGATGAACGCGGCACGCAAGCAACTGAAAGCCAGAGGCATCGCAGGGACGAGGGAGAATATGAAGGGAATGCTATTCGTGACAGCCGGCCTGGGCGGAATGTCGGGAGCGCAGCCTAAGGCCGGAAACATCGCCGGGGTCGTGAGCGTCACAGCCGAGATCAATCCGCTCGCCGCCCGCAAGCGTTACGACCAAGGCTGGGTCGATGAGCTGCACGAGAATCTGGACGAGCTTATCCCGCGCATCCGAAAGGCGATGGAGAACAAGGAGACCGTCTCGCTGGCCTATGTGGGCAACGTCGTGGATCTCTGGGAGAGACTCGCGGCCGAGAATATTCCTGTGGACCTCGGTTCGGACCAGACATCGCTCCACAATCCGTGGGCCGGAGGCTACTATCCTGTCGGACAGACATTTGAGGAGTCCGTCAAGATGATGGCCGAGGAGCCGGAGAGATTCCGTGAGGCGGTGCGCGCGTCGTTGAGGAGGCACGTCGCCGCCATCAACGAGCTGGCAGCCAAGGGAATGTACTTTTTTGACTACGGCAACGCCTTCCTGCTGGAATCCTCAAGGGCGGGAGCGGACATACTCAAGGCCGACGGCTCGTTCCGCTATCCGTCCTACGTTCAGGACATCATGGGACCGCTCTACTTCGACTACGGTTTCGGCCCGTTCCGCTGGGTCTGCATGAGCGAGAGGCCGGAAGACCTCGCCAAGTCCGACGAGATAGCCGTGAATATTCTTAAAAAGGAATTGGAAACGGCTCCGGAAGAGATTAAGGGACAGCTGAACGACAATATTCATTGGATAGAGGAAGCCGGCAGGAACCATCTGGTGGTCGGTTCGCAGGCCCGCATCCTCTACGCCGACTGCGAGGGCAGGACCAAGATCGCCCTGGCCTTCAACGAGGCCATCCGCAAGGGTGAGATCACCGCGCCGATCGTGCTTGGCCGCGACCATCACGACGTTTCCGGCACAGACTCCCCGTTCCGCGAGACATCCAACATCTACGACGGATCCCGGTTCACCGCCGACATGGCCATCCAGAACGTCATCGGAGACGGTTTCCGGGGAGCCACCTGGGTTTCCATCCATAACGGAGGCGGAGTCGGCTGGGGCGAGGTCATCAACGGAGGCTTCGGCATGGTGATCGACGGATCGGCTGATTCGGACAGGCACATCACCCGGATGCTGTTCTGGGACGTGAACAACGGAATAGCCCGCCGCAGCTGGGCGCGCAACGAAGGCGCGGAACACGCCATAATGAGGGAAATGGAACGTACACCGGAACTTACGGTGACAGTTGCGAACCACACAGACGAAAACATTGTCAGAAAAGCGATTGAGGAACTATGACACACATCATCTCACACGAACACCTGAGCCTTGGAAGGCTTAAGGAGATAATTGAGAAGCACGAGAGGGTCGAACTCGGCCCGGAGGCCGTGGCGGCCATTGAGAAATGCCGTAAGTACCTGGACAGCAAGATGGAGGACATCGGTCGCCCGGTCTATGGAGTCACCACAGGATTCGGTTCCCTGTGCAACGTGACCATCCCTGCCGACCAGCTCTCGCAGCTCCAGCACAACCTGGTGATGTCGCACGCCTGCGGAACCGGCGAGACTGTACGCCCGCAGATCGTGAGGCTTATGCTCCTGCTTAAGGCCCAGTCCCTTTCCTACGGCCATTCCGGAGCGCAGCTGATTACAGTCCAGAGGCTTCTGGACATGTTCAACAACGACATTCTCCCGGTAGTCTACCAGCAGGGATCCCTCGGCGCTTCCGGCGACCTCGCTCCCCTCGCCCACCTCAGCCTACCGCTGATCGGTCTCGGAGAGGTTCTCTACAAGGGTAAGGTCAGACCAAGCAAGGAGGTCTGGGACGAGATGGGCTGGGAACCTATCAGCCTTCAGTCCAAGGAGGGTCTCGCTCTTCTGAACGGAACCCAGTTCATGAGCGCCCACGCCATCTGGTCGCTCATCCAGTGCCACAGGCTTTCCGAATGGGCCGACAGGATCGGCGCGATGTCCCTTGAGGCATATGACGGCCGCGTCGAACCGTTCCTGCCTCTGACCCACCAGCTTCGCCCGCACAAGGGACAGATCGACACCGCGGCCAGATTCATGACCCTGCTGGATGGCAGCGAGCTGATCAGGAACCACAAGGAACATGTCCAGGATCCATATTCATTCCGCTGCATCCCTCAGGTACACGGCGCGGTCAAGGACAGCATCCGCTACGTCGAGTCGGTGATCGAGAACGAGATCAACAGCGCGACGGACAATCCGAACGTCTTCCCTGACGAGGACATGATCATCTCCGCCGGCAACTTCCACGGAGAGCCTATCGCCATCCCGATGGACGCCCTGGCGATCGCCATGTCCGAACTCGCAAACATCTCTGAAAGACGAATATACAGATTGATTTCCGGTCAGCGTGGTCTGCCGAAATTCCTTGTAGCCACGCCGGGACTCAACAGCGGCTTCATGATCCCGCAGTACACGGCGGCCTCGATCGTGAGCCAGAACAAAGGACTCTGCTGGCCGGCGTCAGTGGATTCCATACCGTCATCGCAGGGTCAGGAGGATCACGTCAGCATGGGTTCCAACGCCGCGACAAAGCTCGTCCGCGTCATTGACAACTGCGAGGAAGTGCTTGCCATAGAACTCTTTAACGCCGCACAGGCGCTCGACTTCAGGCACCAGATCGCCGGCAACAAGTCCTCGGAGGCCATCGAAGGCATATTCAGTGACTACCGCAAGGTCGTGCCGTTCATCAGCGATGATGTCTACATGCACCCTCTCATCCAGAAATCTATCGAGTTCATAAGATGACCATAATCACCCACATCGGCGAACTGGTCGGAATCGTTCCTGAAGGCGTTCTGCGCAAGCAAGGCGCCGGGATGGACGAGGTCGGCTCCTTGCGGGACGCTTACCTCACGATCGAGGGCGAACGAATCTCTGGTTTCGGGAATATGTCCGAGTGCCCGGTGCCCGGCCCACAAGATGAAGTAATTGACGCAGAGGGAGGTATGGTGATACCGGCCTTCTGCGACTCCCACACCCACATCTGCTACGCCGGAACCCGTGAGCAGGAGTTCATCGACAAGATCAACGGCCTGAGCTACGAGGAGATAGCCGCCCGTGGAGGCGGAATCCTCAACTCCGCCGATCTGCTCCACCGCACGAGCGAAGAGGAATTATATTCACAGACAATGGCGCGCGTGCGGGAGATGATCGCCAAAGGAACCGGCGCCATCGAGATCAAGAGCGGCTACGGCCTGACCCTTGAGGACGAGCTGAAGATGCTGCGGGTGATCCGCCGCGTCAAAAAGGACTCCCCCGCCACCATCAAGGCGACCTTCCTCGGGGCGCACGCCGTCGGCAGAGCCTTCAAAGGCCGGCAGAATGAATATGTCAACCTCGTCTACGAGGAGATGATTCCTGCCGTCGCCGCCGAAGGGCTTGCTGAATATGTCGATGTGTTCTGCGACGAGGGATTCTTCACGGTCGCTGAAACGGATCGAATTCTTTCTGCCGGAGAGGCTTACGGTCTGATACCGAAAATCCACGCCAACGAGCTTGCCTGCTCCGGCGGCGTGCAGGTGGCCGTGAAGCATAACGCTCTTTCGGTCGATCACCTTGAGCGCACGACCGACGCTGAGATTGAAGCGCTTAGAAACTCACGGACAATGCCGACGATGCTCCCCGGCTCCTCATTCTTCCTCGGCATCCCCTACGGCAGGGCCAAGGAATATGTCAGCGCGGGTCTCGGCCTGGCACTCGCCTCGGACTACAACCCAGGATCCTCCCCTTCCGGTGATATGCGTTTCGTGATGGCCCTCGGCTGCATCAGAATGCGCCTCACCCCGGCTCAGGCATTCAACGCCTGCACCCTGAACTCCGCCTACGCGATGGGCGTGGCCGAGGATCTGGGCTCGATCACCGTCGGCAAACTAGCCAACCTAATCGTCACAAAACCAGTCCCGTCCCTAGCCTTCATCCCGTACTGCCACCAGACCCCGTTCATCGCCAAGGTTCTCCTCCGAGGACAAGAGGTTCATTCCCGGACATAAGGTCAGCCGAAGAGCCAATCCGGTCACCGAGTCAGTCGAAGCGCCAGTCCGGTCGCCAAGTCTGCCGAAGAACCAGTAGCGTCTGAGGCCGAGTCCTCAACAGACATAAGGCTCTCGTGCGCAGATAGGCCTAGATTGCTCACGAGAGTCCCCTAATCAACGCTCTCGTGAGCAATATGCCGCTTTCCGCTCACGAGAACGCTCATCTCAGTCCTTTCGTGAGCAATCTGTCGCTTTCCGCTCACGAAAACACTCATCTTCGACACCTCGTGAGCAAAATGCCGCTTTCCGCTCACGAGGCACACACAGTCCTTCTCCACGGGCTTCAGGATGAAAGCCATCTGGCTGTTTGCGGCAAGAAGTCAATACTTCTATGGCAGAAGGTACGCGCGAAGACGCACGAAAGTTGAGGAGACTACGTGATGTAGTCCATCAAGGCGGCGACATATTCGGAGAATGCGGAGATTCCAGCTTCTGTGACACGGCATGTCGTGCATGGCTTCTTGCCTTTGAATCCCTTTTCCACCGCTATGTAGCCCGCCTCGCTCAGTTTGTCAAGCTGGACACTAAGGTTGCCGGCCGTCGCTCCCGTCTGTTTACGGATGTAGACGAAATCCGCTTCGTCCACCCCCACGAGAATCGACATCACGGCAAGCCTCAGCTCCGAGTGCAGAAGCGGGTTGAGTTTTTTGAACATCGACTATTTCCTTAAGCATTTCACACACACTCCCGTAAGCGCCAGGATCACTCCAGCTAAGACAAAAAGCAACATTTGGCTGCAATCACCGGAGAGTTTCACTGCCGCTATGACACCAAGGACACCGGTGAGAAATCCAGCGATGACAATCGGCAGGTTTTTGAGGATCATCCCCGAGATGCTCTCCGCAAAGCCGAAAAGGAGGATAATGACCAAGGTCAGGTTCATCGGGGCAAACAGCAACGCACAGAGACTGACTGTCACGGCAAACGCTCCGAACGCTCCCCATGTCCAGCCAAGGAGATTGCTGATCAGATTGGACGGGACACATTCTGCATCCTTGTCCAGTACCACAGCGAGCGGATACCCTATAGCTGGCATGGCGAACCACAGTAAATTCCAGGCCGGATTGCCGCTTGACCTCCAAAGGAAGTACACGGCAAGGGCGATCAGCGTGAGAATAGCGCCCCAAAGAATGAAATGACTTCCCGATCTTTTCGTAATGACCAGACGGCTGTCGCGTAAGGTCTCATTAATGAGTTTGAGGCTTTGTTCCGCACTCATTTGTGAACTCTGTTCCATAATTTTGATTTTCTTATTGATTTATAATTCGTTGGAGCCATCAGACGCTGCGCATACGCCATAAGCTCTTTGCAAATATAAATAAGTTTATAACATAAACCAAAATTAATTTAGTAAAATGTAAAAAATAACCTGCATCACTTTAAATTTGCAATACATTGATGTTCAAGGGTGATTCTATGTATTCAATTTTACCGATTGATGCAACTTATTTTTTCAACATTACTTAACAAACTCACTGTTTGTAATTTTCAGCATCAATAAGAAAAATAGAAGCAGTTTTGATTTGTTTATCTGGAAATTAAGAACAAGCTCTTTCCCAGGGACGAGACGATCCGGGAAAAGTACAGCCACAGAGAAGTCTTGTTGGACGTTCATCCACGGAATGGCCGGTTCGATGGACGGAATGGGGCTGGTAGGCTACCTTAGGGAGAATCTACCAAACAGCCCATGACACGCCACTGGTACAGGAAAGGCTCTTCTGGTGTACCAAACAGTCCATGACACACCACTGGTACAGGAAAGGCTCTTCTGGTGTACTAACCAAGGTTAGGATGCCAAGTTCGGCACCGGAGAGGAAACCGTGGTCAAACAATGGACAAAGTCAGGTCTCCCGTATGCTTGATCCAAACATATCCATTGAAGCCTTCTTGTTGCCGGACTACATTTTACAAAACGCTTTCAGCTACATAACATACCTATGCCCACAGAGGCCAGACATGGCTGAAAAACTCAAAGCCAAGCGTCCACCATTTTCACGGCAATGTGTCTCGCCGACGCTTCTATCCAACATTGGGATGAAGGCATTTCGTAAATCGTTTTTTTTAAAAGACATAAAGCGATACCAAAACGTTCGTAGGCAATTATTCCGTAAAAGGGTAATCGCTTACATCTTTGTTGAGATAAGGAGAATCCATAGTCAAAACTCCACGAAAACAACATCTTTCTTTACCGAAAGACACATTGCTTTCATCGTCACAAAAAGCCCATTCATGCCCTTCAACTTTGAGTACGGAACGTACAATTCCATGATATACTCCTTCTATGTAATCTATTTGACTGGCACGTGATTTTGCAATCGCCCAATACCTATGCGTTTTTTCATAGACACTGATTCTCCGATATACTCCGTTAGCCTTTGCATCATCAAAACTTTTATTTAAACTTACTAACAACAATCGGTCATTTGGATTCATCTTGATCTTACCACAGTCATAAATAGTACGGATTTCATCAACATGCTTAGAAGCTGCTTTGAATTGTTTGTTTGAAGGTTGAGTCCACTTGAAAAAGGGCTCACCAGCAAATATCCGTGTCTGACATGATAAAAAGTCATTTTTTGAAAAACATGTGCCTCGCAGATACTTCTGTAATGGGTAAAAGTGGCAAATAGCACTATTTCAAGTGGGCTCAAGGTTTGAGAGTGAAAAACATCAGGTTTGAGCGGTTCTGTGGGGTCCACAGGGGCTACAAACGGCTGGTTTTTTAGCGGTCTGAACCACGGCCTTGCGGCATGAGGATAAATTTTGAAAAAAGTCACAGCGGGAAGGTGAAAGCCTCGCGTCATCCTCGGCTTATGGTCAGGACAGGGGACACCTGAGTAGTTACGTCAGATTTATGAGGATAGATTTCTTTTGGAAGAAGGCGTGTACTGGAAGATGAGAAAAGAAATATAGACCATAAAGATATACAAATTGTTCAAGTTATTTTTTAAGAATTACTATACAGATTTCTGTTTCCGAGGAATAATTCGTAACTTCACAAAGCGAATTATGCAACCGAGAAGCCCTCGGATCACTAAGGCAAATTTTAACACTTAAAATACAATGAAAACAATCAGATTTTGGGTGACATTGGCGGCGATGCTCATTGCAAACGGAAGTTTCGCACATGGAATATCAGGAACCGGCGCTTTGGCAGACTCCGCGACCGGTAGAAAAGAATGCCACGCCATCGAAAAAGGCAAGAGCTTGACTGATGGACAAGTTGTGGACACGACCCATCCATGGTACGGGGCGAGAGTGGGGATCATCGGGGACTCGATCTCGGATCCGAAGGTGGCGAACGGACCGGAGAAGTACTACTGGTTCATGGCGCGGGAGATCGGAATCATCCCTTGCGTGGTGGCTCAAAACGGGCAGCAATGGAATGAGGTCCTTCCGCAGGCGAACAGGCTGAAAAGTGAGTACGGGGACAACATCGACGCGATCCTTATCCTGATGGGCACCAACGACTTCAATGCCGGGGTTCCTATCGGCGAATGGTTCACTGAGGAATATGTCAAGGTGGAGGCGGCGAACAGTGAGCCGAAGTCGATGCAGACGAGAAGGCACAGGACTCCAAACCTCGACCAAAGCACCTTCAAGGGCAGGATCAACATGGCGCTTGATTCGCTCAAGAACATGTACCCTCATCAGCAGATCATCCTGATGACTCCGCTGCACAGAGGCTACGCGAAGTTCGGCGAGACCAACATCCAGCCGGACGAGAACTACACCAACAGCTGCGGGGAATATGTTGACGCCTACGTCAATGCGGTCAAGGAGGCCGGCAGCGTGTGGGCGGTGCCGGTGATCGACCTCAACGCCATTTCAGGAATATTCCCGCTCAACCGGTCGCAGAAGGAATATTTTCCACGTGACCGGGACAGACTTCACCCTACTGACGAGGGACACGAAAGAATCGCACAAGCGCTCATCGCATGGCTCAGATGTCTGGCGCCGGGTTTCAGGGCTGAATAGGTTGAAAGGAGGGGTCACTTCGACAGGCTCTGTGACCGGAGATGGGGCTCAGTAACCAGAAACGGGTAGCTCAGCAACCGATGCCATCCGGTGGGTGAGCCTGAACCATTCGGATGACATGCAAGACCATATAAGAAATTTCAGTCCAATTTTCTTTTATACTCGCGAACAACACCGATGACCACAACAAAAACTTCTCTTTTCTGATGAATAAGGAAGCAAATGGTGCCTTGCTCCGGCCTATGACCTGACCTACATCTTCAACATCGGTGGAGATATCCCGAAGTGACACATCGCAAAAAGGTCTCTGTGTCCTTTGACATCAACGGCAAGCATTACTCAAACGTGAGTGTCGAGCAGACATATAAAGGAAACTACCATCTTTTGGCTGACATCAATGGTAAGGAGCGTAAGTTCATCATCGGCAAGAACAAACCCGAGTACTCAATGATTCAGTCCGCAGGCACCTCAAACCTCACAGACAAGCAGTTAAAGGAAATGTGTGAGAAATATCTCTAACAACCGCTATACCGAACGGATGTATTCATGTGGCACTATTTACCAGAATAAAACATGAAGCCACCGAATGAGAGTCCCCCTGCGGCAACTTTGCCAGAATAAGCCGGAAACTCTCTTTCGGCGGTCCAAACAGGAAATTACTCCCACTCGATCGTTGCAGGAGGTTTGGAGGAGATGTCGTACACCACGCGGTTGACCCCTTTGACCTTGTTGATGA
>OCLD01000450.1_pt1 | contig 9986 bp, 9 predicted proteins | sample 1495911 | NCBI WGS metagenome assembly OCLD01 (sample SAMN03418271, study PRJEB22391) | human gut metagenome | biome: human-gut; feature: organic feature; material: feces | host: Homo sapiens | place: Tanzania | collected 2013-01
TGAGCAGATTGATAGAACCAATATCATAGATATTACCGATTACTATGAACATGTCAAGGCATGGTACAATAGTGTAATGATTTATTGACTGCGGCTAAGCCTTTCTGATGATATCTCAAATGATATATTTTATTCTTACGGAATGTTGTAGGTTATTGGTTAAAATTATGAATATCATTAAATGAACATTATGAAACTGTGCAAAATCCCCAGTAACACTCTACACAGCCAATAAAGAACCGTCCTGCATGGGTGCCATACACTTTTCTGGATGAGCTTATGCAGGGACTTAGAAGTTCTTCTGTTTTGTTTCATCATACAGCAAGGATTGGACACGGATGTCCAATCCAGTGGCAATCGTGCCTGGATGGCTCGTTGACCTGTTTGCGTACCTATACACTAACCTTCTACAAAACAAATAGAACTTCTTAGTTCCGTAGATCAGCTCTGACAGGAAAGTGTATGTGCACCTATTCTGTAATTCTTTTGCATCTATCCCAAACAAAAACAGACAGCACAGAATCCCTTCCATGCTGCCCTCTTATACACACCTAAAATTATATATCCTTTATGCTATGTTATAACTAACCATAACCTCAACTCAAATGCCTCATTCTATCCCGAAAAATTACACTTCCTTCTTCGGCTTCCGTCCACAACACTTTGTCTCGGTACAGAATCCTGTAACCTCGCACTTCGGCTGGAAATAATTTTCGGTTAAGAACTTCCACTCTTCCGAATAATTACTGAGTTCCGTCTTCATATCGTTCATCAGCTGGCGGAACTCCCAATATGCTCTCGTACAGAGTCTCTGATGGGACATATCCACGAGATTCCTTAAATTGGTACGAAGTACCACCTTACTTTCCATTCCAAGCGGAAGAAGCATGCCCACATCTTCACGCGGCAGTTCCATCGCTTCTAACTTCTGCATTGCCGTAAGAATCTCTTCCATGGCATGGTCATAAATTGCTTTCGCCTCTTCGTTACCGGCAATCGTCGGCGGTGTCACATACGGAAAGCCCTTCTGATAATTGATATATCTGGTGGACGCCTGCAGTCTTGTCGGGTTGCCTCCGATATGAGTGTATAATTCACGGATCACTCTTGCGGAATATCCTTCGAGAATCATATAAACCTGCGGATACTCCCAGGTTCTTCCATGTCCGGAAGAAAGACAGTCCAGACCTCTCTTATAGTTACGGTCAACCTTCGTGATGTCTGCTCCCCAGCATACACCGGCTTCACGCCCGATCAGACTGATTGGATCTTTTGTGGTTTCATTTTGAATTATGATCTTTCCCATCTTTACTCTCTTCTCTCCATTGGTTTTCTTTTGGCTTATTATACACCACCTCTTTCATTCTCTGCAAGAGCACAATAAGTCCACCAATTGCAAACGGTACAATCCAGGTCACGAAACGGAATACCAGAATTGCCGGTACGGTCACGGATTCCGGTAAGAAGAAACCAAACAAAAGAAGGAAAACGAATTCCAGCGAACCGATTCCGGAGGGTGCCGGAATCACGCCGGCAAGCATATAAGTAACTGCCATCAGACAAACATTTAAGAAGAAATCCGGAAACTCCTGTCCACGGAACATATAGGCCGGAATAAGATACACCATAAGAAGCATCACCATGCTTTTAAGCAAAACCAGAAGGACGTCGCCTGTTTTCTGAAAGACTACCTTCCCGGTATCATTTAAAAGCTTTGCCTGTTCTTTTCCTTTTTGCAGTGTTTTCTGTAAAGAGGGGAATTTTATGGACAGCTTATCACATAGCCAGCCCACAAATTGCAGCACCTTAGAAGAAGCCGCAACGGAAAGCATGGCTGCTACAATCACAAAGGTGATGAGGACACCCAGTACCATATATTTCCCATAGGAATTACAGATCTCTCCCATCCTTCCGGATGTAAGCAGAAACAGGAATCCACTCACACCAAGAAGCATCACGGCAATCTTCTTTAACACAAACTGAATCATCGAAACGCCGGTTCCCTGTGCCGGTGGAATATGCTTTTTCGACAGATAATAAATCTGGGCAATTCCGGACCCACTCCCCAACGTAATCAGACGGTAAAATTCGCAGCAATAGGCAACCTTTATTGACTCCCAAAGCGGATAGGCGCTCCCGGATAACCGTACCACGCCCTGCATGACTGCTCCTTGTATAAAGAAAAAGCCGCCTGCAAACAGACAGCATATGGCAATCTCGTAGAAAGACAATGCCTGAATTCCACTCACAATGTCTTCTAAAGAATCCCGGTAAAAAACCAGTGCTGCCGCCAGCAGGATCCCTACCAGCAGCAGACTGATGATTCCGCTATATTTTCTTTTCTTCCCTTTTCCTTTTTCTCTTTTCATATATCTTTTCTATTTCTGCTTAGTCAGCCTTCTTATAGTTCTCATAGCTCGGCTTCTTATGCGGCGTTGCATTCCAGAGCTTTTCAGCTTCCGGTTCCCACTGCTTTGCATAGGCATGACACTTCTCACACAGATGCTCTGCCGTTTCCGGGGACTGGAGATCGGTCGATTTTGCTCCGGTTTCCTTCACCATGCGCTGCAGAATCTCCGGATTTTCCAGCATCGGGCAAGGTCTTAAATGATTCTCATTGAACGGCTGGTTATTATAGTATGCCATAAACAGCGGCGAATGCAGAATCTCAAGCAGGCTGCTTGTCCTGATGTTTGCATTCGAATAATGAATGAATACACAGGGCTCTGCATCACCGTTCGCATTGATATGGAAGTAGTTACGTCCACCGGCAATACATCCGCCGACATATTCCCCATCATTCTGGAAATCCATGGTAAAGATGCCCCTGCCATGTGTCATGTTACGGATTTCACGTACACGCTCACGCATATATTTTCTCTGCTCCATGGTAGGCAGAAGCTCTACAGCGGCATCATTTCCTACCGGCATATAATGGAAATACAGGGAATAACGACATCCCTTTTCCACAATCAGATCAATGAATTCATCACTGGTTACGGTTTCAATATTCTGTGATGTATAACAGATGGATGTTCCGAAGATCAGTCCATACTCCTTCAGCAGATCCATCGCATGCATTACCTTCTCAAATACACCAGTTCCACGACGCAGGTCATTTACCTCTGAAAATCCTTCGAGACTGATTGCCAGATAAAGATTTCCAAGCTTTACCATCTCCTGGCAAAACGCTTCATTCACCAGCGTCCCATTCGTGTAAGCAAGGAATGCACAATCGTGATGCTTTTCACACAACCTTAAAATATCGTCCTTACGAACCAATGGTTCACCGCCTGTAAACATGTAAAAGTAAATACCGAGTTCCTTTCCCTGGGTAATGATGTCATCCATTTCCTTGAAAGTCAGGTTTAAGCGGTTACCGTACTCTGCCGCCCAGCATCCGGTGCAATGCAGGTTGCAGGCACTTGTCGGATCCATCAGAATCAGCCACGGAATGTTGCACTTCTGTATTTCTCTTGTCTTCCGGATTGTCTTCGTTCCATGGAAAAAGGCCTCATAGCCAAGGTTTAAAGCCGTCATTTTTAAGACATGCGGATCGACCTCATCTAAGAGACGGTGAATATACTTGTTTAAGGTTCCGTCCTGATCACAGACCATCTGCTTTGCTTTGTCATAGTCAATATCAATTTTTTCGCCATCCATATATTTCTGCATCAGATCAATCAACTTTACAATTTCACCCTCCGGATTCTTATTGAGATTCCGTAAGGTAACATCCAGTGCTGTACTAAAGGCAGCTCTTCCTGCTGCATGTGTCATAGATCCCATTTTCGTATCCTCCTGCTTCTTATGTAAAATGTAACGGATTCACAGTTCACACTCTTGCGTTTTCCTAATTTCAGCATACCTAAACCGTTTTTAAAGATAAATGGACAAAAAAAAGACAATGTATGAAATTCATACATTGTCTTAACTTTGCTTATTTTTTAAACACTTTTCTTAAAATGTCTATTGCTTTTGTTCCGTGCTTCTCTTATTCCCTGCCATCCCAGCAGTAGGTACAGAGCTTGCAGCGGTCGATTCCAACGGATTCGATCATATCATCGAGACGGTGGAACCGTAAGGAAGTAAAGTTCAACTGTACTCCGATCCGCTTTACCATCTCCTGATACTCAGGAGAGTCCGGATTGGAATACGCACTTAAATTTACATTGGCTGCGTTTCCGGTCATTTCCTTAATCGTTCTTCTGGTAATCAGTTCCATTTCCGAAGAAGATCGTGAGAAATTCAGGTATTTACATCCATATAATAACGGCGGGCATGCCGTACGGATATGGACTTCTCTTGCTCCGCTCTGGTAAAGAAACTCGGTCGTTTCCCGAAGCTGTGTACCACGCACAATGGAATCATCGATCAGCAGAAGACTCTTATCCTGAATCAGATCATGCACCGGAATCAGCTTCATTTTCGCAATCATATTACGCTGGCTCTGAATCGTCGGCATAAAGGAACGCGGCCAGGTCGGCGTGTACTTGATAAACGGTCTGGAAAAGGGAATTCCGGACGCATTGGAATATCCGATCGCATGGGCCACACCGGAATCCGGAACACCGGCTACATTATCCGGATGCGCATCGTCCCGTTTTGCAAGAAGAGCACCACAGTTGTAACGCATCTTTTCTACACTGATGCCCTCATAGGAAGAAGACGGATAACCGTAATATACCCAGAGGAAGGTACAGATCTTCATATCCTTACCGGGTGAAACCAGAGTCGTTACCGATTCCGGAGTCACAATAACAATTTCTCCGGGACCTAACTCCTTTTCATCCACATAGCCAAGATTCAGATAGGCAAAGCTTTCAAAGGAAATACAGTAAGCATCCTCCTTTTTCCCCACTACAACAGGAGTTCGGCCGAGCCGGTCTCTGGAAGCATAAATTCCCTTGGGCGTCAGCAATGCCACTGTCATGGAACCATCAATCACTTCCTGTACATATTGCAGGCCTTCAATCAGATTGTCCTTCTGATTGATGATAGCTGCTACAAGCTCGGTTGCATTGATGTCCCCGCCGCTCATTTCAAGGAAATGGGAATGCCCTGAGGAAAACAGCTCCTCTACAATGGCATCCATGTTATTAATCTTACCGACCGTCATAATCGCATATGTTCCATGATGGGAACGTACAAGCAGCGGTTGTGGCTCATAATCCGAAATACAGCCAATCCCAAGATAACCCTGCATCTCATTTACATCTTTGTCAAACTTGGTCCGGAAAGGAGCATTCTCAATATTGTGAATGGCTCTCTCAAAACCGGCCTCTTTATTATATACGGCCATACCTGCCCTTCTGGTTCCCAGATGGGAATGATAGTCCGTACCGAAAAACAAATCAAACACGCAGTCTTTCTTTGACGCTACGCCAAAAAATCCACCCATAAATATAATCCTTTCCTTAAAAAATCACCCTCATGATTTAAACGTTGATCTCAACCTCTACGCCAAGTAAATCCCTGTTATCCTGTAAGATAGGTGAAATCACCTTTCTTAAGAACGCTTCTACCTGTTCTCTGGACCGGCCGACATATCGGGACGGTTCCATGGTCTTCTGCAAATCCTCAAGAGTCATATGGAATTCCGGATCGGCTGCAATCAGCTCCAGGAGATTGTTCTCTTTGCCTTCCTGCTTCACGTTTTTACCGGCCTCCATGGATAACTCACGGATCTTTTCATGCAGTTCCTGACGGTTTCCGCCCATCTTTACGGCATCCATCATAATGTTTTCGGTTGCCATGAACGGAAGTTCGCTTAACATATGCTTCTCGATGACCTTCGGATAAACCACCAGTCCATCGACAACATTCAGACACAGGTCTAAAATTCCATCAATCGCAAGAAAAGCTTCCGGAATGGATAATCTCTTATTGGCAGAATCATCCAGGGTACGTTCAAACCACTGGGTTGCAGAAGTAATCGCCGGATTCAGCGCATCGATCATCACGTAACGTGAAAGGGATGCAATCCGCTCACTTCTCATCGGGTTTCTCTTATAAGCCATGGCGGAAGATCCGATCTGGTTCTTTTCAAACGGCTCTTCCACTTCTTTAAGGTGCTGCAGCAGGCGGATGTCATTGGACATCTTATGGGCACTGGCTGCAATTCCGGCAAGGACATTGGCAACTCTCGTATCTACTTTACGGGAATAGGTCTGTCCGGAAACCGGATAGCATTCCTTAAAGCCCATTTTCTGTGCAATCATCGGATCAATCTTATCAATGGTTTCCTGATCGCCGTTAAACAGCTCCAGGAAAGAAGCCTGTGTTCCTGTGGTTCCCTTGGAGCCAAGGAGCTTCATGCCGGAAAGAACATGATCAAGATCTTCAAGATCCAGACAGAACTCCTGCATCCATAAGGTTGCACGCTTTCCAACAGTAGTCGGCTGTGCCGGCTGAAAATGGGTAAAGGCCAGCGTCGGCTGTGCCTTATATTTATCTGCAAAATCTGCAAGCTCTTTTAATACATTAATAAGCTTTTTCTTCACAAGACGGAGCGCTTCTGTCATCACAATAATATCGGTATTATCTCCCACATAGCAGCTTGTTGCACCAAGGTGGATAATGCCGGCAGCCTTCGGGCACTGTTGTCCGTAAGCATAAACGTGGCTCATGACATCATGACGAACTTCCTTTTCCCTTGCTTTTGCCACATCATAGTTAATGTCATCGGCATGACTCTTTAATTCATCAATCTGTTCTTTGGTAATAACCGGCTTTCCATCCTGGGAAAGTCCTAATTCCATCTCGGTCTCTGCCAGTGCAATCCAGAGCCTACGCCAGGTACGGAACTTCATATCCGGAGAAAAGATATACTGCATGTCCTTACTTGCATAACGCTCTGACAAAGGACTTACATATCTGTCTGTGCTCATTCCCTTCCTCCTATGCCAGTCCAAGTCTCTTGAATACTTCGTTGTAAGCTTCTTCTACATTTCCAAGGTCACGGCGGAAACGGTCCTTGTCCAGCTTTTCATTGGTGTTGACATCCCACAGGCGACAGGTATCCGGAGATACTTCATCAGCTAAGAGGATCTCTCCATGAAAACGGCCAAACTCAATCTTGAAGTCAATGAGCCTGATATCTGCCTGAAGGAAATAAGCCTTCAGTACCTCATTTACCTTAAAGGCATACTTTTTAATGGTATCGATCTCCTCCCAGGTAGCAAGTCCCAGGGCAACAGCGAAGTAGCTGTTGATCAGCGGATCACCCAAAGCATCATTTTTATAACTGAACTCAATGGTAGGCTCTTTAAAGGGGGTTCCCTCCGGTACTCCAAGACGCTTGCTGAAGCTTCCTGCGGCCACATTACGGATAATAACCTCTAAAGGTACAATATCGACCTTCTTTACAGCAGTTTCACGGTCACTCAGTTCCTCAATCAGATGGGTTGGTACCCCTTCCTTTTCCAGAAGCTTGAATACGTGATTGGTCATACGGTTGTTGATGGCACCCTTTCCTACGATGGTTCCCTTCTTTTCGCCGTTGAAAGCAGTTGCATCATCCTTGTAATCCACGATAACAACATCCGGATCCTCTGTTGCAAATACCTTCTTTGCCTTTCCTTCATAAAGCTGTTCCATTTTTTTCATGATTATCCTCCATTTGAAAGTTTATATTTGAAAGAAACATCGGTCTCCCCATGTTCTTTACAAGCAATAAAATCCGATCAGGCGTTCAGTTTTCCGATAAATTCCTTCACCCGTTCATTTTCAGAAGCAAAAATCTCCTCCGGAGTTCCCTGCATCTTAATATGACCGCCTTCCATGAAAATGATTTTGTCAGACACTTCTTTTGCAAACTGCATTTCATGTGTGACAATGATCATGGTCATATGCTGCTTTGCCAGTTCCTTAATAACCTTAAGCACCTCCACCGTAAGCTCCGGATCAAGTGCGGAAGTAGGTTCATCAAAAAAGAGAATCTGGGGCTGCAGGGCCAGTGCCCTTGCAATCGAAACTCTCTGCTGCTGTCCTCCGGAAAGCTGGCACGGATAGGCATCTGCCTTATCGGCAAGTCCAAGCTGCTCTAAAAGCTTCTTTGCTCTCTCCACAGCCTCTTCCTTCGGTACTTTATCGACACAGACCGGTGCGTCTGTAATATTCTTCAATACGGTATAATGCGGAAACAGATTGAAATTCTGGAAAACCAGTCCGAAATACTTGCGGATCTGCTTTAATTTCGCCTTGGAGGCATACACACACTTTCCATTCTCTTCCTTCGCTGCTGCTTCTCCAAGATAAATGAGGTCTCCTCCATCCATCTTTTCAAGTAAAGTTGCACATCGAAGGATCGTGGACTTTCCGGAACCGGACGGTCCGATGATCGAAACCACCTCACCGCGGTGCACCTCTAAGGAAATGTCCTCCAGTACATGCAGGTCACCGAAATGCTTTCTGATATGATTCATCTGTAATAAAGTTTCACTCATTCCGGCCACCTCCTAATGATAATAGTCCATGGATTTCTCAATCCGTTCCATAATCGCTGCCACAAGCAGGTTAAAGATATAATAAAACACACCGGCTGCCATCAGCGGCATAATGCTCGTTTCGGCTGCTGCAATCTGCTTGGCAAGCGTAAACATCTCTGCCTGCGACAAAACAAAGGCAAGAGACGTATCCTTCACTAAGGTAATCGTTTCATTCGTAATCGACGGCAGAATCCGTTTCATCACCTGTGGGAAAATGATCTTGAAGAAGGTCTGCACCTTCCCATAGCCCAGAATTTCTGCGGCCTCATACTGTCCCACCGGCATGGATTCAATTCCTCCACGGTAAATCTCTGCGAAGTATGCTGCATAGTTCACCGCAAAGGCAATAATGATCGCAGGAAACCGGTATCCCTTCAGATTACTGCCAAATAAATAGTACGGTCCGAAGTATACCACAATCAACTGCAGCATCAGCGGCGTACCTCTCATAATAGAAATATATATCTTACTGATACCTTTTAGCAACACATTTTTTGACATTCTGCCAAAAGCCACCAAAAGTCCCAATGGTAACGAAAAAAATAACGTCAGAAAAAAGATTTCTACCGTTACCAACATTCCCTGTCCCAATTGCAATATAATTGTCTGAAAATTCATACCCTACTCCTGTGTATTTAAGTTGACATAACTATTCAGGGGCAGAATCTTCATTCTGCCCCTGGAACACTTCTTTATTTGCCTAAGCAAACGCTGTCCTCCAAGCCATACTTCTTTGCAATTTCCATAAAGGTTCCGTCCTCTGCCATCTCAAGCAGGGTGGATTCTACCTGATCCTTTAATTCGGTGTTACCAAGCTTAAAGCCGATACCATACTGTTCAGTTGCAAGCTTTTCATCAAGGATCACAAAACCGTCCCCTCTTGATTCCAACTGATAATCTGCAACTCCGATATCTACAGCAATCGCATCCACGGCACCTGCATCCAGGTTCAGGAATCCGGTATTGTAATCTGCAAACTGTGTCATCTCTGCAAAGGTTGCTGCCAGATCTGCTGCATCTCCTTCGAGGGCTGCCAGTGCGGAAGAATCCTTCTGCACTCCGACGATCTTACCTGCAAGATCTGCTGGAGATGTGATTCCGGAATCTGCCTTTACAACAAATACCTGACTGTTATCTACATAAGGAACGGTGAAGGTGTACTGATCTTCACGTCCGTTCATGGTGAATCCGTTCCAGATACAGTCAATGGAACCGGAGCTTAATTCCATATCCTTGGCATCCCAGTCGATCGGCTGCTTTACGAGTGTCCATCCGTTACGGTTGCATACCTCGGCAGCAAGCTCTAAGTCAAAGCCTGTATATTCCCCATTCTCATCCATATAACCATAAGGCGGGAACTCTGCATCAAATCCAACGGTAAAGGTTCTGCCCTCTGCGGAAGCATCTGCCTGTTCGCTGTCATTCTGTGTTTCCTCTGCCTGTGTGGTATCCTCCTGTGCCGTTGTATCCTGTGCGGTAGTCTCCTTAGCACCGCAT
>OCLD01000451.1_pt1 | contig 9973 bp, 10 predicted proteins | sample 1495911 | NCBI WGS metagenome assembly OCLD01 (sample SAMN03418271, study PRJEB22391) | human gut metagenome | biome: human-gut; feature: organic feature; material: feces | host: Homo sapiens | place: Tanzania | collected 2013-01
TTCGGAACGGCGATGCTGAAATATCACGGCATGGAAGTCGAGTTCGTTGGCGCGCCGCGCACTTTTTTCTTACTCTAACGTCATTCCGTCATAACGCGGAAAAGCCGTCAGCCGCGTCAGAGCATCAGCCCCATCTTTCTTAAACCCGACGGTTCTCGTCCCGTTTGTTATGAATATATACTTCACGTCAAGAATCATATTATACCGCACCACCTGCATCAGCACGTCTCCAGTCAATTCCACATCCGGCCTCTTGCACTCCACGACCGCCAAAGGCTCCGCATCGCGTCCATACACGACAACGTCGGCCCTAAGGTTCTTGTCTCCAAGGCGGAAAGCAACCTCCGACATCATCAGATGCTCCGGCACCCCCATCGTCTGCTTCAGCACCGCGTCGACAAACCACTGCCGCACCCTCTCCTCCGGCGTCAGCGCCACCATCTTCTTCCTCAGCGGATCCCATATTTCGTTACTGTTCATCATAATACAAAATGTCGGAGCGCAAAGTTACAAAATATAAGGCAAAAAACTTATAAATGGTTTATATAAGGTTATTGCCTTAAAACTAATTAAATTCTATCTTAATATATTTCTGAAGTTAACAGTCCCTCGACTAAAAAAATGACGTACAAATTGCTAAATTTGCAGCCACAAACGATCTCTAAATCACCTGATGCAATGAAAAAGACGATTGATATCATATACGAGGACAAATGGCTGGTGGCGATTGACAAGCCTTCGGGGCTGATGAGTGTGGCGGGAAACAGGAAGGACGTGGAGACAGCATATATGCTTGTTAATGACTACCTTATGCATAAGTACAACGGTCGCGTCAAGGCTCATGTTCTGCATAGGTTGGACAGGGACACTTCGGGCGTGTTGCTGTTCGCGAAGGATTTCGGAGTGAAGAGGGCTATGACAGACAATTGGAATGAGAGGGTTGTGGAGAGGAAGTATGTTGCGGTGGTTGACGGAGTTCCGGAAAACGGGACGGCGCGGGAAACGAAGACAGAGGGCAACGCCAATGAGAACAAGGGGAAAAACGCAGGTGACGAAAGCATGGAAAATGTGGAATCGAGGCACGGGAGGGTCGTGAGTTGGCTGACAGAAAATGAAAAGAACTTCATGGTCTACTCTTCGCTGACGGACAATGGCGGGGAGATGGCCGTGACTAACTGGAAGGTGCTCAAAACGGACGGGAATAGGTCGCTCGTAGAGTTTTTGCTGGAAACAGGACGCAAGAATCAGATTCGCGTACAAGCGGCAGCGCATCTGCACTGCCCCATTCTCGGAGACGCGAAATATGGGGACGGTAAGTCGGCGCGACGCCTCTGCCTGCACGCAAAGGCACTCGGCATCGTACATCCGATAACGCATAAGGTGCTGAAAATCACCGCAAACACGCCGCGCTACTTCAACGGGCTTGTTGGAAAAGAAAACAATTGCGCAGCAGAAAGAACACGCCTGTAAAGCACGCGAAGACGTCCGACAAACGCGGCAAATGACAGCCGTCCGCGGCATCTGAGCGCAACGGCCTCGAGCATACGCGCCTTGCGGACAGTCTTTAGCTTTTTACCGGTGCTGAAGAACGGATGCTGCACGAGATATTCCGGAACATAGACCATCCTCATACCCGCCTTGTGGCAATCCGACAGGAACACCGTCTCTTCACCTCCCTCCGGCCAGACCTGAGAGCCAAGTCCGAAATTCTCGTCGAAACGTATGCCACTCTTCCTGACTGGCTCATATCGGAACGCAATCTCGACTGCACTGAAGTAGACATTTCCGTACACCGGCACTTTTCTTATCTCAAACTCTTTTTCAGGATAGTCCTTGAATTCAGGCTGGCCGTCTGGAGTTGCAATGCGGAAACACAGGACATCTGCCCAAGACCGCTCATCGAAAATCTCAATAATACGGCTGAGCCAGGCATCGGTATACCCGATGTCGTCATCGGAAATCACGCACAACTGTTCCTTTAGGACACATGATTCAATGCATTGTGTGTCAGCCTTATGAACACTTCGCCCCGTCTCGGCTTCAAGGATCGATTCAAGGACATCGAGGCAATGGTTGCGGTTCCGGCTCAAGCCTTTTCCGACAAACGGCGAGTAAACGACATCATTTCGTCCGCTGAATTGGAGCGAAGCATCGGCTGTCAGCCCCGGGTGCGCGGCGGCATAATCCGGAGACAGTTGGTGAGAGACGATGTAACTAACATCCGCGCGGGGCGAAAGCAATATGTTCCGAACGTCTGTGACTGATTCGTTATAACAGGATATGAGTATGTTGAGTGTCATTATCGTAACAAAGAGATGAAGATTTTCAATAGCGTTTCGGTCTTATCCGGAACGTCTCACATACTGTAGCACTGGCCTTATAGAAAGCTGCGGAAAACCGGGGACTGGATAGGCGATACAAAATCAGGTTCGGCACCTGCCAACGGCGCAGGGAAAATATGCCTCCGGAGTGGTTAAGAAGTGAATCGGCACGCATATAGTGGTAGAGACGGGAGATGTTGTCTGACGTGCAAAGGGGTGTACGCCGGGTCGCGAAAACAGTGAGTATCCGGCAGATAAGACGTCCGACAAGGTCTCGGTGATACAGAAGACGGACTTTCTCGCTTTGGGGAAATGCTGCCTCCATTGCGTGGATTGTCTCAGAATAGGAACCGAGAAGAAGCATGATGCGCATCAGATGCCTGTCTGAGCTAAGATCTGAAGACAATCCCCCTGACATACCGCTACGGTAGACGTACACGCATCGCGAAACAGTCACGACACTTCGGCAGCAAATCAGGCAGCGAAAGAGAAAGAGCATATCTTCTCCGTATGAAAGAGCACCGTCAAACACAAGAGCGGATTCATCCAAAAACGATTTCCGAAACAGTTTTCCCCAGACAGGACGAAGGTAGGAGCCATCGTCAGAAAGGTTGTCGTCAATAAACTCGGAAAGTTCCCCACGACTATAAAGGCGATTTTGTGCGGGAGCCTCAGCGACAACAGAGCCGCTGAGGAGTCTGTAACCGCCGATGTAGATATCAGCAGTCTCCTCCGCAGAAATGGTGGAAATCCAGTCGGAGAGGCAGTCCTTGGGCAGAATGTCATCGGCGTCGACAAATGTGACGTAGTGGCCGGCGGCAGCGCTGATCCCTGCATTCCTTGCAGAACTGACTCCCCCGTTTTCCTTGTGTATCACACTTATACGTTCATCTACAAGGCTGAATCTGTCACATATTTCCCCAGAACCGTCAGTGCTTCCGTCGTCTACCAGAAGGAGCTCGCAGATGTCAAAAAATGACGGAGAGAGTATCGAGCCCACCGTGTATTCAAGCGTACGTGCGGCATTATAGACAGGAACGACCACACTTATGAGAATCTCGCCCCGTCTTTTGACCTGTTTCGCTGCCGTCTCTCTGCTTTCGCAGCACTTTATAAATTCCCCGCCATTCATAATTATCTCAAGTTATTGTTTAGGAAATCGAATGCTTCAGCCCTTAGTTCAGATAGTTTGGCATCAACTTTTTCCCAATCGATGTCCCTCTGGGGAATGCTTTCTGAAACCACAAGCCTGTCACTTAGACCAAACTGCCCGAGAAGCCATTCTATGCGGGAGAGACCTCTGGAGGGGTTGCAGATGACGACGAATGGTCTATGGAATAGTATTGAGAACACGCAGGCGTGGAATGAGTCCGTGATGACAAACGATGCCTTCGAAATGCCAGCGACCCAAGATTCGACGGAAGGCTGCACCCTTGCGCTCACCTCACCGGTTCCGCGAGGATCGGTCACAAGGAAGCGAGTGATTTCCAAATGTTTATCAAGGCTCCGGACTTCGGAAATGCGACATTCAATCTCATGCACACGTCCAAGCGTTTCCCTCGTCCTGTCAAGGATGTATTCAAAGACGCGGCCATTGCCGTTCAAGTCCATCCCTGTTTCGGCAGGAGTTTCTATCCGGCAACAGTAGTCCTCCACTATGGACAGATAGTCTTCCGCCGAAAGCAAAAACGTCGGGTCAGAGACGGCGACGGAGGCAACTCCAAGGTATTTTCCGGCATTCTCGACTCCGGACAATTCGCGGAATGACAGCGCATTGAAACGCCCCGCCAGGCATGATGCAAGAGCAGTCTCAGACGCATTGTATTCCCAGTCATCGCTGCCGAACGATACGGCATACGCAATCCTCCTCACATCCCAACCCTGCGGTCTCGCATCGTCAGAACGCTCCTCCTTCTTCTTTGCCGCAACGCTGCAAACTCCCCTGTCTTTCCAAGTGAAGTCCAGATAGGAATTCATCAGATTCCGGTTATATTTCGGTCTCCAAACCTGGTCGCTGCCGACGATAAATACGTCATAATCAGACGGTCCAATCTCATCGAATGAAGAAATATACCTTATATTCATATATTTCCGAAAGAATCTGATGAATTCGGCGCCGACGACATGAAACTCCCTGTTTATCCTGCGCTCACGGAATATCTCGACGTCTCCGCGATGCAGCACATATCTCCGGAACGCCCTCGTCAGAAATTTCCGCACTGCCATGATTCCCTTCGGAGCGGGGATTATCTCATCCAACTGTATTATTTCCACGTCATTGCCCATCCTGACAAGAGCCCGTTGCAATGCAAAGGCCTGCAGAACCCCACCATAATTGGTATGCAATTGTAATGTGACTATCCCAATCTTCATAGCTTCCCTATCTTTTTATTCTTCCGTGCCGTTTTTCCGGCGATGCCGTATCCTCCGTTGCATTTAATCGAACGCTCGAACACGTCTTCCGGGACGTCAGTGAGTTTCAAAGACGCGGAAATATCCTCGACTGCCCTGGCTCCACGCTCGGTGAAAACGCTCACCACACTGACTCCCAGGTGGTTATATGCCTCAGGAAACAACCTCTCCACGCCCCAGAAATCCCCAAGACCGATGTCAGCTCCGCTGCGACCGTTCTTTGCTTTGCAGTCATAGCACGAATCGCGAAGGTTCTTGTCCGCGAGAAAATCCTGCATGAACGGATTCTCAGAATAAGGCTGCGAAAGTCTGTTTATACTGCCATCGGGCATAAGATAGTCTATTGTCACGTGATAGTCCTTCCACCCGGAGACGGATTTATCTCGGAAATTTACGCCACAGACGGAAACGGCTCCAGCGGTGGCAATGCCGGCATCGACAAACCTGCGCCAAGTAGCGGGAAGAGGCGCCCCATGACAAAGGATTTCGACAAGCAGCAGCTGTCCGCCGACAGATTCCGGACACGCCCCGTTCGCTGCGGATATATTCTCTCGGCCGATAAAGGTTTTCAACGCACGCACCTGACAAGGGGTACCGACGAACATCACGGAACGCCCGGCGGCGAGCATATCCCTGATTTTCAGGAAACATCCGCCAATGGACGACTGTACGTACTTGCTCCTCATCATTGCCGCAAGGCTTGCCTCATCTTCGGCAAAGGCGTGATGCACTCCACGGAAATCCTCATCCCAAACAGCTGCGCAGACAGTTCCTCCCTCACGGATAAAGTTCCCTGCAAGCGCATTAAACACCCCGCCTGAGGAACTCTGCCGCAAGATTTCGGCATCCATGTTGGTTGCGGCATACACCCTTAAAGGACGGTTTGCGAAAGAGCCGAGACCAAAACCAACCTTTTTATGAAGCGGCAGACGTGCCTTGAGCGCAACAATGATGGATTTTCGCTCACCGGACGTGCACCCACGGAGCCATGCGGCAAGCATAGCCGAACACATGGCGAGCAGCACGACAAGAAGCGGATGCAGATGCAGTCCTAGCACGCCGGGAAGCATAATCGGCACACAGGCATAGACAGTGACGGCGATGGCGCAGAACCAAACATCACGCAGCCAGAGGCCGACATTCAGGCCAACCATTCCACGAAGCAGAAACAGCCTTGCGAACATCGCGGTCTGAGAAAGCACAATCGCGACCACCACAACCCACTCAACACCAAGACCACATGCAAGCAAGACCCAGGAAACAGGAATATTGAGCAACAGAATTCCCCCCACAATCAGTTGGTATCTTTTTATGTTTCCGGTTGCCAGTTGCATTGTAATCAAAGAGTTGGAGAGCGAATCGCTCAAAACCAGCACCAACAGCAGACGGACAAACACCGGAGCATATTCCGGGATTTCCTTCAGCCACAGTCCCAGCAGCCAGGGCGTCTCAAAAATGAGCGGAAGGGCGAAAAAGAGTATAAGGAAATATGAGAATTTCGAGGACTTTCGTACGAGGCGGTGCATATAGTCGAACTCTCCGGAAGCGTAGGACTTAGTTATCTGCGGATTTACCGCTGTCATGAAATTGGTGACGAAGCCCTGCACGGCATTGCTGAGCTGCATGGCGATGCCACGACCTGCATTGACAGCCGGGCTCGGGGAATAGATATTTATGAGAATGTTGCCACCTTGGTCCTTGAGCACACCGGCACTCACGCCGATGAAGTTCCACCCTGCGAAACTGAACATTTCCTTGAGTATGGACGCATCTGTCCCGAAAAGTCCCTGCCTCATCCCGAATGGCTGTCCCTTGATTCGGGCTCTCCGACATTCATCAAAATGTCTCCGACAGTAGAAGGCATACGCGATCCGCACACACAGCGCCACAACGCACATGAGCAGGGCATACCAGACCATCCGGTCAATCGGAGAGACCGCCAGCAGCAGCGCGACTCCGAGCTTCGCAAATCCCTCGAACAGTCCGACTGCAGCGAATGCCCCCATACTTTCATGGGCGATGATTGTCGCATTGTAGGGTACACTCAACAGATTTATCACAAAAGTTATGAGCGAGAACTGAAGGACAATCTGGGCAGCCGCGACCCTCTCCAGAGGAATCGTCATCTTCTCTCCAATGAACCAGAGCCCCAGCGGCTCACCGACGGCCACGACAATCAGTGCCAGAACAATCTGAACAAACACAGCGCAGCGGAAAACTGCGCCCAGGCGGGAGCCTCCCCTGCCGAGTTCAAAGGTGATGAAACGGGATATGGCGGAAGACAGTGCCCCGGAAATTATCGAAAACATGGCAACGACGCCGCCGACGACGTTATATATGCCATAGTCGCTTTCTCCGAGAGCCCCGAGCACAACACGAGAAGTGTACAGACCCACAAGCAGCAGGACCGCCATCCTCACATAGAGAAGCAGAGTGTTTTTCGCTATCTTTTTTGCGCCATTAGAGTAATCCATCCGTATCGTGCACATCCGTCCGTTCGGGGCGGACAATTAACTTGCTAAGATACGATAAAGTTTTCTATGCGCAAGCGAGTGGACGAAGTTTATGGCATTTTGCCCTACGATTGGAAAATATAGAGAATTTATCGTTGAAAAACATTCATTTATTTTTGTCATCTGCATTTTTATTCATAACTTTATGGACGTCAAAAGCGGCGCGGATACGCCGTGAACATATAATTGAAAACACTTCAATATTATAACGCTATGGTCAGACATACAATAATGTGGAAGTTCAAGCCATCAGATGGAAGAACTCCAAAAGAAATTGCAGAAGACATCAAAGAACGCTATCAGGCTATCCTCGGGATTGTTCCAGGTCTGAAGAACGTTGAAGTCGGAGTGAACCGCAACGAGTCTGCGACATCCTACGACGCCGTTCTGATCGAGGATTTCGACAACTGGGCAGATCTTGCAAGCTACAAGGCCGACCCGGTCCGCAACGAACTCAAGAAGTACATAGACTCTCATGTCGCTGCCAGAGCGAGGGTCGAATACGAGAGATAGCCAACACAGACATATTTATATACGATATCCCGGGACTTCACACCCGGGATTTTTTGTGTTCGTCCAGATCCTATTCTATAAACTCTCTATGCTTTGATGTTCAGCGAGTTAAGACGGAAGCATGATAAAAAAACGAGAAAATTTATTGGAGGTAAGAAAAATGTACATAAATTTGCGGCTTGGATTTGTACAAAAATAACTATTAGAAGATGAAGAAATCTTACGTTTCTCCGCTTGTCTCAGAGATTGAGATGAGCGTTGAGTTGGGCTTCTGCAAGTCGCCGGCAGGAGCGGACCTCGCTTTCGGGGACAGGTTCTATGACAATGTAGTCTCTGAAGAAGATTAAGTGGTAGTGTTGTTAATCAGATTAAACTTAAGAAAGTATGAAAAAGCAATATATTGCAGCGTTCGCCTGCATTCTTGCAGTAGCGTGCAGCAAAGCTGAACTGAATGAAATGAATCCGGGACCTTCCGGCGAGAGCATGACACTCACTCTTCCACAAACCAAAGTCGCTATTTCAGGAGATTCCTATCAATTTGAATTGGACGATGAAATCACAGCCATTGCATCGAACGGCAGCCGGGCTACTCTGAAACCGAATGCAGCCTCCAGTGGCGCTCAGACGGCAACAAATTATTTCACAGGAACTTTCGACAAGCCTGTTGCTGACGGAAGTACTATCAGTTTCTATTACAATGCAAAGTCAATTGCCGACAATGGCACAGCAACGTTTGAGCAGAACGGTGACCCTTGGCTCGTTTCTACAGGCAACAACTTCACAAGGACCGAAGACAGGCAGATTTCCGTGACTGCAACATTGGCTGCACCTGAGAATGTCCGTGCCATTGCAGTGATTTTTACTGACAATGAAGGTATTGAAAGCTTCGAATTCCATGCAAAAGACCAGAGCATTAAACTTGGGACATTCGACGGGACTTCTTTTTCCGGAAATTCAACCGTCTCACAGAATGTGCTCAGTCATCAGTCCGAAGGCATTGAATTCATGCGTTCCAACATCGTCTATGTCCCGAAAGATATGGAAGGCGGATTCTGGATAAAGGCCATTAAGGGGCAACAGGATATGTACAAGAGCTACGCGACGAAAAATCCTATCGAGAACACAACGGTTACAATCAATAGTTTCGTTCCGGCGAAAGTTGACATTGATGTGCAGATTTCTGGATTCGCGACGTCTTATAGCTACTATGTGGCGAATGAAGGTATTGAAGGGATCTCGGCAAAGGATGTGAACAAGGCTAACAGTGTGTCTAATGATTGGATGGGAGAGGGCAAAGCAACTTATACAATCAGCCGTGAAGGCATTCCGGCCGCCCTTCTCACTTTCGATTCATTCAAGCTCACCGTTGATGGTAAGGAGTACACCGGCGATGAGGCAACAAAAGCCATTTCTGTCGCAGCCGGAAACGGCCACACAACTTGGGGGCAGAAAGACATCGTCGCAACGGTGGTTTACAAGGATTTGGACGGCAATGAATATACTGGCACCCAGACCATTGTACGGCATATTACCGGGTTGCCATACAGCAAAGATACGACAACAGAATTATCGGGAACTGGGAAGAAGTCATTCAAGATTAGTACATACACACCTACCCCAACACAAGTAGAATTATCTTTAGAAAGCATAGAAATCCATTCAACTTCACTCATCACTGTGGAATCTTTAAGCGCGAAATTGGGTTCTAACCAAGAAACCGAGATTTGCAAAGGTCCAGAGAGTTGGAAGGGGGGAACAAACACGTTCAATGCTAAGTCCCTAACAGGAACATTAAATGGAAATGAAAACATTGAACTAATCAGAGGGGCTGTTGTAAGTGGACCCTATATAAAAATAGGAAAAATTTCTGTACATTATGCTCTAAATTAATACGCAGCGACGGCCAACCACCGTCGCTTTTTGTTGCTTACACCAAAATAGGACAAAAAGTTTCGCAGACTTCTTGGGTATTAAAAATAATTCCTTACCTTTGCGGCATAAAACATAAAGATTATGCCAGAGGTATTCAGATTTTTCGGATATTCATTTTTCTTCTATAGTCGTGAGCATGAGCCGATTCATATCCATATCGAAGGCAATGATGGCTATGCTATTTACGATTTAGAAGAGGATTCGTTCATCGAACGTGAACAGTATAGAATAAAAAAGAACGACCTGAAAAAGATTGAAAGAATCATCTTTGAGAACAAGGAG
>OCLD01000452.1_pt1 | contig 9945 bp, 4 predicted proteins | sample 1495911 | NCBI WGS metagenome assembly OCLD01 (sample SAMN03418271, study PRJEB22391) | human gut metagenome | biome: human-gut; feature: organic feature; material: feces | host: Homo sapiens | place: Tanzania | collected 2013-01
TCTTCCCCCAAGGGGCCAGCGCCCACCCACCGCAAGCCCCTCATCTCCCTCGCCGCAACGCCGGTCAAAGACCAGGGAAAGGAAGAGGCATGCTGGATATACGCATACCTCGCCTGCATAGAGACAGAACGGATAGAGCAGTACGGCGACTCACTCAATCTCTCACCCCTATGGCTCGAAAGGGCATACCTCAAGGAACAGGCCAGACAAAGCTACCTCACCAAGGCACAATGGCACATCTCCATGCGCAGCATCGGACCCGAAGCCGACCGCCTACTGCGGCAGTACGGCATGGTGCCATACAGCAATTACCATCCCGAACACACCAACACCCGAGCCCTCGCACGCGATATATATAATAAGGTGGAAATATCCGTACGCTCCAAGGCACGCCTACAGCGTCTCGACGACATCATCGAGACCGCCCTACCGCGCCTTCCCCACAACCTCAGCCAAGGATTCTACCTCTACAGCATGCACTACACGCCCCACCAGTTCGGCCGAAGCATCCTCCAAGGCATACGCTTCCGGTGGCTCACATCATTCACCCACCATCCCTACGGCACCGTCTTCCCCCTCGAACTGCCCGACAACCGGAGCCGCCACCGCTTCCGCAACGTCCCCGTCACCACGCTGCTCTCCACCGTCATCACCGCCCTCCGGCAGCATCACCCCGTCTATTGGGAAGGCGACATGCGACCTGTCCACGATGACCCCACAGACATCAGCGTCAACGAAAACGGCACACTGAGCGGAAACATACGCCGCATCACCGACCTGCGCCAGAAAGCATTCGAGCAATACGCCACCACAGACCAGCACGCCATGGCAATAACCGGAATGACATACATCACCGACCACGCCACAGGCAACCCCACCCTCCACTTCATCTGCAAGAACTCATGGGGAAAAGACTGGCACCACAAAGGCTACACCCTCATGTCAGTCCACCATTTCCTCCTCCGCACCATGTTCATCGGAGCCGTGGGATAAAGACAACGAGACCCCCTCTTATCCCCCTGTGAGGGGGAGGCCAGATACGTTCTTCGCCTTGCGTCTCTTCCTCAAGGGAGGTCTCTGTAACCAGCCTCCCCCTCACAGGGGGATAAGAGGGGGTCTCCGCCGCCGCGTTACCGGCGGATATTGTCAACATGAAATAGCAATAATTAAGTAAAAACAACAAAAATACAATTCTTTATAGATTTTTTTGTTAAAAGAATGCCACATTCATAATCTTTTTATTATCTTTGCACAAAATTAGCATACAGACCGAAAGATTCTGTCATAATATCCGTACACAATTTTGCCATTATGAGAAATCCTAAGCCAAAAAATTTTGCGCGTGTATTAAAGAAAGCAGAAAAGAGCAAATTCTATCTCAATCCTGACCTCCACATGGAGGATTTCGCACGCGAAATAGGTACAAACCGCACTTATCTCAGCACATACCTTAACGAGGAAATGGGCACATGTTTCGCAGACTACGTCAATCAAAAAAGCAGTAGCACTGCTCGACCAGGGCAGACACAGCCACATCAAAGTAGCGAAAATGGCTGGCTACAACAGTGAATACACTTTCAGACGCCTCTTCAAAGAGAGGTACGGCATCACGCCAAGAGAGTATGCACTGAAGAAAAAGGAGGAAAAAGAATAGGAAAGCAGGGGAAATAATACCATCCGAAAGGAACATGATCCGACACCATAAGGAAAAGCACAAGCATCCGAAAGGAAAAGCACAGGCCTCCGAAAGAGTAGAGAAAATCAAAACCCTTACAGATCGTAACATTTCCGCCGCCATAACTTACACTTTTTTCCGACCGACCGTCAGAAAGTGGGGGCAGGGCAATAGCTATGCTTTTACCGCCCAATAACATAGTTATCACGCCGTAAAAGCATAGTTATTACCCACCAATCACGCCCCTTTCAATCCGTAACCTGTCGCCCCACCGTCCGACACAGTTCCCACACTATCCGTAATCCCCGACACAAACAGCACAGAGTAACCCCCACTTGAAACAATACAGTCTAAAATCCCAATCAGACAAACACCGAAGAGCCACTGTGTCAGCCGCGTTACCGCCCGAAAATTAGGGAATAGGGAATAGGAAATAGGGAATAGGAGAATACCTCCGTTCTCCTGCGAGAATACCTCCGTTCTCTTGCGACAATCCCCTCAGCAAGGCACCGCAACCGCGTCAGCGCGATTTTTCACTCTTCACTCTTCACTCTTCACTTTTCACTAAAGGTAAAGAGAAGCCACTGTGTCAGCCGCGTTACCGGCTGATAAAAAGAAAGATACAAACAAAGGAAAAAATTAACAACAACAAGAAAAACATCACAGATGAGACTAACAGCGTACATTTTGGCAGCATCCATGCTGCTCGCTCCGGCATTCGGAATGAACGCCGACGCGAAGAAAAAGAAGAAGAAAGTGGACCTCAAGGCCATGACAGCCGCAAAGACCGACACCGACTCCGCTGACTATTCCAAGATAATCAAGGACGGAAAGGTAAACGAGGGACTCTTCAAGGTCATCTACAAGGCAAAGGAAGGCAAGCTCTACTTTGAACTGCCAGAGGATGCCTTCACCCACTATTACATCCTCTCCAACCGCATGGCTTCCACCAGCGACACGCAGGACTTCGTAGCCGGACAGATGATCACCACGCCGATGCTCATCCAGTTCTCCAAAGACGAGCGCAACGTCTATATCAACCAAGTGCAGCACCGCGACACCGTGGACCCAAACGATGCCATTGCACCGTCCTTCAAGAAGAATTTCCTCAACCCACGCATAAAGGGCTTCAAGATAGCAGCAAGAAACGGCAAGAGCGTTGTCATCGACGTGACCGCATTCTTCGGCGCAAACGAGGCCTCCATCTCCCCTATCAAGCAGGATTCCCCGGTGGCCAAGCTCCTGGGAAGCGGCAACTCCCTCAAGGGCACTTTCGCTGCCGATGCCTCAGGTATCGACCAGGTGAAGGCTTTCCCGAAGAACATCGAGATCGAGAGCACCCTCTCATTCATGACCACCGGAATAATAAAGAAGCCATACACCGTGAAGGTACACCGCTCACTCTTCATCCTGCCTGACGAGCCGATGGTGGCACGCTACCAGGACAACCGCGTGGGATATTTCTACAATGACAAGACCATCTTCTCGTCAAAGAGGGACAAGGTGGAGGACAAGGGCATCATCAGCCGCTGGCGTCTGGAGCCAAAACCGGAGGATATGCAGAAATACCTCGCCGGAGAACTCGTGGAGCCACAGAAGCCTATCGTCTTCTACGTCGATTCCGCATTCCCTGAGAAATGGCGCGGCACCATCAAGGCCGGTATCGAGGACTGGAACATCGCTTTCGAGAAAGCCGGTTTCAAGAATGCCATCATAGCAAAGGACTATCCTAAGAACGACCCGGACTTCGACCCGGACGATATGCGCTACAGCTGCTTCAAGTATGCCGCTACTGCCACTCCTAACGCTATGGGACCTCGCCACGTCGATCCTCGTTCCGGTGAAATCCTCACGGGCGACGTCATCTGGTATCACAACATCGTGTCATTGCTCCACAACTGGCGACTCATACAGACCGGAGCCGTCGACAAGAGAGTGAGAAAGCCTGTCTTTGACGACGACGTGATGTGCGAGTCAATGAGATACGCCGCCGCTCACGAGATAGGCCACACACTCGGACTCATGCACAATATGGGAGCCAGCTACGCCTTCCCTGTCGATTCCCTCCGCGACCCTGCATTCACACAGCGTTACGGCACCACACCAAGTATCATGGACTATGCCCGAAACAACTACGTGGCACAGCCGGGCGACCTTGAGCGCGGCGTGAAGCTCACTCCTCCGCTCATCGGAGTATATGACATCCATGCCATCAACTGGGGCTACCGCATCATCCCTGGAGCTAAGACTCCTGACGACGAGAAGCCTGTTCTCGACAAGTGGATTGCTGAGAAGGCTAACGATAAGATGTACTGCTTCGGAGCTCAGCAGGTCTTAGGCACCGTCGATCCTACCGACCTCACTGAGGACCTTGGCGACGACCACATCAAGGCAAGCGACTATGGCATCGCAAACATGAAGATACTCATGCAGAACATCGAGCAGTGGGGCATGGAAAAGGGCGAGAGATACGACGACATCGAGACCCTCTACCGCGAGGTAATCAAGCAGTATTCACGCTATCTCAACCATGTGGCAGCCTACATCGGTGGCATAGAGTACTTTGAAGTGCGTCAGGGCGACGGCCAGAAGACCGGCAAGGTATATACTCCACGCGCAAAGCAGAAGGAGACTGTGGCATGGCTGCTCAACCAGATGCGCACATTCAACTCATGGCTCACTCCTGCACAGCTCATAGGCAAGTTTGAGATGAACCTCGATTACAACGACAAGCTCTACAAGCGCACCATCAATTCCATCTACAATCCTGCCGCGCTCTACCGCATCAAGGAAAGCGGAATGGTGGATGCAAAGACCAACTACACCGTGGAGACTTACCTCAACGACGTGGCACAGATGCTCTTCAAGGCACCTGTTGCCGGCAAACTCAGCGAGGCAGAGCAGAACCTGCAGTCTGAAGCCATTGCCCTCATGATGGCAAACACAGGTCTCGCTCCTGAGAAAGCGAAGAAGAGCGCAAGCAGCTTCGCTGACTACAGCCAGTCATACGAGGACCTCTCCACCATCGACGCTGATGACCTTGCCCTCACCCCACGCTGCTCATGCGACAGCCATTCGCTCTCTTCCTTCGCACGCATCAATCTCGGAGGCAGTGCTCTCAGCCAGACCGAGACCGGAGCATTGATGGTAGGCCAGCTGAAGCGCGTCCTCGCCAAGTACCGCACATACAGGAATGCGGCAAAAGGCACCACTCTCGATTATTACAACTATCAGATAATGCTCATCGAGAAGCATTTCAAGATATAATACAGCAAATGGTCAGGATCGTTTTTATAATATAAGTTTTTTTTATTTATCAAACCATTATCATAAAAACGGTCCTGACCGGCTTGCTTATCCGTTTCATAATTCCAGAAACAGACTATATGATACAATACACGAACAATGAAACATTCCCCACTCTCAAGAGGACTATGGCTTTCATCGCCATGCTTCTCCTGTGCCAGTGGGCTGCCGCGCAGGAAGTGCTGAGCGGCAAAGTCATCGACAATAGTGGCGAACCCGTCATTGGAGCGCAGGTGGCATGGAAAGACACCAAGACAGCCACCGTCACCAATGTCGAGGGCGCTTTCTCCATTCCTTTCAGAAAAGGCACGCTGCTCGTGTCCTACATAGGCTACAAGACGCAGCAGCTGCAGATGAAAGACACCAAGGACATCATCATCACCCTCAAGGAGGATGCGCAGAATCTGGACGAACTCGTCGTAGTAGGTTACGGATTGCAGAAGAAATCCTCCATCACGGGTGCCGTAGAGACCGTCAAGGCGGAGGACCTCACCATGATGCCTACGTCAAACCTCAGTCAGGCTCTGTCCGGACAAGTGGCTGGACTGCAGGTGCTTGAGACCACAGGCGACCCGAGTTCCGCCAAGGAGGCTGACATCCACGTGCGTGGTATCAACTCCGCTCCGCTGCTCGTCATCGACGGTGTGCCTCGTTTCGGCACCAATACATCCGACGGCGAGACGCGTCTCTCAGACCTCAGTCCTGACGACATCGAAAGCATCACCGTGCTCAAGGACGCTGCAGCTGCAGCAGTATATGGCTCGCGTGCCGCCAACGGCGTAATCCTCGTGCAGACAAAGCGCGCCGGAAAGGGCGGAAAGCTCAAGGTCAACTATCGTGGTCAGTACAATGTACAGGAGGCTGCAAAGCTCCCTGAATTCCTCAATGCCTATGATTTCGCGGTATTGAGAAACAAGGCCATTGCCAACACCCCATCAAGTACACTCGCACCTTACACCCCGGAGCAGCTGGAAGAGATACGCCTGCACTCCAATCCCAACGTCTATGGCAACACGGACCTGCTCGATTACCTCGACAAGACCGGATATTCCACCACTCATGCCGTCTCCGCAAGCGGCGGCAACCAGGACGTGAGATACTATCTCTCGCTCGGCTACGCTGATTCCAAGGGACTCTACAGCGGTGTGGGACGCAACCGCCTCAACTATTCCATGAAGATTGATGCCACATTGGCTAAGAATCTCGTGCTCTCCGTAGATTACACAGGCTCCAGCAGCCACGCCAAGAACAGCAGCTACACCACCATCGACGCCGCTTACAGCTACTCACCGCTCCAGGTTCTCGAATTTGAAGACGGCAGTCTCGCCAGCATCGACGGCTCTAATCCGCTCATCAACATCCGTGGACTCGGAGGCTACCGCAAGGATGACACCAAGATGTCAACGCTCACTGCAAACCTCAACTGGGACATCACGTGGGTAAAGGGCCTCAATGCCTATTTCCGCGGCACGTTCGACAACAACCACCGCATAGAGAAAAACTTCAGCAAGCCTGTCACCCTCTACACCTACGACGCTGAAGACGACATCTACAGCATCGACAAGAACACCGTTTATCCCAAGGCAAAGGTCACGCTGGAGCAGACAGACCGCGCATACAGCAGCCAGCTCTATGAGGCTGGACTCAACTATAACCGTGAGTTCGGCAAGCACGACGTGGGCGCTACACTCGTGGTGAACTACCACAGGCTCAACAATCAGTATATGACTGGCAAGAACCTCGACAAGACTTCCGTGCCGGAGACAATGGGCGTGGCGAAATCTTCCAAGCTCAACGGCGACGAATCCATCAACGAGCGCGCCTCAATGATAGGCAGACTCAAGTATGGCTACGCCAGCAAGTACTTCGCCGAGTTCAGCTTCCGTATCGACGGTTCCACCAATTTCTCGCCTGACAACCGCTGGGGATTCTTCCCTTCCATCTCCACTTCATGGGTAATGTCCAACGAAAAATTCTTCCAGAACTGGAACCAGAAGGTCATCTCCAACGCAAAGGTGCGCCTTTCCACAGGTTGGCTCGGCAACGACGGACTCGTATCTGCCTATTCCTACCTCAAGAACTACACCGAATCGCCTAACTACGGCTACTCATTCGGCAGTTCCGGCAAGACAAGTGGCAACTACAGCCCGGGCTTCACGCTCATGACATACCCTAATACCGACCTCACATGGGGAAAGACCCACGACTATAACGTAGGCGCTGACCTCGGACTCTTCAACGGCAAGATAGGTATCTCGTTCGACTGGTTCCTCAGATACGAGACCAACAAGATCACTTCTGCCCCTGATTACCTCTTCCCGCCTTCCACAGGTGTGGATGGAGCATACCCTTCCATGAACTTCAGCAAACTGAAAGCATGGGGATGGGACCTCACCATCAGCCACAAGAACACCATCGGAAAGCTGAAATACAACGTATCCGTCAACATTGCAAAGAGCGATGACGAATACACAGACTTCGGAGACGAGAGCGCACAGATACCTAACCTGCGCCGCAAGGGCACAAGCAGCATGGTATGGCAGATGTATCAGGCGGACGGACTCTTCCAGTCACAGGAGGAAATAGACAACTGGCCTACCGACCAGGACGGTCAGGGCAACGCTACACTCGCACCGGGCGACATCAAGTACATCGACCAGAACGATGACCATGTGATCGATTCCAACGACTATATCCTCGTCAAGAACTCCTCTTACCCGGACATGGACCTCAGTTTCCGTATGGGAGTGCAGTATAAGGGCTTCTTTATCAATGCTCTCTTCCAGGGAGAAGTGGGCTACAAGCAGAACATCAGCGACACTTACACCCTCGAAAACGGCACTATGCCAAAGTTCCAGAAGTATCACATGACCGATTCTTGGAGCGAAGACAACCCTAATGCCAAGTATCCTCGCGTCAAGATTGCCACGTCCAACGACAACAACCGCAGGAAATCCACCTTCTGGATCGAGGACTGCAACTTCGTCAGACTCAAGATGCTCAACATGGGTTACACCTTCCCTGCAAAGACCGTCAAGAAGATGAACCTCTCATCTCTCAGCATCGCACTGCAGGCAAGCAACCTCTTCACCATCAGCAGCCTCAAGAGCATGGACCCGGAGTCGCTGCGCGGCTACCCTGTACAGCGTTCATACGGCGCTTCGCTCAATATCGGATTCTAATGATTTGACAGCCGTGGGTTTGTGGTCTGGTTGTTTAGTTGTCTGGTTGTTTAGTTGATTGGTTGTTTAGTTGATTGGTTGATGTCCTTATCGCAACCGCGTCAGCGCGATTTTTCACTATTCACTTTTCACTATTCACTTTTCACTAAAAGAAAGCAAGAGACCCGCCCCCACGGAAATAAAACACTAACAAATAGCAATATGAAGATATACAACATCATGACATCGGCGCTCCTTGCCGCCGCAGCCCTGACAATGACCAGCTGCGACGACATCTTCCGCGATGCGCCGATCAACCAGATATCAGAGAATTCCGTATGGAGCAACCCCCAACTGCTCGACCAATACGAGAACTCATGGTATCGCTGCATGAGCAATGGCTTCAGCACATACGTGCCAAGCATATCCCTCGTCAAGAGCAAGTCAAGGTATTACATGCCATGGTTCGGCGACCAGATCTCAGTAGGCAAGGCTTCCTACTACAATTCCGGCTACGGTGACCTCCTGAAGGGCAACAGTCAGGAGATAACCAAGTGGGCGGCAAACGTATGGAGCGGCCACATGACACAGATACAGTCCATCAACACCCTGCTGGAAAACCTCGGAAGCATAGCCAACGGCACGCAGAAGGACCGCATCATCGGCGAAGCACACTTCATGCGTGCGTACTATTACTACATGCTGTGGAGGATGTTCGGCGGCGTGATGATAATCGACCACACCTACAACCCGCTCGTGAACGCTGAGAAATTCCCGCGCGCAAGCTACGCCGAGATGGTGGAATTCATCACGAAGGAGGCTGACGAAGCCATGAAATACCTCCCGCAGACCTACACCTCCACGGAGACAGGACGAGCTACCTATGGTGCCGCGCTCATGCTGAAGGCAAAGACCTACTTCTGGGCAGCGTCAGAAGTGTTCCAGAACAAGAGCGAGGAGACGCCATATCTCGGCTTCACGGGCGACCAGTCGAAGGATATGCTGCAGAAAGCGAAGAAAGCATACGAGGACCTCTTCGCCCTCAAGCGCTATTCACTCATCCCTATCACCGCCACCACACAGGACGGGATACGCGATGAATACCGAAAGATATTCCTCACGAAGAACTCACAGGAGTCCATCTTCGAGGTGCAGCACTCCGATGACGGCGACTTCGCCACCAAGTTCGGACACAAGCTCGACCGCGATGCGTGCTCGCCATACTTCACTGGCACCACAGCAGCCTACACTCCTACGCAGAACCATGTGGACGAATACGGAATGCAGGAAGGCAAGACCTATGACCCTAAGCACCCGTATGACAACCGCGACTACCGGTTCTATGCCAATGTGCTCTATGATGGCTGCACTTTCCGCAACCATGTGATGGACCTCCATTACACCAATCGCACTGCAGGAGTGGACCTTACCCCGTATGGCACCTCCACTTCAGCTGCCGTAACGATGACCGGTTACTATCTCGGAAAGTTCGTGGACGAGTCACAGACCATCGACAATGACGAGACCTACGCCAGCAAGCAGAACTATATCATCTGGCGATATGCCGAGGCTCTGCTCGACTATGCCGAGGTATGCTTCCGTCTGGGCGACACCGACAAGGCACTGGAATACGTCAACGAGATACGAAAGCGCGTCCACATGCCTGAGCTCACCACCATTTCATGGGACAATATCTTCAATGAAAGACGCGTGGAGATGGCATTCGAGGAGACCACTTACTGGGACCTCTTCCGCTGGGGCATAGCAAAGGAGAGAATGAACGGCGAGACAAACCCGCTGAAA